>Ga0172380_10006512_pt1 | contig 13530 bp, 16 predicted proteins | sample Leawe162metaG_FD_119747 | JGI IMG/M metagenome (GOLD analysis project Ga0172380, IMG submission 119747) | Leachate microbial communities from a municipal landfill in Southern Ontario, Canada - Leachate well 162 metaG | ecosystem: Engineered > Solid waste > Landfill > Unclassified | place... | reverse complement strand
GGTCTGAACCTTTCCACGCCGCTTAAATACCTAAAGTGTTTCCAAGGTATTGATTAGATTACGACCCTCCCTTAGCCCACGAGCTTAAATATGTCGTGCGCCGTGACCACGAGCATGAGAAGGAGCAAGAAGACAAAGCCGATACTGTTTACCGCTTGCGCGACGCTCGGCTTAATAGGCCGGCGGATAACGCTCTCAATAATCACAAAAAGGAGGCGGCCTCCGTCGAGCGCAGGTATAGGGATCAGGTTGATAAGCGCCAGGTTGATGGAGATAATTGCCATGATAGAAAGCAGGCTGCCAAGACCCTGCGCCGACGCACCGCCCACCGCACCCGCGATGCCCACAGGCCCTGAGACCTGTGCGAGGTTTGCCGAGAAGGTGAAGATGCTATAGAAAAACTGTACCAAACCTATCGCGGTGAGTCGCGTCGCCTCCCAGGTGAGCTCTGCGCCCTGCAGCAGCGCTTCGGTAAGCGAGAGCGGCACAACACCAACAGTCGCCACCTGTACCCCAAGCGCGTAGCGAGAGGGATCTGTCTCAATAAGCCCCTGCTGCGGTGTAGCCGTCACTGAGACCGCCCCGCCATTTCGTAAAAGAGAAATCCTGATAGGACTCCCCTTACTGGCACTTATAAAGCCAGTGAAGCTCTGTGGATCGACAGCTTGCCACGCCCCCAGGGGAGTCACCGCACTCACTATGGTGTCGCCCGCCACCAGGCCCGCGCCTGCAGCGGGAGAGCCAGGGACGACATCGGCAGCAACGAGCTGCACCCCACGAGCAAAGGGGAGCTCGCCCGGCTCCAGCACGCGTGGCGTCCCCATGATGAGCGCCACGCTGATCAGCACATAGGCGAGCACCAGGTTCATCGTTATCCCGGCGACGAGCACCACGGCCTGCTTAAATCGGTTCTGAGAGGCGAAGGCTCGCGCGTCCTTCTGTGCGGCCGCAACGTCTTCACCATAGATTTTCACAAAGCCACCAAACGGTATCCAATTGAGCGTGTATGCAGTCTCACCCACCGTACCAAGCGTGAGCGCACGAGGCGGATACCCAATGCCGAACTCATCCACACGCATACCTGAGAGCTTCGCGGCAATAAGGTGCCCAAACTCGTGCGCCACAACAAGCACAACAATGACTGCAACAAGAATAAGGACCTGCATGCGCGCTTAGATCGCGATCTCCGTCTCCTTCTTGGCAAGCAGCTCTGCGAGCTTCTCGTTACCGGCATCGATAAGCTTCTGCACCTCGGTCTTGAGGCGCGCAAGCTCATCGTCACCCATGCCACCCTCTTTCTTAGCTTCTTCAAGCTCCTTAATAGCATCGGTACGGTGCCCACGCAGTGTCACGCGCGCTTGCTCAGTCTTATCACCCGCAATCTTGGAGAGCTGCACCCGGCGTTCGGAGGTGAGCTCAGGGAAGGAGACACGGAGTCCTTGCCCGTCTACCGAGACCCCCACCCCAAGATCGGCTTCGGTAATACCCTTCTCGATGTCCTTCACGAGCGCCGCGTCCCACGGGATGATGCGCAGGGTGCGCGCATCCTCTACCGAGACGTTAGCAAGCTGCGAGATCGGCGTACGCGTGCCATAGGCCTCCGGTTTAACATGATCGAGCAAAGTCGGTGTCGCACGGCCCGTGCGTACACCCGAGAGCTCTCGCGTGAGCCAGTCCTCAGTTTCCTTAATGTTCGTTCTTAATGCAGTGAAGTCATGTGCCATATACGTCGAGTATACCAGGTCTACCTGCTAAGTCAGTCCTTTAGGGATAACGAGCGAGAGGTGTTCGAGGATCATTTTCACTGGCGCGCTCCGGTCATGGAGAAAGTCGCGCAGTCTAGCCGTGTCCTCGAGCAGCGCCGTCCGTTGTATTGAAGGCTCACTTCGATACATCACCGCCTCAACACCGTTTACAATCGCGAGCACCTTGTCGCGGTTGTCACGCCGTTCGTCTTCGTCCTTGCCACTCGTAAGTTTCTTAATCATGGCGCCGCGCTTTTTGGGCGCTGCTTTTAGAAACTCATGCGCTAGTTCTGAAGCGACGGTGTGCTGCTCCGTGCCCGCTTTCAAGACCTGTACGCGAGAACGCAGTGTCGGGAGCAGTCCACCAAGTGTCGGCAGTATTAAAAAAAGATACGTACCAGGCGTTGGCTCTTCAAAAAGTTTAAGGAGCGCATTCTGCGCCTCGTGATACGCGCGCGCCGCCGCGATGACTATTACTTTATGCGTTCCGCGCAGCGGGGCCTGCGTCGCGACGGCATGTACCTTTCGAGCGTCTTCCACAGAGAAGAGCCCGTACTTGAGCACCACGACATCCGGATTCGCCTTCGTGACCATTCCCAACTCCTTTTCTGTCCACTCGAGCGCCCGAGCCACCCCTTCCTCAACCTCTGCCTCTATAACAAACGCATGGTGCTGCATGTCGCCATTCTACCTCGCAGGTACGCCTTTCTGTAGCCTATTGACTTTAGTGCTTTAGTATGCTATCCTATAATGATACGAGGCCCTATTCCAGGGACGCTCAACACATCGAAAAGGGTCTAAGCAAATGCGAAACATTTCGATCATTGGTCTTTTCATTTCGGCAATGGTACTCAGCTCGGCGATCTCCGCGATTGCCAACGACGCGGTCAGTGTGACCGTGGTGACGAAGGGTGCCAGCAGGTACATACTGCAGGACCTCGGCGTCGAAGCCTCGGACAAGCCGGGCATCGTGACTGTTCTTGCAGTCAGCAAGAACGTCTCGATTATCAAGGGTCGCCTGACCTTTGACTGGTGGCAGCGCGCTGACGCGACCGACGATGGCACCTACGGTGACCGTGGCTTCGGCGACGAACACGATTTTACCCTCACGGGAAACTGGATGGTGGGGCCGTACGCAGTCGAGGCGTCAGCGGCGTACTACATGCTGGCGCCGCTGAAGGGCACCGACTCGGACGGTGTCGAGCTCTACGTCGACTTCGGCCGACCGATCGAGCTCGGACACGGAATCTCGCTCACGCCGGCAATCCGGATGATCGAGTTCATTGGCTTCAAGGACTTCCCTGACTTCACACAGATCAGGTATCGAATGCCGATTACGGTCTCGATACCGAAGCTGGAGGGAGTAAAGGTGGTCTTCGACCCATCGTTCAATGTCGCCGTAACTGGCGGCACGACGAACGACTTCGTCTTCAGACCGACCGAGTCGGTGGTGTGGCAGACAACGGAGGACCTGACCTTCCGGCTCGACGTCAAGCACTCCGGCCACGCGCCTGTCGAGACAAACCTTGGATTTGTATACCATCTGTTCTGAACACTGGTCACGTAAGGAGGCGTGACAAAACAAAAGGGCTCCGCCGCAGCAATGCGCGGAGCCCTTCTTCCATCCTGTCGGATACGACTATTTCTTCGCCAAGATACTTTTTTGATACGTATGTAAATGCTTGAGCGCGATACCCGTACCGCGCGCGACACAGTAGTACGGGTCGGTAGCGAGCTTGGCTACCACGCCAGTGCGGCGGTACACGAGCTCAGGCATCTGGCGTAACTGTGAAGTGCCGCCCGTGAGGATAATACCGTTGTCGATAATGTCGGCCGCAAGCTCGGGTGGCGTCTCCTGCAAGACTTTACGTATCGCCTGGGTCATCTCGCGCAGCTCCTTGCCCATGGCGGTAGCAATGTCGTTCGTGGTGAGCTCTACCGTGCGCGGGAGGCCCGAGACCGTATCGCTCCCACGCACAGCAAAGGTGAGCTCCTCCTGCATTGAGACGGCTGCACCTATGCGAATTTTTACCTCCTCCGCGGTCTTGTCACCAACCGCAAGGTTGTGATGCTTCTTAATGTGATCCACAATCGCGCGATCGAGACGGTTCCCCGCGCACTTCACACTAGTCGAGGCGACGATACCGCCGAGCGAGATCACCGCGACATCGATAGTGCCGCCGCCAATGTCCGCAACCATGCGCCCCATCGGCTCCTGGATGGGTATGCCTGCGCCAATTGCGGCAAGGATAGGCTCCTTTACCACATACGCATTCTTCGCGCCCGCTTTAAGCGCCGCCTCAATCACCGCACGCTTCTCGGTCGAGGTGACACCTGCGGGGACTGATATAAGCACCGTGGGCTTAAAGGGGTTCCACCCGAGAGCCTTCTTCATAAAGTGTCGGAGCATTGCCTCCGTCACACGATAATCGGCTATCACGCCGTCCTTCATCGGGCGGTAGACAATCACATCTTCTGGCGTGCGGCCCACCATGGCCTTGGTGTCGGCCCCAATAGCCAAGATCTTGTTCCCTCCTCGCTTGCCTGTGGCCTTGCTCACGGCGACAATCGACGGCTCATTAATAACCACCCCCTTACCTGGCACAAAGACCAGCACGTTGGTCGTGCCCAAATCGATACCGAGTTTTGGGGAAAAGTACGACATGTAGAGCACATGCTACACTACTTCATATGCAAGGCGAAATGAATTTCATCATCGAAGGAGGCAAGCCACTCTCAGGCAGCGTAGAGACGAGCCGCTCTAAGAACGGAGCCGTGGCGCTCCTTGCCGCCTCGCTCCTCAACCGAGGCACGACCACACTCGAGCATATGCCTCGCATAGAGGAGGTCAAGCGCCTCATCGAGGTACTGCAATCTATTGGTGTACAGATTACCTGGGAGGGATCGAGTGTCGTCATCACGCCTCCCCAGAAGATTACCCTCGACACTATCGATCGGGTAGCGGCGATGAAGACACGCAGCATCCTGATGTTCGTTGGGTCGCTCATACACCTCTTTAAGGAGTTTGAGCTACCGCAATCGGGCGGATGCACGCTTGGTCTCCGCACGGTGCGCCCACACCTTATGGCGCTCGAGAAATTTGGTGTAAAGATCACCACAAGCTCTGACAACTACCACGTCTCGCACACTGCGCTCGCGCCCGCCGAGGTTGTGTTGTACGAATCGGGCGATACGGCCACAATCAATGCCTTGCTCGCCGCAGCACGCATCCCTGGCACCTCAGTCATCAAGTACGCCTCCGCGAACTATCAGGTACAGGAGGTGTGCGGGTTCCTGCGTGCGCTCGGTGTCTCAGTCGAGGGCATTGGCTCAACCACACTCACCGTGCAGGGCGTCGCCGAGATCAACACGCCGGTCTCCTACAGCGTCGCTCAGGACCCTACCGACGCAATGTTCTTTATCGCGGCAGCTGCGGTCACTGGCTCCGACCTCACCATCAGCGGCGCCCCAATAGACTTTCTCGAGATCGAACTTCTTGTCCTCGAGAAAATGGGTCTCAACTTTACTGTCTCAAACCATCGCGTATCTGAGAATGGCCTCACGAAGATTGTCGACATCCATTTGACGAAATCGGAACTTACTGCAAGTCTCGAGAAAATTGCGCCGCGCCCCTATCCAGGACTCAACATCGACAACCTTCCCTTCTTTGCGGTCGTTGCAACGCAGGCAAAGGGCACCACCCTTATTCACGACTGGGTCTACGAGAAGCGCGCCATCTACTACACCGAGCTCGATCGCTTGGGCGCAAAGACCGACCTCCACGATCCGCATCGCATTTCTATCGAAGGCCCAACCAAACTCAAGGCTGCCGAGGTTATCTGCCCGCCAGCACTTCGTCCTGCCACTATCATTCTTGTTGCTATGCTCGGCGCCAAAGGCCGCTCCATGCTCCGCAACGTCTACAGCATTAATCGCGGCTACGAAGACATCGTGAGCCGTCTTCAGAGCCTGGGCGCGTCGATCGAGGTGTACACCGGTTGACCATATGAAATCTATCCGCGACATTCTCCCGGATATGCAGAAGAAGGCGGAGCAAGCGCCCAAGGGGCGTAAGCGTCTTACGGAACGCGGCGAGCTGATGCGCTTCTTCCTCCGCCATCTCAACTACGCGCGCAAGCAGGATGGCCTGATGCCCATGACCATGGCGCACCTGGGTACGGTGCTCGAGCAGATACCCACGAAGGACCTCTACTATTTAAAAAGTGTGTGCAGCCAGGCAAAACATTTCAGTAAGACTTTTTGGTGGGAACTCGACCCTACGAAGCACCCGTAGTTGCGAATTCTGTGGCGGTGCGCTAGCGTGCCCGTGGGGCAGCTACGGAGTCGCCACTCCGTGCTGCCGTCGGCGCGAGGGCTGCGGGCGTATTCTCCACCCGTCTGTAGTTCTCGCGCCGAGCTGTGCTTCTGTTGTGCGAGCCTGGCTTGCACTTTTTGCAGGATGGGTTATTATGCACCTAAGGAGCGGCGCGGGACTATTCCCGACCGACTCGGCCTCGCAAGAGGCATTGGGCGCGGCTGTTCACACGTCCGGCCGCCAAAGTCCCGCGTCGCTCCTCGGCTCGTTCATTGCTAACCGGACGCTCTTCGACCCTTTGTGGCCCGAGAGCCTCCTGAGCGCGTTACCGACATTCTTCGGTGACGCGTTCTTCTTTTATATAGGCGTATATTTGATATAGTCACTCTATGAAAAAGGCTGCGAAAGAGATCGTCCAAGAAGATTCTGCAATCCTGCGGCAGGTCGCCCTGCCGGTGCCCGAGAGTCTTTTTGGCACTGCCGAGCTCACCACGCTTATCGAGGACATGTCGGTGGCCCTCGACGGGCAGCTCGAGGGCGTGGCTCTTGCCGCTCCGCAGATTGGTGTCTCCTTGCGCATTTTTATCGTACGCACAGACCGCACCTCGCCTCCTGAAGCGACTGACGAGGCTACCGAGCCAGGCGCCAAAATAGACGTGTACATAAACCCCGAGATTACGAAGACGTCGCGCAAGCGCGGGGAGACCGAGGAGGGCTGCCTCTCGGTCAAAGGCGTGTACGGCACGACCCGCCCGCACGAGCGCGTCACGCTACGCGCGCAGCGCGTCGACGGCACCCGCTTCGAGCGAGGCGCGGGCGGTCTTCTTGCCCAGATTTTCGAGCACGAAGTGAACCACTTAAACGGCATCCTTTTTATCGATCATGCCGAGCATCTCATACACATTCCGCATGACGACAATGGCTAAATTCGTCTTTTTCGGTACGCCGCTGGTGGCGAGCGAGACGCTCGCTACCCTTATCGAGCACGGCTTTGTACCCACGCTGGTAGTCACCTCGCCCGACGCACCCAAGGGCCGCGGTCTCACCCTCACGCCCTCACCGGTCAAGGTGCTCGCGCTTGCGCACTCACTTCCTGTCATTACGCCCGAGAAGCTCGACGACGAAACGGTCGCCACCATCGCCGCGTACGGTGGTGAGTATGCCGTGTGCGTGGCCTACGGCAAGATATTTCCTGAGTCCCTCATAGAGACTTTTCCGCAGGGGGTGTTGAACGTGCACTACTCGCTACTACCAAGACACCGAGGCGCCACGCCACTTGAGGGCGCTCTCCTTGCCGGCGACACGGTCACTGGCGTGACAGTCCAGAAAATGGTCAGGGCACTCGATGCTGGCGATATCATTGCACAGGAGACAACGCCCATAGGCGACGACGAGACGGCGCGAGAGCTACGTCCCCGCCTTATCGCGCTTGGCGCAGAGTTGCTCGTGCGCACGTTACCGGCCTATCTCGAGGGCAAGATCGTACCCGTTGCTCAAGACTCCTCTCTTGCGACACACTCAGGGAAGATTAGGAAAGAAGACGGCCTCCTCGACCTCGCTGCACCGGCGGAGATTAATTGGAACAAATATCGTGCCTACGCCAACTCTATCGGTACGTATTTCATGCAGAACGAAAAGAGAGTCAAAATTGTACAGGCCTCATACAAAAGCAATGAGTTCACCATCGAACGCGTTGTGCCCGAGGGCAGGAACGAGATGAATTTTGAGGATTTTCAGTCTCGTAACTAAGACTCCCAGCGCAACATCTTTTTGATCGCCGCGCCGCCGCGCTTGTAGAGCGTTTGTGAGCGACCGCGAACTTTGCGTATTTCTGCTTCAAAATCGTCGCGCACGCGGTCGGCCGCTATCTCTGGGGTCGGCTTTACCGCCTCGGCGTAGAAGACCTTGCCTTCTATCGAGAGCTTCGCCGTGAGTTTGCACGGCTCAGAGGAGCGCCCCTCGGCGGGTGCCTGCTCCACCTCTATCTCAAGCAGAGCTGCGTCTCCCTTCTCACCAAAGAGTCGCATGGGGGCTGCTAATTTCTCCTCAATAAGTGCTTCCGTCTCTGGCGCGAGTGGATACTTGGCAGACTTAATGGTGATGTTCATAGCGAGGTGCGTTAGCCAATAAGCGAAGCTTTCTCCCGGCGCTTGCCTCGGACAAATGAGTGCAGACACTCTTTGTCACTCGGCTCGCTTGGTAGTAACCACTAACATTTTACCAGGAGAATGATGCCCTGTCAGGATTTGGACCCTACCGAGGGGGACAGAGTAGCGCAGCGCCACCAGCTCACGCACGCGCGTGTTGGCGTGGTTGCCCTGCGCGGGCTCTTTTACGGATATGTGGAGCATCTCGTCTACCTGCTCTACCCTCTCCTTCCGCGCACTAGGGGTGACATAGACTCGAATATACATGGGGGTACTCTAGCATTGCGACATACGATTTATAAGCTAGAATGCCTAAACGCCCGTAAAACGGCTAAAAGATTCCGCGATAGCTCAATGGTAGAGCAGCGCCCTGTCGAAGGCAGCGTCTCAGAGGAATCTGAGAATGAAAACGAGGTTAATTGCTGGAAACCCTAACGAGAAAGACGAGGGCAATCAGCAGCCAAGTCCGTCGCACTGACGGAAAGGTTCAGAGACTATCCCGCAAGGGAGTACGGCCGAAAGGCTGGAAACGCCTCGCACCGAGAACCGGTGATGATATAGTCCACTCCCCTACGAGAGCAGGGATCGAGTGTAAGGCGTTGGTTGTAGGTTCGAGTCCTACTCGCGGAGCAGAGTTGGACAGACGTCCACAAAAACCTCGTTTCGACTTGATGTATCAACGATACTTTCAGGTTCGAACCGAGTGTTTTTTGTTTTTGCCGTAAGTAGACCGTTTATGATGGCGTCGTACATTTTTGCGTTGGAAACACTGAGCTTTTTGTCTTTAAGTGTTAGGTTCGAGCCAATTTCTGAAAGAACTGCTTTCTTCTCTTCAATGCTTCCATTTGTGAACACTTCATCGATGCCTTGAGCAAGGTTGAATGCTTTGTGTGCTCTTTCTAGTCTTGCTGGATCCACATGGCCCAGTGATGCCAGATGACCCTTTATAGACTCAATTTCCAGCCTCACGGGCTCTTTAACCTGCAAGAAGTCATCTTCAGTTATAAGCCCCTTCGCCTTCATCATTACGAGCTCCTTGTACTCATTTTCCTTCTTCACTAGGGTTGCTTGGAGTGACTTCTTCTTCTCGAATTCGTTCTCCTGATCACTCACCTCAAGTGTTCCTAGATTCTCGATACACCAGTCCGATAGAGCCTTAGATACCCTCAGATTCTCTTTGAAGTAGGTAGCAAGATGCCGGTCTATGAATACCTCCTGCACACTACCTTCTTTGCAATTCGGGTCCTTCTTTTTTGTGCAGTGATAGTAAATGTAATGGAGGTATGTAGGGCTCTCCATTTTATCTATAACCATACTGCAACCCGGGCAGTTGGTCTTATTCGGGTATGAAAACTTCAGTCGGCACCCTGGGCAGATGAGCTGATACTTATGCTCAGCAGTTACAGATCCACCACACCCACCACAGACGGCTTTCCCTGTATATGTAAATAGAAGTTTATTGGTGGATGGTCGAGGACGACCCTTGCTACCTATGATCTTTTGAATATGCCAGTACTGATCCTCAGTGATCATCCTAGGTAAGTCCGCCTGAAGCTCGTATCTGCTTCCGTCTTTTGTGAAGAAGAATCCAGCGTACACAGGATTCTTGAGAATAGTATCGGCAACGTATGAAATAACTAGTTTTTTACCACCCTGCTTTTTTCTTTGTGGTGTCCTCAGGCCCATCTCTTCATTTGCTATCTGAGTCAGCTGTCGAATAGAGTACGTTCCTGTGGCATATAGTTCAAGGAGTTGTTTGATCAAAGGAAACCTACCTTCATCTATCAACCAGCCTCGATTTCCAGGCTCTGACAATAGGTCATTTTTGAATCCAATTGGTGCAACACCGTTTGGTAACCCATTTTGCTCTCTTGAACGAATGCCTCGTTTTGTATCAACACTTAAGTCGCGGACATACTGAGTAGCCATACCGAGCTCAACCTGCATCATAAGCACGTTGTCTTCTGGGAAGTAGCTTCTTCCGTATGTCTGAATATGCTTAATGATTCCTTCTTGTAGTAGCCAACTTATCATTCCTCCGTCTATTGGGTTTCGAGAAAGTCGATTGAGTTTCCAGACGATGAGTCCATTAGCTTCACCTTTTTTGACTCGCTTAATCATCTCATCAAATACTGGACGTCCTGGTTCTTTCGCTGATCTTGATTCAGAGAAAACTTCGATGGCCTGTATGCCGACCTCCTTTGCTAGCTTCTGTAACTCGTTAACTTGATCTGGAATAGATTGGACCTGTCGGTCTTCTGCATCACTAGATTTTCTGCAATAGACGAAGTACTTTATTTTCTCAGTTGTTTTGATTTTATTTTTCATAGTTTTATTGGCTAATACATACAACAGTACCGAGACAAGTTATTAAGTCTAGTGAAATAAAGGCTGACACCTGGCCCGGTACTAAGAGCCCCCTTACCCCCACAACCCAAAAGGGTTTAAGGGGGCTCGCCGTGCTCTTAGTCCGTTGTCTCTCGGAGAGCGACTTGGTCCCATCTGTCCAACAGCTAGCGTTAGCCCACTGTGGCGTACATGATTGCGTTAGGGTCCTCTCGCTACTCCGCAATCAGTGGTTTGGTTCGTTGCCGACACCCGGCATCCCTGTACCGCGGGATCACGGAACCAAGCCTATACCTGTTTTATTTTTACAAGCCCCGTATAGGTTCGCCCAGGGCTTGAAGAGGCGCACATTCCTGTACGCTGGTCTTTGCTCTGAGAGGATGTCTTCCTCTCGCTTGAATGGACGAGTCTCTTCTCATCCGCTCGAGCGAGAGCAACACTTGCCAGCTTTGAGATACGCAATAAAGACAGTCCCAGTCCTTGGGTTTCTTCATCCGTAAGAGTTGCTCCGTAGTCTCGGAACATGATCTCTTTAAGTTCTTGTATTGCTTTAGGCTTGAATGTCATTTGAACCACCGCATGGTCCGGGATTCGCTATGCCCAACAAGGCGACTGATGGACTCCTTGTTGGGCAGACCGAATCTCTGACTGATCTGCTGGTGTATGTCTATTCAAGCTCTTTTGTCTGCATCTATTTAGTGCTGGCGTGACTGTATGCTGGCGAGAATTACGTTCTGGCACAATACAAAAATGGACAACCTTTTGGGTTGTCCACCAGCAAACGCCAGCAATTGGGATTAAGCGCTTGGATTATTCAGTATCCATCCGGCAAAATGTCTGCCTTCACGATATGTGGTAACAAGCTCTCTTTGGTCTGGAAGAGTATTTTCTAGTTTTCCGCCGCCGATAGTAGTACGTCGGAAGAGATTCAGGAGAGCGTTGCTGACAGCCTTTTTTATCTTGTCTGGTGGGAGATCAAACATTTCGTCCCTTTGCTTACGAAGCTCTTTTTCCATCACCGCTTGGGATACTTTTCCATCCTGGTTACCTTTTTTATAGAGAATGTCGATTACCATGTAGTGCAACGAACCGTGCTCGAGTGGCTTGTTATTGATCAATAGCGGCTTGCCTCTAAATCTGAAATCTCCATTCTCATCTTTTTGAAGAGCTCGTCCTTCTTTGTTAACTGGCTGGTGGCTATTTAGTTCATCTATTTTCTTTTTAACTTTTGCCTTATTAAAAATGACTGTTGCTGATACCGGTTCTGTCATGATAAATGCTGAAGATGGCGGATCTGTTATAAACCTATGAGCAGGATTCATCCTACGAGACTTGGTGAAGTCGTCAGCAATGGGATACGCTTCACCATTCGATCGAGTGTAGGAAGACACTTTGAGTATCTTATCGTCGTGGAGCTTTTTGAGTACGCGAAGTTCAGTAGTTTCAGACAAACCACTTATTTCACCAAGAAGATACCTAGTCTTGTTCCCATCAACAAGACTTCCGTTTTCCAGTAAATTGTGCAGAACACCCAAGACTAAGCTTGGGTCATCAGTCGTTCCCATAGTTGAATTGTAGCGATTTTTGCCCCAATTTTCCAGCTGATTTTGGCTTTTTGATTTCGCTCTGGAATTCAAAGAATCAAAAGTGACAGTCCTCGAATTCTTGTATTTTTTCAGTTTCCCGGGTTGATTTCAATCTATTGACTTAAGTATTCCGTGGCTTATCTTCAACATTTTTGAGCGCACTTAGCTCTCGCAGAGACGCAACCAATCCTAGTATTGGTATGAGTAGGATAAGGTCGTATTGCAGTATCCAGATTGAGCATCCAATCGCCAAGACTTTGAATATGATTCCTTCGACAAATGGACTCATTGTCTTAGACCTCATGGCTGGAGGGAGTAGTCGATAAATCCAGCATCATCGTATTGACCGCCTCCGAATCGGTAGTAGTCAGTCACTGCTACTCTCACTTGGTATGCGAGTCGGAAAGTCTCTCCGGCCGATTTCAGATCATCTGCGGTGAGTGTGTATGTAAGAGTGTTGCTGGTAGTGTACTTTCCACGACCCACAGCATCATTGAAGTGTTGAGAGCTCGCATTCCAGTTATATTCAAGTGCCCGTCCTTTAGGATCCTTCGCTTCAACTGTTACTTTGATTGTGTCACCTACACGGAGTCTCGCCTTATTTGTTGTTGAATAAATACCTTGATAGCCATTATAGTCAGAGCTCTTCTTAATGTTCCCGTAGTTATCTGTAAACGTGAGGATGATCGGATAAGTGGATGACTCTGAGTATCTTTCTCTGTCAGGTTGTGGAGTTGTTGGTACCTGATTATTAGAGTTCTCTGGCTCTTCACTATCCCGATCTTTTACTTCAAATGCATTAGTTCGGTATTCTACTGTAGCCACCTTCCAGAGCCTCCATTTTTCCTGAAGGGCCGCTTCTTTGTCTCGTATATTCTCTGGCGTGTAGTTACCTTTGAGCAATTGATCACAAAGAGCGCGGATGTCAGTGATCAAACCTTTTCCAGCCAGGTCATCTTGTTCTTGAGCGCTGGTGCATGTCTTTCTTGTGCTATCTCTTAGCACGTTACCGGTCTCAGCTGGCTCGGTCTTTGTGCTCGCTTCGACGTTAGAGTAAACAGGATTAGATGTGATAACCTCCGCACTTGTCTCAGAACTCTCGACACGAGCCGAAACAGGGGCTAAAGCAGGTCCGTCTGCCTTGGTACCAACCTCTGAACTAGGCTTAGGGTTGGAATTGTGTATTGAAACGGTAGCTATGGTTCCACCAACTACAGCTGTTATGCCGAGTAGGATTATAGCTACCAGGGGGATGAATCCCCGTTGGTGACTTTTCATATATTTTCGCGTGGGGTTTTCTAATAAATTCGGTCTAGCCAGGCAACAGAAATGGCCACACAAGACCGAGCGACAGCTCCTTTCGGAACTATCCTCAACCCTTTCGGGCTGAG
>Ga0172380_10006510_pt1 | contig 13532 bp, 20 predicted proteins | sample Leawe162metaG_FD_119747 | JGI IMG/M metagenome (GOLD analysis project Ga0172380, IMG submission 119747) | Leachate microbial communities from a municipal landfill in Southern Ontario, Canada - Leachate well 162 metaG | ecosystem: Engineered > Solid waste > Landfill > Unclassified | place... | reverse complement strand
GTCTGGAGGGGTGCACCACCACCCAAAAAAAGCGGATCCGGGCACGATCGGGCGCCGATTCCGAAAGTTTCTGACCTGACAGACCAAACAGCGAGGTGCCGGGGTCTCTGGGGTGTGCGAACAGCCGGAAAAACCCCGCTGCGCCATGCCGCCAGCATCAGACCTGTCGACGTCGTCATCGGCCACCTCGAGTGCGGCGGGCCCGCCGATGCGCAGCACGTGCCCGAGCCGTCATGCCACCACGCACGTCGTGATCGAGGTCAGGATCGGCGATGGCCTCCTCGAGACAGTCGACACGAACCGAGCAGCGGCCGCACACTTGCAGCGCCTCGTCGACCTTCCCGCCTGGCGGTGGGAAGAACACCGCAACCGGCATGCCAACACACGCCGCCTCGGCGCGCCACGGTGGTGGCTCGGCAACGAGCTGAGCGAACAACGCTGCCGGGTCGTCGAACTCGGCCACCAGGTCGGCAGGGTTGCCGTACCACGTGTGATGAGACGGGCGAGGGTTCATCAGAACTCGAACTCGTCGTCAGCCGCGCGCACCCGTGCGCGCCCATTACTAAGTTCTCCATGGTTCTCTAGTCGCGAGGAAAGTTGGTTTTCAGCGCGCACGGGTGCGCGCGCTTCGGTTTCAGCGGCTAGCCGAGCGCCCCGCCAATGCAGCCCGCCCTTGGTCCTCGATCGACTCTTCGTCACGCCGAGAGCAACCAGATGGGCGGTCAGCTTCTGGTAGTGGGCCTGCTCGGATCCGGTGACGCCTGACGTGTGGAACCACTCGTTGTGCGCCTGCAGCAGCTCGCCAGCCACGACGTGACCAGAGGGGTCGAGGATCAATCCCGTCTCCTCCATGCACAACGCCACGGTGTCGCTCTCGTGCCGATACGAGTCGGTCGCGGCCTTGACCGACGACGGCGGCCGCAGGCCGTTGGCGAGGTAGTCAGCGAGGCCCTCGAGCGCCCAGGCCAGCACGCCGGCCGACTCCTCGGCGACGATGCGTCGCGCCAGTCCCGGGTCGCGTTCGGCTTCCGGGATGGCGACGTCGAACGGAATGAGCATGAGCCGCCGCCAGATGCCGTCGTCGGTGCCCTCGATCAGCGGGCGATGGTTGGCGTGGAGCCACAGCAGGTGCGACGAGTCGAACTGCCACTCGTTCTCATACATGCGACGCGCCGTGATGCGGTCATCGCCGCTGAGCTCCTTCACTTGGGCCTCGTCGAGGCGAGCGCCGTGAGGGAGCTCGCCGAGGTGGGCGAACCGCCGACGGAACAACGAGGCCTTCTGCGTGGGGTGGGTGTTGGCCTTCAAGGCGAGGAGGAGATCGCGATTGGCCACGACGGCGTAGTCGCCGAGCACCTCGGCGAGCACGCGGGTGGCGGTGCTCTTGCCATTCGCACCGTTGCCGATGCAGACGACCATCACGTGGGCGAGCTGCTGACCAACGAGCGCGAGGCCGGCGAGTCGCTGGATCAACCCGCGCACCTCGTCGTCGGGCTGCACGCGCTCGAGGAACGTTCGCCACTGGGGAGCAACGGCGCCCGGGTGATACTCGGTTGCTGCCTGGTGCATCAGCAGGTCCGCGGGGTTGTGTGGTCGAAGTTGGCCGGTACGGAGGTCGATGGTGCCGTTCCGGACGTTCAGCAGCCATGGGTCGGCGTCGAGCGCCTCGTGATCGATCGCAGTCCCTGGGCGTGAGCTCGCTGCCTTGAGGGTTGCTGCGACGCCGTTGACCGACTCGCACCGCACGACCCAGCGGCGCAGGCCCTTCATCTCGTCTTCGTCGCGGTAGACCTTCTCCACGTACTTGATCAGGTGTCGGCCGAGAGCGGCGGCAAGGTGTGCAGCGAGGGTGTCGGCGTGATCGAGTCGCCACCGGCCACCGTCGTACACCAGCCATTGCTTCCACGCCGGCACAAACCGCAGGTGCTCGCCGTGGAGAGCGATCAGCCGCTCAGCATTGCCAAGATCCGAGTACCGGTACCCGTCGGCGCCGATGACGACGTGATTGCGGTGCCACTCGACGAGGCGCTCGTCGACGGGTTCGCGACCAGCGACGGCGGTGTCGGTGGCTACGACTGCGGCATGGACCGCAGGTCGTTCGGCACGCATCAGCGCGCCAGCCGTGGCGACGGCCGCCTGCTCGTTGCCGGCGTGCTCGCGGATCCGGTACAGCGAGAACGCATCGAGCGAAGCCCGATCGGCGACGCCCAGCTGAGCGGCGAACGTCGACGACCAGATGACCGCCTCGCCATCGGGGTACACGGTGACGCCGGTCTGCTCGCGACTCGAGGCGCGATGTGGTGCGAACCAGTGCGTGCGGCCATCACGACTGGCATGCGAGAACACGGCGCCCAGCGCCTGCAGCTCGGCTGCAACGTCGTGGGTCGACAGATACCAGTCGATCGGGCTCTCACTGGTCGTGGTGCTGAGTCGCTTCGACGTTGAGGCTGGCGGCCGCTCAGTCGGCGTGGGCTCGATGGTGGCCTCGTCGAGCTCGCTGAGGCTGTACCGACGCGACCAGTCAGCCGACACGATGACCACCGGTTTCGGCGTCGGCATCGACGTCTTGCGGTTGACGGTGCCAGGCAGTCGCATCACTCGGGCGACGTCGCCGACGTTGTCGACGTGCCAGCCATGCCGGCGGCCGATCTCGGGCCACGTGACTGCCCAACGCTGAGCGACCTCGAGCGCCTCGTCGACCGGCGTCGGTTCGTCGAGGAACCACCAGCACTGCAGTCCGCCTCCGGTGTCGACGACGACGGTCGGCGGAAGCGGGAACCCGTCGAGCATCTCGATGGCGTGCGTCATCGTCGGGGGGTGTGGTGGCCGGCCCACGATCGAGACGTGGCCCGCTCCCTCGACGTCGAGGTCGGCCACCAGGGCGAGCAGCTCGGCGCAGTCGTCGACGCCGCCACGCCCGCTCGGCAGTCGTTCACGTCGGGTCGCCACCGGCACGTAGATGCCGACGGCATCATCATGCGTGGCTGCAGCGGCGACCATCGAAGCGACGTCGCCTGGTTGGAACCACTCGGTGCGCATCTGGGATCCAGCGAGGTAGCTCAGCTGCAATGCGCCGGCGTCAACGATGCCGACGAGCTGCTCGAGGAACTCGGCCATCACCTCCGGGTCGGGCCCGGTCATCGTTGACAACCGTTCTCGTTGTTCATCCACATCGCTACCGCCTGGCGGCGTTGCGCCTCGACGGCGACGTAGTACGCGGGGCACGGTTCGGTGTGCTGAATCCACGCGAGATCGTCGACGACCTTGATTCCGTATCGGCGACGCACCGCAGGGCCGGCCGAGACGGTGACGGGCGTGCACGTGCATTGGCCAGACTGCTTCATGCTTCGAACGCCTGCTCGTCGAGCAGCTCGACGCTGGGCCCGATTCATGCAGCGCCCCGATCGTCGTCGCCAATCCAATGAACCGCCATCGCAGCGACGACATCGCTCGATGCCGCCGGCATGAGCTCATTGACGTTAGGAGCGCCGGGTGTACTCTGGTGCTCGATCTCCTCGCCGGTGATCTGTTCGGTGCCCCTGGTTCTGCCGGGGGCGTCGGCGCGTTTGGGCTCAGGCGACACTTGTGGGCGCCTCCAGGCCGAGCACGGCGATTCTGCACTTATGAGGCGTGAGATCCCATTGATCCCGCCACATGAGCTGCGAACAAGTTGGGCACTCGAATCCTTCGTTCGATCCCTTGCTGGAGTTGCACGGAATGCACGCCACGACGAGATTGGCCGGGTCATCAGACCGCCCACCCGCCGAGAAGGGCGTCACGTGATCGATGTGAAAGTGCGACCGCGGACCGATTCTCTTGGCGCAGTAGCGGCAGACACGACCATCGCGCTCGACCACCTGTCGACGAACGCGATCAGGGATCGGCACACGTCGCTTCGGTGGTCCGTCTAGCGCAGCAAGGAGTGCTCGGTGGCCATGCTTGTCTAAATAGTCCCGCACGACAGACACGATTTTGTCGTTCAGCACGATGTCAGCCGGTTCGTCGAAGTCCTGGAGTAGCACAACGGGGTATCGGTCCTGCCGGCCGGGCGCCCAGGTCTCCGCGTCGATCTCTCGGATTCGCAGACAGTTGCGACCGATCCGGATGGAAGGGATCGACCGCCCCGCGATCCCGCGCAGAACGCCGCGCAACTTAAGGCCGTGCATCTCCGCGAATTGCTCGGGCGTGATGAGGGTTGGAATCGCTTCTCTGTTCAATCGCTTGCCGCCGCATCAGCCAGCACCCAAGCGTCGACTTCGTCGCGGTGGTATCGGACGTGTCGGCCGGCGCGATGCCCTGGCGGCCCGACGTTTCGGTAGCGCCAGGCACGGACCGTGTCGAGGCTGACGCCGAGATAGGCCGAGAGCTCGGTGGAGTCCATCCATGGCGTTTCGAGTATTTGACTTGTCACCATGTGGACACTGTGACTCAAAGGATGTAAAGTCCACCAGTGATGGCAACAGAACCGGACTCATTTAGCAGCTCAACGTTCACCTGGTATCCATACATCGACGCGTCGACCTCGTTTCTCACCAAGGAGGCGATCGGTGAGAGGTGGGGCTGGATCGGCTACCGAGTCGATGACGGCTGGTTGGTTGCGTACTCGTTCGCGCGCACGTCGGCGGGCGTCCTCGACCTGGTCGGTTTCTTGATCGAATGGGTGGCCACGACTGAAGCGGGGCGACTGCGTGTTGTCGGTATCGCACTTCGACCGACTCCGAGCCCCGCACCTCGAGGGGCGACGTCGCGTCAGATCAGGCAGGCCGCCAACTACAGCGGACATCTCGCTCGGGCGAGGGACGAGCTGCATGCACTCATCTCGAAGCCGGAAACGATTCGTGGCCTTGGTGAACAGGTAGTACGTAGGCCTGGTCGCATTGACGGGCCCGAGCACCAGGATCTGGTCGAGCTGGTGATGCAGTACCAAGCACTTCTTTCGGCTGGAGTTCCAGCGGCGCGCAAGGCGTTGGCAGACCAACGAAGCCAGTCGGAGGGAGCGATCAAGGAGTGGCTGAGACGAGCGCGTGACGCTGGGCTGTGGGCAACGAGTGGGCCCGGAAAACCTGGCAACCCGACACCGCTGGCATACGAGTTGGCCCGAGAGATGGGGGATTGATCGATGTCCTCAGCATCGTTTCAGAAGCGGGGGAGTGGCTACGTGGTCCGATGGCGTACACGCGACGGCAAGCAACACTCCAAGCAGCATCGCCGGAAGATCGACGCGGAACAGCACGTGGCTCGGCTCGACCTCGAGCTCCACGACGGCACTTACGTGGATCCGCGCAGCGGCAGCGTCCAGGTGGCTTCGTACGCAGCATCGTGGGCCGAGAACCGGCCGTGGCGTCAGCAGACCCGAGACCGGATGCAGCACGTGATCAAGACGCAGATCGAGCCGCGGTTCGGTGGTCGAGCGATGTCGTCGATCCAGCGCACCGACCTGCAGGGCTGGGTGGCGTCGATGTCCAAGAGTGGACTGAAGCCGCGGACCGTCGAGAGCTACTACCGGGTGTTCGCGGCGATCCTGATCGATGCCGCCGAGAACGACGTGATCCGCAAGGCGCCCGTGCTGCGGCGCGGCGACCTCCCGCGCCCCGAGAGTTCGTCGGCCGTGCGCGAGGACCAGGTGCTGACTGTCGAGCAGGTGCACGCGATCGCCGACGCCGTGCCGGAGCGGTACCGAGCGCTCGTGCTCGTCTCGGCCGGCCTCGGGCTGCGCCAGGGCGAGGCCTGCGGGCTGACCGTCGATCGAGTCGACTTCCTGCGTCGCCACGTGATCATCGATCGCCAGCTGGTGACGCCGCCCGGGCGCGGGCCGGTCGAGTTCGGCCCACCGAAGACCGAGTCGAGCACTCGGGTGATCCCGCTCGCCGAGTCGGTGGGCGAACTGCTCGCGGCACACATCGAGCAGTTTGCGCCGGGCGACGATCGAGGCCGGCTGATCTTCACCTCGTCGACGGGCTCGGCGCTGCGTCGATCGACGTGGCAGGCAGCGTTCTCGTCAGGAGCCAAGGCCGCCGGCATCGACGCATCGAGCCACGACCTACGCCACCACTGCGCGTCGCTGCTGATCTCGGCCGGGTGCTCGGTGAAGGCCGTGCAGTCGTTCCTCGGGCACAAGAACGCCAGCGAGACGCTCGACACGTACGGCCACCTCTGGCCGGGCGACGACGACAAGATGCGGGCCGCAATCGACGCCGGGTTCAGATCTACTGCGCGCGTGGTGCGCGCAAGCGAGGTGTCGAGCGATGGTTGAGACTCCATTGCCCCTGCTCAGAGCGGGTTGCGATGGTGAGTTGGCCTGTAAGCGGGATTCTTTTAAGGCAATCGCTCGACCAGGCGTGATGCCTCCGGCGTCGCTGCTGAGCAGGCATTTTGCCGCCCGTCATTACTCACTGTTCCGCACTAGATCTCATCCGGGTGCGCGCATTTTGCGCGCACCGAATCGCCAACTCAACCAGACCTGAACACAAAGTGACCCGGGCGCCGCGCCAACGGCCCCGGGTCTGATCCGGAACCACTGGGGGTCCCGAACATGAGCACAGTATCGAATCGTGCGCCGGCAGTCGCCGAATTAGGCGAGCCCGAACCGAGCAGGCGCATGCAGTGGCGCTGCTGGGACCCGTGGTATGAGGTCCATGCCCGCGGCATCACGCTCGAGTGGGCCGACCTGGGCGACGAGCGCGGACAGATCCACCGGCGCACGTCTGACGGAGCGACGACGATCACGCTGCACTTCCAGCTGTCGTACCTCGAGGCGTCGGCGGTGTTGACGCACGAGCTCGTGCACGACGAGCGCGGGATCCTCTTCGACGCTGACACGCCTGTGGACGTCTTCGAGGCCGAGGAGGCGCTCGTGCGTGCGAAGACGGCCCGCCGGCTCGTGCCACCGATCCTGCTGCTGGCGCGGCTCCGCGACGCCGTGGTGAGGGCTGAGCCGATCAGCGTCGACGTCGTGGCTGAATGGTTCTCGGTGCCGGCCAGCACGGCCAGGGAAGCGCTGCGACTCGTCGAGGAGGCTGGCGATGCGCTGCGCCCGGTCGACCTCATTCCGTCCGAGGTCGTCGACGCCGCCACCATGGCGTTGGTTGCCTGAGCGCCGTTAGGACCGCACGACCGGTATTGCGAGATGTGCCTCGCGGGTTGATTGGTTTTGTGAGATGGCAAGACGAAGGTCCGGTATGACCATGTCGTGACGGACGCCGTTGCCGAGCGTCACCACCATCTGACCACGAATGCAGGAAGCGCCGGCGGCCTCGAGCGCCGCTGTGGCGTTGATCACTGGCCATGCGTCGAAGAAGCACATTTCTACGCTCGACACATCGATTGTGGCGTACCCCGACTTCCACTTGCTCATGGTTGTGTCGGGCGTGAAGATCGGACAGGGAGCGCGGCCGCCGACGTCCTCGACCGGGAGCACTGCGAACATGACTTGAGTGACCACGGCCGGCAGGCGGCCGACGTTGGACACGTACAGGGCGATCGCTGGGCGATGCCCGGGTTCGTCGTCAGAAAACGGTTTGTTCCCGGCGCTCTTGGCGAGATCTTTGCCGACCGGGGTGCCGAAGAACAGCCCGCTGACGATGTACCCGAATCGGATCTCGCACTTCACGCGTACGCCGGAGGTTTGGTGGGCAATGATCTGCCACACAAGCCCCAAGATCCCAGTTATCGCACCCAAACAAGCGACAACGAACGTGATCCAATCGAACGTGGACGGGGAGATTGCGAACACCGCCGGACCCTACATGCTCTATGGCGTGGTGGTCGTCGTGCCGACGTCGCGGAGGTCGTCCTGTACGCGCCCGGTGAACCAATCGGTGACGGGCTCGAGCGTCTCCGAAATGATGCCGGGATTCGATCGAAGGATGACGATCACACCGGCGAGCACAACGATCAGCATCAGCCCACCGAGCAGCGTGGGGTCCCTGCGTCGGCGGCTCATTTCCGTACCCACGGTCGAGGCTCGTCGACGTCTTCCGCCAGCAGGTCGGCCAGGGTGAGCAGGCCAATCAGTTTCGTGAAATGAGGGCGGACGGACGGGTCGTTCGAGTCCAAGTCTGAGTCGCTCAACGTGGAGTGCATCGATTCTCCGGCCGCCTTCATTGCCTGCTGCAGGAGGTAGTCACCGGAGGAGTTCGACACGCTGACCGAGTACTTGATCAGCTCTTTCACCTGGTGCGTGCGTTGGTGCTCGAGCAGGGGTTGCAACGCTGGTTCGTTCTCGACGAGGTGGTCGATCTGGTCTCGGACGAGTCCTTCGGCGGCGACCCGGTCAAGCGATTCAGGGATGGGAGTTTGTGCGATTGAGTTCTCCCACTCGTCGAAGTACGTGACGTCGGCCAGCGGAGCGTAGAACGAGCGCTGTCGCCGGCGGCGCTCGATTCGGAGCTCGTCGACGGTGCGGATGATGACGGGGGTATGCGTGGGTTCTGCCATCGCGACATCTTGCTCAGGGGGGTGTTGCAGTGATGCCCGTGGCATCAGCCGTCAGCTCGATCACCCGCCGGCGAATCAGCCGCGGCGTACTGTCGTGAGATGCAGCAACAGACGAACGTGAGGGCCGTGTTCCGACCGGCCGATGGCAGCGCAGCGTGGTCCGGATCGTTGCGGCAGACGACCCGGACCGAGATGGTGCGGGCCGGTGATGAGACGCTGGCGGGCACGACAGAACTCGAGTGGGATCGGGCCGAGCCCGGACATGCCGCCCGCCATCAATGCCGTGCACGGAGTGCTAGAGGTGGATGGCGGATCGCACAACGTGTTCTGGGTGAACGATCGCTTCAACCTGTCGGCTGATTGACCTGCCGAGCAGCCGCCCCCGAGCGGCTGCTCGACGATCAGGCCTGCTCGACGCGACTCGACGGTGGTGCATACATCGCCGCCAGCGACTCCTGAGCAACCGTTCGGAGCTCGGCGATGAACGGCTCGACATCGGCGAGAGTCAGGCCGAAACCAGTGGTCTCGCCGTCAGCCCAGTGCAGGTGAATCTGCACTGACGGAAGCGACGTGACGCTGGGGTCGTTGGGGTCGTAGCACTCACTCGGCAACACGTCGATCGTTGGCGGAATGTCGGCCTCCAGCGGGGTCCTCATGCAACGCCCCAGAAGTTCCGGTGCCACGTCTCGAGGTTTGTAATTTCTGAACCGGTGAGTCCAGCCGCCGCATTCGCTGCGAGGATAATCACGAACCCCAACTTGCCGTCGAGTGGCTGGGTTTGCGTGGCGTCAGGATCGATGTTTGCTCCCAATGTGAGGCGAAAGTCGTTGCCAAGACCGGCATCCCAGAGACTCGATGCTGCTGCGCTGCCGGATTCAGTTGTGAGCGCCATCGTCGAACCGGAAATTCGGTAACTGTAGGTGTTCGCACTCTTGCTGACCTGTGCCACATGAACACGGTACGCGGCGGTGTGACTCGCGTCGCCGAGCGCTCGGGTTTCTCGATAGTTGCCTGCGCTAAATGTCGTGTCGCGCCCAAACGTGAGGGCAGGGTACTGAACACGCCGCCACATCTGGAATCCGGTGAGTCCGCTTGTGCCCGACGAGCGGAGCTGCACGACACCCTCGTAGTTTGTGGAGCGGTCTTCTTTGAGGAGGTACATCACGGTGATTTCCGCGCCCGAGATGTCGACGGAATACCCAGATGTCCAGAGGTGGTCGTTGCTGTCGAAACTGATCGTGTTGTGGCCGTTCTGGGACTCGACTCCCGTTGTCGGGCGTCTCGAGCCGGTCGCCTGCACGAGGTGTTGACCGTTGCCACTTTTGTCGTCCCACTGCGACACGGCGCCACTACCAGCGTCGGTGATTGTCGCCGTGTCAGCAGCGTCAAACCATGCGACCATGAGGTCGACGAACCCGGCCGGGTGGCCGAGCTCGAAGTCGGTCGGATCGTAGGAGACGACAACAGAACCGGATGTGACAATCACTGCGACGTCCACTCCGACGTCGGCTGTGCCGCTGCTGGTTACTCCGTCGAACGAACCGGAACCCGTGATTGTGAAAGAGATCGGGATCATGCCGCGATCTGTGAGATGAAATGTTCCGTCAGCGGTGAACTCGTGCTCGACGAGCGTCGGCGTATCGATCGTGATGGCTCCGCCTGTTGCGATGGCGTTGCTGCCACCACCCCCACCACCGGAGGGCGTATAGACGCGGCCGAATCGAGATCTAGAATTGCCGTCAGTGAAGATCCTGACCATGTTTCAGTTCTCCTTCAGGTGTTGTTCGATGTCGGCGACGAGCTCGAGGCCAGCGCGGTCGATGAGCTCGTCGAGCACGACCGAGAGCCGGCGAGAGAGTGCCAGTACGGTGGGTGGCGTCGACGTCAGCGTGGCGGTCGCATCGTTGGCGCACTCGATCGACATGCACAGCGAGGCGACCAGGTGCTCGACCATCACTGCCAGGTCGTCGGTGGCGACGCCAGCAAGATCCGGTGAGGCGCTCACGATGACCTCCGAAGCTTCGACCAGAATCGCCGCGGCGTCTCAGGTGATGCCGGCGGCATCGATGCAGCCACCTCGGCTTCTTTCTGTTGCTCGACCATTCGGACCTGATCGCGTTGCCAGTTGTAGGCGCTGACGCGTCGGGTGTTGATCCGATGTCCCTCGGCCGTCAATGCGGCAGCGGTGATGGCACGAAGGCGCTCGCCCTCGGCGTAAGTGAGTTGCGGCGGGCTGGCAGCGAACTGCCGTGCGAGTGCCTGAGCGTTCACTTCGCGTTCCTCGAGGCGAGCCATCAGCTCGGCGGTGGCCAGCGGCACACCGAGCGGCGTGGTCGCTTCCCGCGCCTCGAGCTTGGCCAGGAGGTCGGCGGTCGACTTCGGCACACCATCAGCGGTCATCGCGGCCAAGCTGCTCGCACGGGGCGTCCGGTTGCTCGCGCTGCCCGCGTCGACGATCTCGTCGGCAAGACCTTCCGCGACCGCACGCTCGGCGGTCATCCACGTCTCCGCATCCATCATGGTGCGAAACTCGTCGACGGGGCGACCCGATCGGGCGGCGTAAATGCCAGCGATCACCGTGTCTTGCTGGCGCAGGATCGCAGCGACGTCGTCGAGGTCGTTGGCGTCACCGACGGCGACGGTCCAGGCGTTGTGGATCATCAGCTGACCCGACGGCTGCACGACCCGGCGATCGCCAGCCTGGAAGATCACGCTGGCGATCGATGCGGCGATGCCGTCGACTCGGGTCGTCACCTTGGCCGGGTGACTGCGCAGCGCGTTGTAGATCGCGATGCCATCGAAGACGTCGCCGCCTGGCGAGTTGATCTCGACTCGGATGACTGACGCGGTGATCTGGTCGAGTTCGGCGATGAGGTCGATGGCGTTGACTCCCAGCCACCAGATCTCGTCGTAGATCCGAATCACGGCTTCGTCGCCGAGGGCGTTCGAGATCGTGTAGCCGGCCTCACGACGCGGCGCGTTGGTGGCGTGCGCTGCCGTCTTGTTGCGCAGCCCTTCGATGAGTCGAGCGGTGGTCGACTGCCGCTCCGGAGTTTGCGAATCCGGTCCCGCTCGCCCACTGGCAGCAGCGGGACGCACCGCAGTCACGACAGGAGGCGCAGACTGGTCAAGAGGGCGTCGATTGCGCGCCGGTGGGCGAGGGGACACGGCGATCACGCTCCCGGGTGGACGAGGGCCCGAGCAGCGTCGACGACCATCGGTCGGCCGCCCACAGGAGCGTTGACGCGGTAGCGCATCATGTCGTTCTCCCACAGCCCGACGGCGCCGTCGCCGGCACCCGCCAGGATTGGGGCGGTTCGGACCAGGTAGGCCTGCCGGAAGTCGCCAGCGACCACCGAACGCACTCCGGCCGCTGGGTTGGGAAGGCCCGGGTCGACACGGAACGGGAAGCCGTGGATCGTCTGCGTGTGCCATGCGTGGTTCGGGTTCTCGAGCAGTAGGTCGATGTGGGCCCCAGGTGACAGCAGCGTGGTGCAGTTGCCGCCGTAGCGGTATGCCTCGGGCACGGCCGCCACCAGTTTCGCAATGTCATCGAACGTCACCACGGCCGAACCGGCCGCCACGGCGGTGCCGACCGCAGCGAGCAGACCGATCGGAGCGTCAACTCCGTCGCCCGTCCACAGCTCCGGGCCCATGCCCGCGGTGAGTGCCGGCACGGCTCGATCGACGATGAACTCTTCGAAGTCGAACGTGACGTCGGTGACCAGCTCGGCGGATGCGACCGTCTGCGACTTGTAGTGATGCGCCGAGATCTCGCTCCCGTCACCGAACCCGAGATCACTGCCAGGCACGGCAGACCCCATCGGCAGCCGACTAGTCGGGGTGATGAGTTCGGTGACGAACCCGACCTCGCTAGGTGAAGCGTCCATCGAGTCCCACCGCGCACCGAGGTCGAGGAGCGGCACCGTGTTGGCGAGAGCCGTCCACAGCGCACCGGCGAACGACCGACCGGCGATGACTGGGTTCGTGATCATGGCCTGTGGTCGATGCAAGGTCACGAGGTGCTTGTCGTGCATTGCTGCCCGGAACTCCAGGTCGACGTCGCCGCACCGAGAACGCACTGCCGCATCGATCTTCTCGTTCTGCGACGCGTACAACGCCGTCGCTGTCGAGTCTGGATCTTGGCGGAGCATGCGGGCCAACGAGTTGCGGGCCTCAGACCAGGCTGCAAGGTCCTTGGCGAACTGGTTGTGCAAGGGATGGTTCTTCTTCACGCCGGCCATCATGTAGAATCCGTTTCTGATGGTGTACCGGTGCGTGCCGCGGTGTGCCGCTCGTCCTCGGCCCGCGCCCACACCTCAGCGTCGACGTCGCTCTCCAGCCACTCACGACCACCAACGCCTGGACGACGCCGAGACTGCCAGCGCTTGCGATCCCCGAGCGCCCGCAGCGCTCGGGTCGACACCTCGAGGCGCGTTGCCGCATCGGCCGTCGACAGCCATCGCACCGGTCGTACCTCGGTTGGTGACTGCGACCGTGCCGACTCGCTGACGACGGCGTCGAGCTCGGACAGCCACGTCGCCACCGACCCACCCAGCGACCACCCGTTGCGGGCTGCAGCGCGCCGCCCGTCACGCAGCAACGCATGCAGCGTCGGCATCACGTCGGGCGTGGCGATCAACGAGCCTGCCGGGATCCGGTACGTCATGCCGCGCCGTCGTTTTTTGGACACTCGCCGACGCCCAGAGACCCCCGCACCTCTCCGTCATGTCTGTCAGGTTCAGAACTTTCGGCGACGAGCTGGGCGCGGGTGGCGGCGTAGCGAGCCGCGGCCCGCGCCCGATCGCACGAGTGGCACCGCGGCCGCACCTTCGCTCGCAACGACGATGGCGCGAACTCGGACGCCGGCAGCAGGCACTCGCATACCGCGCACTCGGCCTCAGATCGTGCGGCGCGCTCGTCGGCGGCCGCGCCGGTCAGTCGACGACGGCGATCGCCCTCGGATCGGCAGCCGTCAGAACACCACTTCGGCGGTGCGCCGGCGCCAGGGCGACGCTGGAGGGCAATGCCACACACTGGACAGGCGGTCATAAGACGACCCCTGGGGATTTGGCGGAGGGAGATGCGACGAAGTC
>Ga0172380_10006509_pt1 | contig 13533 bp, 17 predicted proteins | sample Leawe162metaG_FD_119747 | JGI IMG/M metagenome (GOLD analysis project Ga0172380, IMG submission 119747) | Leachate microbial communities from a municipal landfill in Southern Ontario, Canada - Leachate well 162 metaG | ecosystem: Engineered > Solid waste > Landfill > Unclassified | place... | reverse complement strand
CTCGGCAATCGAGTTAGGCTTCAGGAACCCGCCCGGGAACGAATTGGTAGTTGCCACCTGGGCTGAGGCTATCGGGGCGGATGTGGTGGACATGGTGGAGCTCGCGGCTCAGGGGCGGCCGAGGCCATGCAGGGATTGCCCTATTTCCTCAAACCATAAGGAGTAACCGATGTCTGAACGCATTCGCAAAGTGGTCCACAGTCTGAAGACCTGGCCGGAGTTCTTTCAGCTCACCTTGAACGGTAAGAAGAAGTTTGAGCTTCGCCGGAATGACCGGGACTACCGGGTGGGGGACGAACTGTTGCTGAAGGAGTGGGACCCGGAGGTTTACAGGGGTCGTTGTGAAATAGGTTTTTCTGATGATGAAGAATCTGTTCAGTTTTCCTACACTGGCCGGGAGGTCATTGTCAGGGTGAACTACATCATGCCAGCCGACCAGATCCACGCCATCATGGGCGGCTCTCATATTTATGAACCGCCCGACTACATCATTATGTCGGTCAGTCTTATCCCTTAACCCCCAGGAGGCCACCGGCGCCAGGCGAGAGTCGAAGACGGTTCCAGGAGAAGATTATGGTAGAGAATCAGCAAGAAACCGCTCTTCCTGAATGGCAGAGCCATAAGCGAGTTCGGGCGGATAAGATCGTCGCTTCGGTATCAGAATCGCCGTCCATGACCGGTCATTGGGACCTGGAATGTGGAGAGTCGGTCCCTGTAAGCCTTCACTTGGCTCACCGGGTCCCGGAGGGTGTGAACCCTGTAGGTGGTTATTATGTTCTATACGAGGACGGCTATGAATCCTGGTCGCCGGCCAAGGCATTCGAGGCAGGGAATGTCAAGATGTTGGGCGAAGATGCTCCTGCTCCCCCTCCTTCTTATCCGTACCCTGGCTCTATGGCTGACATCAATCATCGCTTTACTTACCACGCCCCCAAGGAGGGCCAGCCAGCCAAGTATGATCTTCTGCGCTCTCATGCTCGCGCCCTGGCCCAAAACATCAATAATCTTTGTTCTGAGAGCAGGGAGAAATCCTTGGCTTTAACGAAACTTGAAGAAGCGATCATGTGGGCCAACGCCAGTATCGCCAGGAACGAATAAAGGAGGTGGTTCTGATGCGCGGCAAAAAGAAAGGCGGCTGTTAGGTAGGCTGGATAGCTGATTCGGAATTTAGATACCGGGGTCCGGGCCGGGTCTAACCTCACTCGGACCCCACCTTGATAAGGAGGCGCACCATGGTCCACTGGTTCTGGTTGGTGATCGTAGCGGTAGCAGTCTTCACCCTGGGCTTTATGGGGGCGATATGTCTTGCGGCTGGAGCGGCTGAGGATGCGTACCGGGCGGGGTTCGTGGAGAGCGAAGCGTTGGGCCACGCTTCCGGGTTCCAGGACGGGCTCAAAGAGATGCAGAGGGTCGGGTGATGGTAATGTGTGAACCAACGTGTACGGAGTTCAAGGGTGGCACGATCAACCATTGGGTGTGCCGGTACTGGTTCTTTCCTCACCCTGACACGGGCAACCCCAAAGCCGGAGAGCCGTTGTGTCGGTTGGGCCGAAAGTGTCCGAGTCAGGGTCAACGGGTGGCTCAAAGGGCAGATAATGACAATGATGGCGAGCCCGATTAATGGCCTCCCTTACTCATCCCGACATCATCGGCTGGCCCCCGTACTTTCTCATCGAGGGCGATAAGCCATTGGCCGAAAACAAGCAGTTGATTGACGAGATTATGAAAGAAGATTTCATTTTCTACCTGATAGAACCATGGGACATGATCAAAGGAAAATGTTGATGCCTGCTGACAAAGTGATCCTATACGCTGTAACCTCATCGAACATCCACTCCATCGGGTACGACCCCCAGGCACAGGAGCTTCATATCCAGTTCACCAGCGGTTCCTACTATATATACCGTGATGTGTCCCTGGAAACTTATGAGGCCTTCCGGGCGGCCAAGTCGGTAGGCAAGTATTTCATGCAGAATATCCGGAATATTTACGAGGGGGTGAAGTCATGAGTTGCACCGGCTGTTTTTGGGCGGAAGAGGGGGAATGTTTACAGGGTGAGGATACCACTCAGGAAAATTGTCCGATCTATGCGAGTCGAATAGACGCCATGACCGGTCAACCGCTCGGACCTCTCCACCCGGCTCCGGAGCCGACCCCCGAGCAGTTATTAATGGCTTCTGTCAGCCGCCATGACCGGGGAGTTGAAGATTAGAAGGCAAAATAAGCGGGGATAAGCTCAATGGGTAGAGGCCGACCTTCCCGGTCGGTGGTTCCGGGTTCGAGACCCGGTCCCCGCTCACAACATAAATAACAGATACATTATCTATAAATACGATTTACCGATATCACACCTCTCTTCCCTCCCCCATGTAGTACCCAAATACCTTCATATCAACGTAATAATACCGTTTCCCACGCCTCAACATATTGTCAACTATATTGCTAACACAATTCACAACAAAATGACATTCTGATAATTTTACCCCTTGTAATTTCCATTTATTTGTTGCCAACTTACAATATGGCAGAAGTAAAATGGTTATTCGGGCCGACTTCATTATCATACATTCATTCTACGGCCCAAATTAACGCATTATTCGGCCCTCCAGGTGCCCATAAAACTTTTGCGTCCATTCAAGCTATCTTAGCCCATCAGCAACGATGTAAGCAAAGCATCAGGGTTGCTATCATTCGTGATACCTTGGAGAACATCAGAATTTCAGTGGTTCCATCTTTCTATGAATTTTTCCAAGCCGATACCAGTTATGTGCATTTCAAGAATGAGAACAAGGAATGCCGCATTGACCTGGCTGGCGGCTTCCATATCGACATTGATCTCTTCGGTTGTAACGACCCTTCCGATCTGCAGCGTCTACAAGGTGCTTCATCCTGGTCTTTGATCTGGATTAATGACCCGGCCCCCATGACTGAGAAGGGTAATGCTGGTGTGCCGGAAGTGGTTTATGATCACGCCGCTTACCGTTCCACTCGCCGCTCAGGTACACCCAGCCGGCTCCAAGTTGACATGAACTATGCCGAGGAAACCCACTGGACTTATCGGCGCCTCATCTTGGAACCCGATATCGACCCGGAAGCGCCTCTGATCGTCAAGCGGGTATTCAGAGTTACTTATGACGAAATGCAGGCCCTCAATGAAGAAGCCATGCAGATGGCGAAACGGGTCTTTTCGCATGATGAAACGGCTAGGGCGCGCTATGTCGAAGGTAAATTTGCCGAGTTCAAGCCAGGTAAAGAGGTGGCCCCCGGGTATAAGCGGGACATTCACCTTTGCCCCTCGGAAATCTGGCCTTCCCCCGGCCTGACTTGCTTTGCGGGTTTTGACGGATGGCATAATCCGTCGTGCGTTCTAGGCCAAATCACTACAGAAAACCGTCTGATTTACATCGACACGGTGCGGGCGGAAGGGACTGACATTGCGACTCTCTTGGAAACTCAGGTTGGCCCTCTTCTGAGAAGCCCCAAGTGGAATAACAAGTGGAGGTCTTGGCGGATTTGCGGTGACCGCAGTATCGGTAACCGAGACCAAGGAAATTACAGCCATTCTCCTGCTCAAGATATTGAGAAGTTCTTCACGCAGTTCGGCCACGGGATTTACAAGCCCCGGTTTGAGGGCGGCCCGGTCACCTGGTCGGAAATTGAGCGCACTTTCAATTATTGGCTTATTCACCGGAGCCCTTCCAATGCTCCGATGGTCTATCTGTCGGCCACCAACCATCTTCTGGATAAGGGGCTCAATGGGGCTTGGCACTTCAAGATCGACAATTCTGGAAACATCGTAGGGACGGAGCCCCAGAAGACAGAAATCAGCCACACGATGGACGCATGGGCCAATTCGGTCTGCGTGTGTCTTGGGAAGGTTGGCCGGCAGGGTCTTGACCGGGGCGCCATGGCCCGGCAGAACGCCAAATGGCGCAAAGTTGCCAATAGTTATGCGGTGCAGGGAGGTAGACAACATGCGGCGACCCGCTAAAGGATGGACGCCAACCAACGTGGGGAACCGCCTCAAGATGGAAGAGGCCGGGTTCCAACGGTGGCGTCCTCATACTTTTTTTGAAGGATGGAACGGGGATGGAACCATGCGGACCCGAGAAGGGTTCAAGAACACTCTGACCGATCAAGAGATTACGCCCCCTGCAGGTTGGAACGCCGATCTTGGCAACCTTGACCACGGCGACATAGCCTGCGTCCAGCATTCCGGGGATGCCTACAGGGAAGGGTGGGAGAGGATCTGGGGACAAAAGGAGAATCAGGATGCCATTAAAACCGGGTAAATCGAAAAAAGTTGTGTCGGAGAACATTTCCGAGTTCCACGGCGGCAAAACATTTGAGCATACCAAGGCAAAGTTTGGGAAAGAGGCCGCCGATAAGCAGGCCGTGGCTGTGGCCCTGAATGAGCAGCGGAAATCAGGCGGCGGCGGCAAGCCTTCCGGTATGACCGTGCTCCCTTCTGAAAAAATTAAGCACCTGAAATAGGCGACCAATGGCCCTTCAAGAAGACCTCCCGGCCAGCAGCATCAGCGAGCCGAAGCAGATGGACCCGAAGGAACAGGCCGAACGGGAAGAGGCTGCCAGCGCCTATGCCGGCGAGTCCCCTGGCCACTTCGTGGACTACTGCATGGACTGCGTTGATACCTCCGTCAAGGCCATGCTGGATATTCGCCGAATGCAGGAAGAGTGCTGGCGCATCTTCAATGAAGAGGAACCGGACAACTGGGCCATGAAGGAGATGTGGCAGTCCAAGATCACCTACCCCAAGCCCAACAAGTACGTCAGGACGGGACAGGCCCTGGCCCGAACTGCCTTCGATGTAGATTTCCTCGCCATTGAGAATGAGAGGGACCCGGAGGCGGTCGATTTTTGGTCTCAGTTCATGGGCTTGATGGTGACCCGGAACTACGCCAATTTTCCGACTAAATTTGCGGATGCAACCGCCATGGCCCTGGCCATCGGCACTTCCCTGGAAGTTATGCCCTATTGGGAATCAGGCAAAGGCCTGAAGCTGGATCTACTAAACCCGGAGAATATCCACCGTGATCCTATCGCCGCCAGCCGTGAGCCCTGGTCGGGGCGTTATTGGGTCCACCAGGAATGGCAGGCGTATTCAGAACTCAAAAAGGGCGAGAAAGCTGGCATCTATAAGAACATTGAAGATTTCGGCATTGGCGGCGGCTGGCTCACTGACTCGAATCTTACCGAGGAAGAGATTGCCCGGCGCAAGAACATGATCCATGTCCAGGGCAAGTACAACAATACGGTAATGGTTTCGGAGTTCTGGGGCAAGGTGCTCTCCCCGAGAGGGGAAGAACTGCTCAATAGCGCGAGATACACTGTGGCCGGCGGCCAAGTGATCAGGGCTCCCGAGTCAAGCCCTTATCCCACCATCCGCTGGCCTGGGGTAGGGTTTAGCGCCCTCCCCAACCTGCGCCGTTTTGATGGCCGCGGCTTACTCCAAGGGATCAGGAGCCTGTGGTACTTCGCCAACAATTTGCTCTCTCTCCATGCGGACAATCTGAATTGGGTGGTCAACCCTATGACGGAGATGAATACCGATGCCCTGGTGAACCCCATGGACAACGATGTGTTCCCTGGCAAGACTCAGTTGACCTACCAGACCGCTAACGGCCAGCCGGTAACCCGGACCATTGAGCGTAACACCCGGAACAACGACATCCTCGCCATGCTGGCCAAGGCCGACATGATCATGGACGATGGCAGCGGGATAAGCGCCACGATTCAAGGAAACCCTGGATATCGCTCTCAAATAACCAAAGGTGAAGCGGCCCAGAACCTGGACCAGAGCAACACCCTCATGGGCTCCATTGCGGCAGACATTGAAGACGGGGCACTGAATGTTATCACCGCCATGGCCGAAACGATACGGGTCAATATGACTTTTGATGAGCTACGGCAGTGGTTCCCGGAGTTCGCCCAGAAATATCAGGTGCCGGTGTCGGAGCAGTTTCCTACCGGACTGAACTTGCCGAAACTGACCAGCGGGAATTTCAAGATCGCTGGCATTTCGGCTTTTATGAAGCACCAGGAGAATTTGAGGAACTTGAAGGATATGGAAGAGATGTTCCAGCCCAATAGCGTATTCTTGCCTTTCCTCAAGCCATACCCGTATCTGAAAGCTCGGGTGAAGTATACCAATTTGGTTGACATCGGAGTGCTGATTTCACAAGAACAGGCCGATCAGATCGACCAGCAACAGCAACAGCAGCAAGAGGCGACTATCCAGCAAGAGCAGCAGCAGCTTGAGATTCAGACTCAAGTGGCGGCGGCGGAAGCGGCGAAGCATGCGGCTGGGGCCGATAAAGCTGCGGCGGAGGCTGAGGCTAATCTTTCCCAGGCCGATCTATTTGCTGCCCAGGCGGGTCAAACAGATGCTCAGGCGGCCATGACGGCAGCCCAGCCGCCAGCGATGCCGGAAGGGATGCAACCACCTGAAGGAGCAATTTAATGAACGGGCATCAACCCATGGGCCGGGGTGTAGGGCCTGGTAGGTTCGATCAGGCCAGGGCTGCGGAGATTGAAGAGCAGGAAGTCGTTCAAGAGGCGATTCAATTTCAATCCGATCCAAACCTTGGTCCGGTGGTGAAATTGCTCATCCAGGAGATGGAGGCCACGATGCTCAGGATCTACATGGAGCACCCTGACGGCCAAGCCCAGACACGGCTTTTTAAGCAACTACAAATGCGAATCGACCCATCCACGGTGATCAAAAATTTAGTCAGGAAGCGGATGGGAGCACCACTTAGCGCCTTAGCCGACGCCGCCCCGTAAAGGGATACCGGTCCGGAAGACATAACCAGAGGGGTGCTTTAGGCCCCCTGGCGGCCCGCAAGGATACCCGCCAGAAAAGGAGATGCACCATGCCAGACCCAGAAGATCACGAACTGCCGGAAGGCGAAGAAGGTTCTGAAGGTGGCAGACTCACGCTAGCCCACCTGATGGATCACCCGGACGCAGACCCGAGCCTTGCGGCACCGCCCACCCCGGAAGAGGAAGCGGCGGCCGCAGAAGCAGACCGACAAGCTGCCCTGGAAGCAGAAACCCCAGAGCAGAAGGCCGAGCGGGAAGCAGCCGAGGCCGCAGCCAAGCCGCCCGAGTTTACGCCCAAACATAAAACTTGGGAAGAGACTGAGGGGGCTCGTGAAGAAGCGGAGCGCCGGATGCACGAGGCTACCACGAAAGCCGCCGAGGAAAAGGTTGCTCGTGAAACCCTGGAAGCAGAACTGGCAGAACTGAGAGCGGCCAAGCCGCCTGAGAAGGAGGAAGAACCTCCGGTCCCGCCAGCGACCCCGGAAGAACGCAAAAAGAAACTCTTCGAGGTTGCTCGTACCGCCAACAAGAAGGCCGTCGCTAAAATCCGGGAATTGGACACGCAAGACCCGGACTATGATGACCATGTTGCGGGTGCATGGGCCGAGGCCAACGCCGAAGCCCTGCTGGAATCAGGCATGGGTTCAACCGCTGGCCTGTCCAGGGAAGAGGTGTCAAACCTCGTTAAGGAACAGGTGAAGGCCGAGCGTGAAGCTGAGAAAGCGGCCAAGGCCGAACGAGATATCCAAGACGAATCCACCCGGGCGTACAACAAGGCCCTCGATCTGGCGAAAGCATCTGGTCTGGACATGGAAGAAGACTCAGCCGACCGCATCATGTTCGATGCTCTGGCTTCCAAGATGCCCAATGAGTTGAAGAATAAGGGCGTCGAGGCCATCCATGAGAAGGTGGATTGGGTCGTGGCCGGAGTCAAACAGAAGCTCGGCAGAGTCGTGGAACAAACCGAAGCGCAGCGCCAAGCTGCCCTTGCTAACCAAAACAGAAACCGGCCTCTTGGCAAAGGAGCAGACTTTTCCTCTTCCAAGGAGCCACTTAAACGTAAAACCCTTTCGGAGATTATGGACCAAATATCTCCGTAATTTTAGGAGGCCAATATGGCTGATGAACACCTTTGGACAGATTTAGGTGGCGGTTTGCTAGGAAATCATCAAATCGCTGATGACATGTTGACTGCTATGTATGGCGAATGTCGGGTTTCAGCTTTTGCGCGGCCCGTGCCGGGCGGCATGAAGAAGAACGCCGGCGACAATATCACCTGGTATCACAACCTGCCCATCCCGGACAGCCTGGACGGTAGCCTGGAAGAGACCGGAGAAATCCCGGTACGGATGCTCGCCTTCGGAAAGCGTTCCATGGACGTGACCGAGCATGGCGTCGCCTTGCAGTTCTCCCACAAGTTGGAGACTCTGTTCAAGTTCAAGATCGACCAGATTTTCAAAGAGCGCCTGGCACAGCATCAGGCCGAAACCATGGATAATGAGGCGACCCGGGACGGTTTCCTGTCTTCCGATGTGAAGATCGTGGCCACCCCCACCTCCCTGACCGGCCTGACCTTTGGCACGGGCGGCGCTCCGGTCGCCACCGCGGCAGCCCCCATGACCAAGGATCACGTCAAGAAGATCAGCGCCTATATGTGGGACACGATTCACGTCCCTTTCTACACCCGGCCCAGCAAGAAAGGCAATATCGGGAACCAGGGCGAAGGCGGCAACGACCATTACGTCTGTCTGTCGGCGGGCGGCAACATCGAAAACCTGTTGCTGGACCCCGATGTGGCGTCCTGGCAGAAGGCCATGGGCAAGGGCGACATGCTCTACCGGAACGAGCAGTGTAATCTCCACAACATTCGGTTCGTGCGGATCAACCGGCAGAACGCCTTTGCGGACGAGATCGACGACAACGGCCTCATCAGCGATGCCGTGTTCTTCGGCGCCGAAGCGGTAGCCTATGCCGAAGTGGAGACTCCTTCCCTGCGGATGCAACCCAACTGGGGTGCCCGGGGCGGCCTGCTTCACGCCATGTTCTGGTACGGTATATACAATTACGCTCCGTTCTGGAATTTTTCGGACGACGGTTTGGCTAAAATGATAAGGTTTTCAAGCCTTTAACCTTTTTTAAACTGAACCTTCGGTCATTAATATGACTCTGTAAGGAGAACCAAAATATGCCTACCAACGAAGTGATTAGCAGCCTGTTTGAAGTGCGGCCCAATGGTTACGACGATGGGGTGGTTACCGCCATTAGCCTCGTCGATGCTGCCGCGACGCTACATACTTATACCGCCAATTTCCCGTGCGCTCCCCTGTATGCGGGGTTCCAGGTTACCACCGCTTTTAATTACCCCACCGCGGTAAACGCCTTGGGCAAGTTGATTCTCTCGCTGCAGCCGGCTGGCATTCTTCAAATCGCCTTCACCGGTGGCACCGGCGCCCAGCCCCGTGCGGGAGAGATTGCCACTGGCGGGAATTCTGGGGCCATCGGTATCGTGAAGGCCATCGGTGGCACCTGGGGCATCAGTGGGGTGATTTATTTCAAGAGCCTTACCACCGCGACTACTACCACTGAGACGATTACCTTCTCCGGTGGCGGGTCTTGTTCCCGTGCGGTAGGTATCCCGTTGATCAGTTTCGATTTGGATGACGACTTGGCCGCTGGCTATCGCTATATGGCGAAACTGGCCAATATCCCGTCGGTCGGGACCTATCAGGGGCACGCCTTGCCTCCGTTGATGGCCCTTCATCCTGGCGATCAGTTGGTATGGACTTCCGCTCCAACGGCGACCGCTACTGGAGGGGCCGTGACCGGAGTTTATCAGCCGGTGCTCTTCATGCAGTATCGGGGTGAGAGCCTGGTGAACATGCCGTATTGGAGTGATATCACCGTAGCCAGCGACGGGATTTCTTCTGCCATGTAAATCTCTGGTGGGCCTTGGGGTTGACCTGGGGCCCATTTTGTAAGGAAGGAGAGATGTTATGCCTCGTGCTTTGATTGCATCTGATGTCGTGGTGGCTTGCACCCCGAGCGACATTAATATTTTTGAAAATGGATTTGGCAGAGAAGCTTATGCCTCCCTAACCTTTGGGGCTGGTGACGGCAGTCTGACTTATCCCACCAATGGAGTCCCCGCTCCTGCCCCCGGCAATTTCGGTATGAACATGCCGGTGCCTTACCGCTGGATGGATATTCGGCAACCGGGTGATGGCTACGATTACCGTTATGATTCGACCGCTCGGGCGGCCGACCCGGTAGCCCCTTACGGCACCATCCGGATTTTCCAAAGTGCCGGGTTTACCCCCGCTGGTACAGTAGCGGCTCCGGTGTTTTCTGGTACTCCCGCAGTGTTTGGAGAGAAGGTTTACGCGTACTCCCTCCAAAACCTCAAGGGGGCTGATGCGGATGTAGCGGATAGCGCAACCGTGGATCAGGCGGCCTTACCCACCAATTCGGCGGTCATTGATGCGGCAGCCGCTGTGGCAGCCGGGGCCTGGACGTATGGTGAGAACGCCGAGATTCCCAATTCCCGAAACGTCAACATTGTCTTACTGAACGACACGGGTGGCGATATTGTCATGGAAGAGGGCACCCTGTCTTTCCTGGTGACAGGCCTGTTCCGGGGGGCCGCCCAGACGGATACCATCACCTTTACCTTCGGGGCTGGGGACAAGACCATTGCTCATGCTCCCGATTACCGCTGGAAGTACGGGGTCAAACCTTTCGACCAGATAAGCAGCGTAGTGGCGACGGGCCTGACTGCCACTCAGGATGGCTTGAAGATTTCCGTGGGATTGGGGCGCTTGTTAGGCGTACCGGTTGAACCAGATGCCGGGTCTATTAATAACTTCATCAAGATCACCAAGAACAGTGCCGAACTGGCACCGGTGGCCTACAACGACACCAACAAGACCCTGGATGTTGGGGCCTTGAGCGACAACGATGATCTGGATATCGAGGTTGAGGTTGCCACCATCGGGGAGTCCTATACTCCCGCTGGCACCAACACTGCCCCGGCCTTCACTGGAACCGCTCGTGCTGCCGCTCCGATGGTTGAACTGGGCGCCGTGGCGGTCGGGGTTACGACCCTGCGTGTCCGGATAACTGGCAAATAAAGGAGTAATTACATCATGGCATTGAACAGAGCAAGACAGCAAACCAGAAAGCAGCGGGACCCGGACGACCCGACACAGATCCTGCGAACCAAGAAACATGGTGATGTCCGGGTTGCGGGCAAGTTTTGGATGGGCGGAACCGGGGTGCCGAAGATCATCATTTTGACCCCCGAGGGCGGCTATCGGTATGCTCGTGGAGGCTCCATCAAGAGTGAACAGGCATTGCGAGATGTCATCCCGGAAGGGGTGGAACTGGATAAAGCCCTGCATTGGTGGGCCAACAAGGATAACTGGCAGAAGACTGCCACTCGGAAAATCACCTTTGAGGACGGCACCGGTTATCCGGTCTATATGGATACTGGCGAATATGTTGAGGATGAGGACGCCCTGCAGAACTATTGGCCGGCAGACGGCCCGACCAAACATATCCTCTGGGGCGCCGTGGCAGCCCTGAACGCTCGCCGGGAGGCCAAGGTCGGCCAGAAGGTTGACCCGCAGCCTCCGGTAGCGGCGGTTGTAGCCCCTTCTCCTTCTCCCTCCCCCGATCCGGAGCCACCGGTTCCCGGATGGAAAAAGGCGTTGGAAGCCAGGCAAGCCAAAAAGGCAGAGCGCGACGCCAAAGATGCCATGCACCGGGAAATGGCCGAGATGGCCGAAGCAGGAGTGGCAGGAGTGGCAAAACTTGTTGGGGATGAAGCAGCCTCAATGGAGTAATCCATGTCCGACAGCGGAACCACTATCCGGGTCTGCCAAAATCCAGCGTGTCGCCTGGGGATGCCGCAATCTGACTATATCACGGGGCTCCTTTTCCCCGGGTCCGACAAACGCTGTCCTCAATGCGGGACCCCGTGGAAGGCCCGGCCAGCTTGGAAAGGCCAACCGCCTGACGGCTATGAGGAGGATTACGAATGAACCTGGGCCAGATGCAGGCTGAGTTGGGATACCTCATCAAGGATAATGGCACTCTGGCCTCATGGCTGGTTGGCTGGATTAACGATGCCATCCTGTCAGTGGCCACCGATTACGACTTGCCGCCTCTGGCCATGGTGACTCCTTATGAAATCGAGGTGGATACCACCGACTGGCTTTGGTCGCTCCCGGACTCCTTCCATAAGAACTTGTTCATGGCGAAACGGGTAAACTCGGATGGGTCAGCCTATCGCATTCACAATATCTATAAGAACTATCGTTACCTACTGAGCAAAGACCATACGATCACCGGAGATAATGTCCGGGAGCTCGCGGTTATCCCCCAGGGCCTTGACTTTATGCTGGGGGTTCACCCACTGGCAGAGGACATTCTGAACCTGTGGTTCTACCAAAAGCCCGCGGCCCTGGTCGATGCCAGCGATGTGTGCGACTGCATCCCGTTCAATTTCATCCCCCAGGTGATCTACCCCAAGATCATCATCAAGAACTACCAGTTTATTGTGGACCAGGTTACCGACTTCGCATTCACCGCTGGCCCCTTGCAATATTGGCAAGGGGAGTTGGCTAAGGGGCTTTTCGGCGCCCGTGGTCAGGGGACGGGGTTACTCGGGTATTTTCAGATCAATTTCCATCCGCCCCGGCGTACCGGTGGCAGAGACCCCATCGGGGGAAAACCTTACCACTATGGCTCAGGAATGTAGCCCATGAAGGCCTCCAAACCCATTACTGCCCTTGGCTTTAACGGGATGAATAATCTCCCTGAGATGCCGGGTAAGCTCCTGGACGATGAGCGTCGGATCACTCCTTCCTTCATCTTGAACGCTGAGGTGACGGACGGAGGGGTGCTTATTCAGCGTCAAGGGCATGCCAAGAAGATCACCTTACCTGGGGCACATAGTCTGTGGTCCGGGAGCGTGATGTTGGTGGTAGCGGCGGGGGTGCTTTACCGGGTGGAAGGGGTCACGGCCACGGCGATTGACACAGTGACCGGCCCCGACGCCCGGATGACTTACGCTGAGATCGACAATAAGGTTTTCATGTCCACCCCGTACTGGCAGGGGATTTTGTACCTCGATGATATGACGGTGCGGTCCTGGGGGGTAGCCCTCCCCCCGGCCCCGGAGGTCAGTATCGTCTCCGGCGACATGCCCCCTGGGACTTACATCCTGGCGTACACCCTGGCGGCATATGGCCGTATCGGTGGGAATGGGGGGCTGACTCAGGTAACTTTCGACGGCGCTCCCCAGGGAATTAAGCTGAATAACCTGCCCTCCGGTGCTCAGACCTGGGTTACTCATCCCAACGGGAAAGAACTATTCCTGGCGAACGTGGTGGGCGGGGTGGTCACGGGGCAAGTGCCCCAGGCAATACCTCTCCCCTCCTTCACCGTGGCCCCACCCCTGGGGTTCACTGACTTCTGCCAAGCCTTCGGTCGTATCTGGGGGTGTGCTGGGAAGAAGTTGTCCTACTCCGACCCTTTCCAGTACGAGTGGTTCCGGGTGAAGAATTACGTCCCCTTCCTTGAGGATCTGATCATGGTGGCCCCGGTTACCACGGGGCTGTACGCCAGTTCTTTCACCTCCACCTGGTATCTGGATGGAACGGAGCCCGGCAAGATGGTGATGAAGCGGGT
>Ga0172380_10006508_pt1 | contig 13534 bp, 25 predicted proteins | sample Leawe162metaG_FD_119747 | JGI IMG/M metagenome (GOLD analysis project Ga0172380, IMG submission 119747) | Leachate microbial communities from a municipal landfill in Southern Ontario, Canada - Leachate well 162 metaG | ecosystem: Engineered > Solid waste > Landfill > Unclassified | place... | reverse complement strand
TTTCCGACATTCTTTTTACCTCCTTTCTTTAGAGCTTTTAACCGGGAGTTATAGATATCCCGTCTTAACCGAGCTAGCAGGCTAGATTGATAATCGCTCAACTTATCGACCTGAATATCTTCGGGCATTAGAAGACATTTCCAGCGCTTCATTGTACGACCGGCAACATAGAAATAGATTTGAGCCCAGTCGCTGGTCAACGGAAAACAGAGGCTCGCCGTATAGAGATACGCCATTACTTCAGCGTCGGTGGCTACCGGGTCTTCTTCCAGGGCTACTTCGACCCGTTCGGTCAATACGGCGGACTTTATCCAATCCGGCAGTGAATCTCCCCAACCACCCGGGTGACATACGAGCGGGGTAGTCAAGGCCTCGGCGAGCCGCCGGATTCCCTGTTTATACAACACGCATTGCCTTCTTTGCTTCTCTGAGGTGATTAACGACCTCACAAATCACCTTCGCTATGGATGGAGCGTAGCCCAGGAACTCCGCACATTCTTTCTGGGAAGCTAGTTTTGCCTCTGATTCATTGCTAACAGGAAAGAATCCCTGAATATGACCGACTTTTACCATAGCTAGCCCGTCGGTGATGCTAATATGGAAATCCTTTTCCCCGGAAAGCGTCCCGGAAAGAGAAATCCCTCCCAAGTGTTGTCCGTGATAAAGCTGTTTAGCTAATTCGGTTACCTCTGTTTTGACCATCTCCCTGAGCATCAAATCCTCGTCTGTATCCGGAGTATTCCCGTGGATAGTTTCAAGGATCTTCTTATGGAGACCTTTTGAGGTCAAAGCTTCCAACAAGCTTTTTGAGGATTCCATCACGATATCGACAGACTTGATAAGTTCATCGAGAACAGTATTAAACTCGGCTTTATGCCGGTTATAGATCGCTCTTTGCTCAGCCCGAGTTCTTTCTTTCCCGAAATCTGCCGGGCCGAAATAAGCCGGAGAGACGGATACTGTCCACGGCTGGTTTTCGACTGTCACCGACCGGGTGATATCGCAGAAATCTTTCCCTTTTACCTTTTCGGTAAGCTCTGCCAACTGGCTTTCGAATTCCTTGTAACTTCGATACGTCAAGATAATCCCTCCTTTATTTCCTTGATTAAAATCTCTGGTTCTAATTCTTGCCTTTCCTTTTCGATTCGTCTGTGTTCTGCTTCTATAGCCTCCTTCAAACCTTCATTTAGTTCCTTTACTATCGCAATGAGATGCCTTTTTATCTCATATACGTTCCGAGCAAACCATTTTAACTCTTGGTTGGGGAGTGAGCAGAGATAGTTAATTTCTACCCAAGGATCCGCCTGAATTGACGGAATCCAATCGTTTGTTACGATTGTACGACCTACCAACGGCCATAGTCTTGTAACTAGCCGAGCCCCGTCGTGAGCGAAGATAACAGAAAAATCTTTTCTGTTAGAACCTTCTTCGATTCTGAAGTTGTAGTGATGAGCTACGGATTTAGCAATAGCAACCCGGTCTTCACAAGCCAAATTTATCTCCCCTAAGACGTCATAAATGATGCGAGCAATATTCCTGGCTATTTGCTCTTTTTCCGAAGCCAGTTTTGTCTTCGCTTCTTGGATTCGTTTTATTTCTTCAGAATATTTACCCATCTTTCACCTCAATCACTGTCCCGTAAGGCGGTTTCTTGTCATAATTTCCCACCTTGAGCCAAATAACCGGGAAAAACGGCCTCGGCGGATAAGCACCATCTAGGTCAGAAGCATATATGAAGCACGAGATATCCAGCTTGGCCGCTTCTGTCAGAGGTTCTATAAACGAAGTCCCACCGCCGGTCAGCCGGATTTCAGGAATCGGATCAAACTCGTGTATCTCGAACCGCTGTGATATTCTCGTATCACACACGAATCCGTAGATGGTAAACTTTTCGTAGGCTGAGCAAATTCCTTTGATTTCAGCGATTTCCTGCTTAATCATCTCAATGGAGATGGAGCCGCTGGCATCAATTCCATAGGCGACCTTGATTTCTTCACCGGACAGCGAAGGCAAGTAGATACCCGACCACATATATTTCTTGTTGGGCGGGATCAGACGATAGTCGCACTTGGCGACGCTGGTTATCATATCTCGTAAAATCACCTTCCAGTTAAGTTTTGGCTGGAGGGCGTTTTCCACGAGTTTGGCTAAGTGGCCGGGGAGCATCCCGCGTCCCTGGGCCTGATGAGCCGCTTGAGCTATTTTTTCCCTGAGTTCCTGCTCAAAGGAATCATCGTAACCATCTCCATCGCTTTCACTTTGACCTTCCCCTTTATCATCCTCTCCTTTATCGGAGGAAGATTTCTTGCCCCACTTGTCCCAGTGCTGGTGGGAATCTACTGTCTTACCACTCCCCGGCCCGGGTTCTTCGCTACCGCTTCCGGTACCGCCACTTCCCGCCGGGGAATCGGGGAGCTGCTCATAAATCCACTCCGCCGTCTTTTCCTCGAAATCCTTATTGTAAAGGATCCCTTCCGGCAACCTTAATGGTTCCCCTTTAGAATCAACCTCTCGCAAGACCAGAGCATTAGTAGCATAATCACAAGCTTCATTCCATTTTTCGTGGCCTCGGCCACCCTCCCGGGCCGGATGTCTTAAAATGATATGCCCGATTTCGTGGACGATTACACCTTTAAGCTCATCCAGCGTGACGTTGTCTACGAAGGCGGGGTGATAATACAATTTCTTGCCGTCTGTAGCCATAGTCGGCGGGCTTAAATCCTCATCCTTGACCAGTTCCAGGGTCACCGCAAAGTAACCGAAGAACGGATACCGAAACATCAGGGCTACTCTAGCTTGAGCTATCTTCTTTTCCGGATCTATTGCCATAGCCTTCCTCCTATATCATCTTCCTTCTAACCACGATTTCAGAATGCTCCTTGGCCCATTTCGGCCAAGACTTTGACCGAACGACCTGTTCCTCGTTCTGGGAAACCAGCATTGTGACCAGCAGCACGCTAAACTCCGCCGGAAGATTAAAAGAGTAATCCAGCAACCGGCCGTACTCGGCCCCTGTTTTAGCTCTCATAGCCAGAGCGCTGACCAGGGCATACTTGAGATCGATTTTAGTCGGGACAAAATTGCTGCCCTGAAATATCTCCTCCAGATTAGGCAACTCATTTTGAACCTTGAGGAAAGCGGCAAACTCTGCCGCGGCTCCCTTGCCGATAGTCCCTTCCAGAACCTCGTTTAAGAGGCCTTTTGGCGTGAACTTCATCATCCGGTCGGCAAAGTCCCAGGACCTCGGGGTCGGGAAAGCGTTTTCTTCCGCATCCGGCCGGAACTTAAAGAGCATATCCGGCTTCCATTTCAGAAAGCCTATGATAGCCGGGGAGATCTGAACCCCGAGCGCCCAATCAATCCAGTCATCCAGATTAGGGAAAAGCTGGCCATCAATCTCGTCCCCGAAATTGATGTGGACAAACCGGTTCATCAGAGCCGAGCTCATTCTATGAACCACGGCACGGTCCTGAATGCGGTTACCGGCAGCGACAATATAGCATCCCTCCGGCAGCTCATACTCCCCTAGCTTACGGTCAAAGGTGAGCTGATAAGCACTCGCCTGAGTAAGAGGCACCGCCGAAGTAAGCTCATCCAAAAATAGAATTCCCACCCAGCCCTTGGGAGGCAGATCGGATGGCGAAAGCCATATAGCTTTCCCGGGTTCTACCATTTTCCCATCTTTATAGACGGGCATCTGAGGTATCGGAATACCCCTTAAATCCGTGGGGTCTTTTTGAACCAGCCGCATATCAATGAAGCCGACTTTTTTCTCCTCGGCAACCTCGGCGCAGATGGCTGATTTTCCCACTCCCGGAGGGCCCCAGATAAAAATTGGAGGAGCCTCCTCCGGATTGTCCAGCGCCTTAGACAATAGTTCCTTGATTTTCTTTGGTCTCATTTTCGCCTCCTTTATTTTCTGCCGACTCTATCTCAGTCAGCCATTCATATACTCCCCGATTCCAATCCCTTCCTGCGGTTCTAAGACGGGTGATGGCATCCTTTTTGAAAGAATCAAGGTCTTTCTTGGAAAGAGAGCGCTTTATTTCATCGCGTACCCGACGCATCTCAGCTTGGATTGCTTCCGATACATCGTAGGAAGCCTTCAGTTTAGCTTCGAGCTCTTTTGTTTTGGGGTTCTTGATGATTCTATATTCTATCCTTCTTTCAATAAGCCATTCTATTTCCCAGGTAGCCTCAATCACCTCTACTAGATCGGGAAATACTTTCAATATCTCTTTTATTAACCGTGATTTCGATAGACTTGAGGAAAACTTCAAGCTGTTCTCATTAAGGGTTCTTAGAAGTATCCTTGCCTGAGCTTTAGTCAGATTTAGCTTTACCTGTTTCGTTACCATTTTCACCTCCTTTTTTCGTCCAAAGGACGAACCCTTTGTATTTGTCAGTAACAAGATAATTTTCGCCGAAGAATCCTTTTGCTTCAGGAACATCAAGCGTGGCGAAGCAGGGACGCATATCACGCCATAAGAAGGAATTGAAGTTCCAGTAGCCTATCTTCTTGGTTTCTAGAGCCTGAATGTACCAAGCTCTGTTATCCACGTCACGCCGAAATTCGGCGGCGGAGATTACTGGAACGGCGGTTGATTGACCGGCTGCGCCTTTCAGGGCAGCGTGAGCCTCGATATCTTCCCGGATATGAGATCTTCTGACCTTAAACAGGTCCGTTCGGCAGACCCGGCGCTCCGGGTGTGCTTGAAACCAGAGCGTTGTTAGCCTGATATTTTCCTCCGCTTCTTCAGGAGTTAGTTTCTTATAGATTATCAGCATTTAGGCCTCCACGAAGGCCGGGAAACGGAGCTGGCCCTCGTTAGTGTATTCCAGAAAGCGGACTTTGATATCCAGAGTTGGCATTACCCACGTGACCGGCTTGGTTTCCGGATTATAGCCGAAGGGTGATTCCGGGATGGTATGAGCCCGCAGCCAGAGCATAAACTCCCCGATCTTCTTACAGGTAAAGCCGGTTCCGACTGAACCTACATAGACCAGGTTGCCGTTATTCCGTTTTGCGAGCACCAAGGCCCCGAAAGTGTCCTCCCGCCAGCCGGTTCCCTGCGTGAAACCGCAGACCGTAAACGTGTCTGTTTTGTTGCATTTCACTTTTACCCAGAGCCCGCGGTTGTCCTCAATGTAAAAGCTCGGGGCAGCCTTGCCGATCACTCCCTCTTTGCCGTCGGCGATCATCTTATCGAACAGGGCCTCACCATCCATTGACCAGGGAGCCACCATCGTAGTGGCGGTGGGAATTAACAAGTCCTGCAGGATGGCTTTCCTTTGAATAAGCGGGACCTTCTTTAGGTCGATTCCCCGGGCGGACAACACGTCAAACACCTGGAACTGGGCCGGGAAAGCTTTCGCAGCCTGAGCTACGCCGTTTATTCGGTTAATGCGATGCTGAATTCCGTTGAAGCTACTGGATACTACTTCTCCATCCAGTATAGCCTCAAATTTCGCACGGATTTCTAAATCCGGAAATAGCTCCGTCTTATCCGTGCCAGACCTTGCTTGGAGTTCGACCTTACCGTTATGAACAAAGGCAAGCATCCGAGCCCCGTCAAATTTTTCCTCCCAGAGCCAGCCTTCCTTAGTAAAGGGCCGAGGCTCCAGTTTCGCCAGCATAGGCTTAATCATTTAGTCTCTCCTTTCCAGAGTTTATCAAGCTCTGATAATTCATTTTCGCTCTTGTCCAGAAATGCTAAGGCTATTCCTGTTGAAACGGTTAAGAGCAACCAAACCCTTTGGGCTCTGGTCAGATCTTCCGGCATTTTCCCCGTGTTTATATACTGACCCAGCTTTTCAAAGGCTAGGGCTCGGTCTCCAGCTCCCAAGTATTCTTGTAATGCTCTTCTGTGAAGGTCATTACAAATGGCTTTTAACAAAAATTGTCTAATCTTCACAATCACTCACCTCAGCTCAATTTTGGTTGTCTGCCAGGGTCGCCTACCTGAGCCTGGAATATAGGCCCAGTCTAGGCATTTCGGGCAGTAATCGTAGGCCGGAATATCTTCCAGCCCGGAGAAGTGGTTAAGCGGTTCCCCACACTTTGGGCATTCATTATGAGCCAGCCGCCGCTCGGCAACCGCTTCCCTAGTATCAGCATATTCAATACTCACTTACCATCCTCCTTTCTTATAAGAGTGGCTACGAACCGTGTTTTCTTCTTTTTCGCAAAGAAAGAAAAGGATTTAAGGCAATCTTTTAGCTCATCTAACGATAGAACTATTTTGTCTTCATAATGATTCTTTGCCCAAAGACGGATCTCGGGTTCATTTAGTGAATATACGGTTATCTGTAGAATTTCCGAGCCATCGATGATGAAGGCATCGTCTTTGCCGGAAATAGTTGAGGCTATCTCCGACTCAACGGCTTGATTGTGCTTCACAGCTAATCACCACCCTTTTCTTGTCCTGTTTCGACGTGCCGATATAGATACCTCCGCAATCAGGGCAGAAATCCCACGGCTCAACATCATAAGGTGTTTTCATATAGCCGTGCCGGGTCTCAAACTCGAAGCCCTCCCATCCGCAATCAGGACAACTAACCGGTGTCAAATCGCTGCGTCTACCTATAGACATAGTTTCACCTCCTATTTATTCCCTCTTTATCGCTACTCTACGATGGCAGAGTAAAAATAAAGAGGGGAGAAAGATGCCAGAGCACCCTTCTCCCCTGGAGGCGAACTCCATTAAGCCTTCGCAGGCTCAACGGCTTTAAGTGAGGCCATCAAGGCATCGACAAGGTCACTGCCGGCCGACACGGCCGGTGCTTCCGCCAAGGGAGCGATCTCCTTACCTTCAAGCTTTGAGTTGATAAGAGCTTCCAACGCTTCCCGAAATTCATCCCGATATTCATCTAACCTGACCGCTTTGGTCATTGCCCGGAGCAGATTTTTAGCCATTTCAAGCTCGGCAGATGAGACGTCAGCCTCGATTTTCAGGTCCTCGTAGGGAACGAGTTCATCCGCCCAGTGAAGGGTCTCCATCATCAAGGCCCCCTCATAAGGCGAAAGAAGAATCAGATGTTCCCTCTGACGCATAGATATCTTGGCAACTCCCACCAGATTGAGCTCTTCCATAGCTTTTAAGAAAAGGCTCAAGGCTCGTGTGCCTATCTTGCCGTCCGGCGATAGAAAGTAAACGTCCTTATACCACCTCGGGTCGTCCAGCCATAACGTGTCACCGGGAATGAAATGAGCAACACTAATGGCTTTCAGCGTGGCTAGAGGCAACGACGCTAATTCTTCATCGCTAATAGGAATAAACTGGTCGTCGGACACCTTGTAGGCTTTCTGCAGCTCATTGAGATTGCCCAAATCCGCGGAAAAGCTCTTTCCGCAAGCAGGGCAGGTCTTCGGACTCTTGACCTGAGCTTTACATTCGGGATGAATGCTGGTAAGACTGATTTCTTTACGCTTGTCAGTTGTTCCAGCGTAAAGCTTGACGGGGATATTGACCATACCGAAACCCAGTGACCCTTTCCAAATACTCCGTCGTGTCACCACTGGATTTCCTCCTGAAAATTATTTCGGGTCGGATAGGCACTCCAGCTTGCCTGTTTCACCTCCTGAGATACTCGACTAAAGATTGCCGGACATTACTCGGGCAATATGCTCAGCCTCAGTCGGCCATATCCCGTCTTTAACTCCTCGGATATGCTTACAGTCGGTCCGGGGAGTATGACGAGTCCAGCCAACACAAGAACAGGCATAGTGCCCGTCTTTATGAAGAGACACAATGTAATCTCCACCACCGGAGGAGGAAGGCACCACCCACTTTTGAACCCATTGTTCATCGCCTCTCATCGCAAATCCTCCGGCACTCCGAGCTCATCAAGGTCTTTGGCACCGAGTTCGGTGTAGCAGTTGAGGCATTGAAGTACCTCGTATAGGTCTTCCTCCGAATCCGACCACTTGCCATCTTTGAAGATGATATACCGACTACTACTGGTTCCGATCTTCGTAAGGGGCAAGTGGCAATAGGGACACTCCGGCTCTTTATTGAGAGCAACCTCAGCCGGTTTCTCCGGTATGTGAGCTACGCCCTGAGCGGTGACAATTTTCTTCCGAGGCTCAGGGCTCACGTTACTCGTTGTGATAACGGGGAAGCTAAATCTCACAAAGGACTCATCAACATTGAGCGAATCGCAATTCGGGCAGCGATAAGCGATATCGCTTTCTTCCCAGATCTCATCGCTGATATTCGTAATCACGGCTTTCTCATAGTCGATGAGAAACTTCCGGCACTCCGACCTTTCCACGATGACTGTATCCAGTTCGTGATTACAGTCTGGGCAAACTATTTTCTCCATTATTCTTCTCCTTTGTCGAAGCTTATTCCTATAGCCTCGGCGTGTTCTCGTTGTTTCTTGATCCGCTCAGCGGCTTCCTCAGGTGTTTCCGGCTTTAGAGCCGCTTCGGCTGCCAAACACACCGAACACAGAGCGTTCTTCTTGGAACCCTTGGCTACTATGTTCGGGCAGCCGGTCTTGTAGAAATTGGCACACCTCTTTTGTCTTTTACCCATAGACCTATTCACTCCTTGTCATTAACATTCTAGCCAAAGGCCGTAGACCTGCTCCCAGATAATGACGCTTAATCCAGCGTCCTACCTTTTTGACGGTTTCCTGGTCGAGATTATCCAGTTCCGCCTCGGCGATAATCTGGGCTGCTTCCATTTCGGGGTCCTTCACAGCTACTACCATTGTTCGCCTCCTTTCTCCGGCTTTCCGCCGTGTCTGAAAGCACCAGTAAGTGATGCTCTTAGACAGGGCGGAAAGCTCCACCCTGCCGACATTAAACTGCCTTTCGATTACCATAGAACCCCGGGACGCCACACCCGTGTTCCCCAGACAAACTCCTCTTCCCCTCTGGTTACTTGTCGGCTACTTCAAGTCTGGGCCAGCTAGCTTCTCGGCACGAGTTTCCTCGGCTGGCTTCACGGCACGGCTTACAGACCATCCTTCGCCGACTGCCTTCACCACAGGAATTGCAGTCTGCTTTCTTTGTATGGAGCCCATTCCTACTCCCGGACCCTTCTTAGACCGCATATACTTTCTTCTGAGTTCGAGGTCATAACGACTCTGACGGGGGATGTTCCTTTTGCTTCTCAGTCTGCCTCGACGGCTTTCCCTTATTCAGAATAACCTCAGCGTTTACGTTCGGGCTGCCCGTTCTTCAGAGGTGCTCATTTTTCAATATGCGAAAACGACTCAAGGGCGGTAGCCTCACGGCCACTCGCCCTTGAATACGCTTGCCTGACTTCATACAGGGAAGCCCCGTCGGCTATCGAACTTAACTAGGCAGCCGACGCCCCATTCCGTTACGAATGGATAACATTCCTTACATACCTTCTGGTCGAATACGATGTCTCCGTAGTGTTTCGGGCCTTTGAGCTTCTGGCAGATGAAACATCGAAACATTCCTTCCGGCACGATTTCAGGATGAGGCTTAATGAAGTCATAGCAAGGGAGAACTTCAATGGTCAGTTCATCAACCACCTTCACAGCTCTGCTGTGCTGAACGATAATCTTCACCGGCACACTCCCGATTAGAATAGAATTTCTGCGATTGCCGGATATACGACTAGCCCAGCCCTCGAAGGTCGAGAACTAGGCTAGTCGCAGAGGTTAGGCGTTAGTAACTCGGAAGTGACTACCTCGAACGGCGTCTACCTTGTAGGAAACGCCTTCTATTCGCTGCTTGGAGTCCTTATCCTTCGGCTTGGTGAATAACTCTATGCTTGTTTTGGCCGAAGTGTGAAGTAGACCCATAGCCTTGGCGAGTGCTGAAGGGCTATCGGCTTCAGTTACCTTCCCGTCAGCGTCTGTGTAAGTGGCCTTCTCACCTTTGGGAAGCCAGTCGGACTGGCCGAAGCCACGGCCTGAGCCATTCTTCGAGCCTTTAGACGAATGGAGGTCAAGGTCGTTCATCACAAAAGGCTCGGTTCCGTCTGGGGGGAAGGTGATTTCAACACGCCGACCGGATAGCTCGACATCGGGGTGCTTCGCAATCAGACCGTCTTCGCCGGAGAGTATACCAGTCAGAGCGGCTTTCAGGTCAGAGTCGAATGATTGTCGGGCGATAGCTTGACCGCTGGCCTTCTGTTCGGAAGCCAGCTTCCGTAGCTGTTCTTCAACAGCCTGACGAACAGGGTCGTTGGGGTCTAGGCTTTCAATCAGCTTCTCAAGCCCTTTCGAAACTTCCAGAGGTGAAGGGGCTGGTTTGGCTGTCTCGACCTGTTCTGGAGCCTGTTCGACGGGAGCCGGTGTTTCTTCAGCGGGAGTAGTGGCCGGTGTCTGTTCAGCGGTGATTTCAGGGGTTTCTTCAACCGGAGTGGTCGGGGTCTGGTTCTTTCGTTTCCTGTGTCCCATTTTGGTTCGCCTCCCTTTCACAATATGACGTTCAACGCACGAATAGCCTTGGCGGAACGCATTGTTTCGCTAGCTTGTTCGTGGCCAAACTGATTGTTAAGGTGCGAACCGTAGCGAATGGCTACGGTATCCCTGCGGACAGTGTAAAGTATAGCAAACAGCCATTCGGGTAGCAACAGTATATACTGTTACAGGATATTACAATAAGCTATTTTGTAATCCGAACACACATAACACTAGCACTCTGAATAGCCGCCCAGCCCGACTGGATACCGAACTTACCTTATATCAGGCACACGCACACGCCCGAGAACAAGCACGACTAGGCATAGCACGAATATACCGAATAGGCAGAACGGTCTTCTTGAAACAGGGTCAACCAAGAAACTGGCTCGATAGGCTCGATGTGGCAATTAGCGTTATGGATGAAGGCTGATTTCCGTGTAATGATACCGAAAGTAAGTATCAGGCCTTCTCTTGGCCATCCTGAGGGGTCTGCGTTGATGTAGTCTTCGTTTTAGTTCGGGGTACTGGCTTTGCTTTCCTAAACCAGTATTGCCAGGATAGGGTCAGCAAGGTAGACAGAGTCCCTAGCAATCCGGATGCTCCGGCGGCTTGGAGCAGCGTACCCGGGTCCGGCGTATTGAGGGCCTCTTTCACGCAATTAACAGTGAAAGCTCCCCACCAGCCCGTGAGTGCCATAACACAGAGGGTAAGAATAAACTTGGCCCGCTCATCAGAGGGTAGCATACTCTTTCCTTACTCTTTAGAATGATTTTCCCTTAGTCTTTTGGTAGACCGCGATACCGATTATAGTGGTGATTACCGAGGTAACCACGCTGATAAAGATAGGGAAAGTAGTAGCACCCTGGGAGATCAGGCCGGTCCCCCGGGGTGGGAGCTCGTAGCTCCCGTATTTTTCATAATGAGTTTCTCTCCGCTCTTCTTCGGTTTTGGGTTCACCAAAACGGCGGTCACGGTACGTCATAAGCTCACCTTACCACCAGAAATTCTAGTTGTCAATTACAAAGTGTCTTCATAGCTCCGGCGGATATCGGTCCAATCACCGGCCATTCCCTCCGGTGTTATCGTAAAAAGAAGCCTCTCCCCTCCGGTTGGAGATATAGATCTCTGCTTTCTGATTCCGTCAGGCTCAGAGGGGTCGGGAACATAAGCTATCCATTGTAGCTTACGCAGGAACCAGAGATAATTGATAAAGGTGGTCCGGCCCATTTGTTTGTGTATCTGGCGCTTCGAGACAGGAATATTGCTTTCTTCATACCAGGTCTGATAGGCAAGTCGATGAGCCCGCTTATAGGCGTGGTAGACTTCGTTGGCATAGTGCTCCCCGCCATCAGACAGGTAATCCCTCAACCAGGGGCCGAATCTTATTGGTTTTGTGTATGGCACGACTTAACCTTTTAGAAATCCCGGCGGCATCTGGCCTTGCCCCGGTAATGGCCGGTGATGTCCTTGCTGCATAGCTGACTTGGGCATTACCGGTACCGACGGTTTCAGGTCCACTCTGCAAATATACTCTTGGCCACAATCCATACAAATATCACTCAAAACGATAAGTAGCGGAGCGGAGATCTGAGGTTTGCGTGGATCCATTATCGGAACCTGGGCCATAGACATCCCAAAGGGGATGTCGCCAGCCGTTTTACCTTTCTCGGATTCTTCCTTGAAAAGCTCCTCCACCCATCGCTTAGTCGAGCCACACCTGGGACAAGGGTAAGTCTTGGGATAATCCATTATTCTTCTCCTCCGAATCTATTTCTAAGTACCTTTCGGCCCATCTTACGGACTTCCTGCGGTGATAGCTTGTGATAGCGTACCGTGGTGTCGAACCGTTGATGCCCGAGGTGCTCCTGTAATGCTTTCTGCATACTGATATCGTCCCCGGCCGCTTTGAGCCAATCAACCGCCAGACTAGCTCTAAAGATATGAGGGTGAACGTGGTGCTGCTGATTGGTGGTCGGGTTAAGTATCTTGTCGATTCCGATAGCTTCCCCGGTTTCCCGGATAATAAGATAAGCCTGCTGCCGACTGAGCTTAAAGAGCTTACCGGAGCGGATCTTGTTTTCATTGAGATATTGCTTGACGAGCTTCATAGTATAAGCCCCGACGTTAATCAGCCGGCTTCTTTCTGCGACTCCTTCCGGTTTTACAGCGGTTAGATCGGCACCACAAGTGCTACAAAACCCTTGTGCTCTGCCCGCGGCGTGGCCGCATTTAGGACATTTCTTGCGGATACCTCTTTTGAGATGAGGAATCAGAACATAGTTCCGTTCAAAATCAAGATGGTCCACCTCTATACTAAGCAATTCGCTGATCCGACAACCGGTATCCGCCAAAAAAGAAATAAGAATCTTATCCCGGTAGGTAGGGGCTGCGGCTACCATCTTCTTGATCTCATCCGGAGTAAGATAGGTCCTCATACCTGATATTGTAATATTACAATTTCGGTAAGTCAAGTGAGGTTAATGCCGGTATCAGCATAAGGTATAGGAGGATCTACGAAATACTTTCCCCTGGGAAATATTTCGTAGAGTTGGAACCGTGCTTGTTTAGATGAGTAAGCCTGGGTTTTTTCCCATTTGAAAACAGGTGGCATCTGTTTCCGTCCATCGATAAGCGGAAAGACTTTAGCTCGATAAAGTTTCTTTGGTTTTTTCATTTACCTTTGCTCAATCACAACGCCGTTTTCGTTTGGTATGACCCATAGGTGATGCCCGGGCCAGAACCAGGCAGCGATGCTGGATTTATCCGGGACGACGATAAATACGCCGTCTGATACTCGGTCTAATTCAGATAGGGCCTGATAGCAATCATCGACGGTAAACAGGTGTTCTAAAACGTGGCTGCAATAACTGGCCCCGAAATACTTATCCGGATAGGGAATATCTCTCACGTCGGCTATTTCACCGTTCGGGCAATATTTCAGCCAGGTGGGATCGATGTCGATGGTTACGTCCCCGCCGGGATGGTTGAAGTTTAGTTTTGGAGCTCCGACAACAAGTAAGGGCTTACGTCTTTCATCGGCGTAAGCCCTTGCCAGCGCATAGACCTCTCGACGTTCCTTGAGGTCCTCGCTAAAATGGATCCCCTCGTAAGCGCCTAAAGCCAGACCCAGACCTAGTAGTAC
>Ga0172380_10006507_pt1 | contig 13535 bp, 15 predicted proteins | sample Leawe162metaG_FD_119747 | JGI IMG/M metagenome (GOLD analysis project Ga0172380, IMG submission 119747) | Leachate microbial communities from a municipal landfill in Southern Ontario, Canada - Leachate well 162 metaG | ecosystem: Engineered > Solid waste > Landfill > Unclassified | place... | reverse complement strand
GCGGTGCAATTGTTCCCGCCGGCGGTGCGCTTCTCCGGCCTCTCCTTTTCCTACAATGTCGCCTACGCCGTGTTCGGCGGCATGACGCCGGTGATGGTCAGTCTGCTGCTGCCGCTGGTGGGTGCGAACATGCCTGCCTGGTACGTGATGGTCCTGAGCTTGCTGGGTGTGTGTATCGGGGTCTATCTCACCAAACGTGAAACGGCTGCCAGTTGAAGGGCGCTTTATGAGAAAATGCGCGCCCCATAACGAGAGCGCATCACGCGCCAGTTGCTGACAGGAGAATTCCTTGGATAGTCTCAAACAGTTGCTCGCACCGGACATGGCAGCGGTGGACACGGTGATCCGTGCCCGCCTGCATTCCGAAGTGGCGCTGGTCAACCAGGTCGGCGAATACATCATCAACAGCGGCGGCAAGCGCCTGCGCCCGATGCTGGTATTGCTGTCGGCGCAAGCCTTCGGCTGCCGCGACAAGCACCAGTACGAATTGGCTGCCGTAGTGGAATTCATCCACACCGCGACCCTGCTCCACGACGACGTGGTGGACGAGTCGGATCTGCGCCGTGGCCGCGAGACCGCCAATACCCTGTTCGGCAATGCGGCCAGTGTTCTGGTCGGCGATTTCCTTTACTCGCGCGCCTTCCAGATGATGGTGGGCGTGGGTGAGATGCGGGTGATGCAGATTATGGCCGACGCCACCAATGTCATCGCCGAGGGCGAGGTGCTGCAACTACTCAATTGCCACGATGCCGATGTTGATGTCGCCAACTACATGCGCGTCATACATTGTAAAACCGCCAAGCTGTTCGAGGCGGCGATGCGCCTGGGTGCCATTCTCGGTCACGCGTCCGCCGCAGAGGAAGAAGCGGCGGCGAAATATGGCATCCACCTTGGCACCGCCTTCCAGCTGATCGACGACGTGCTGGACTATTCTGCCAACGAAGCCGAAACCGGTAAACATCTGGGTGACGACTTGGCCGAAGGCAAGCCGACCTTGCCGCTGATCCATGCCATGCAGCAGGGTACGCCCGAGCAGGCGGCGCTGGTGCGTGCCGCTATCGAGCAGGGCGATGTGGCCAAGCTGGCGCAGGTGCAGGAAATCATCCACGCCACCGGCGCTCTGGAATTCACCCGGCAACGGGCATTGCAGGAAGTCGAAGCAGCATGTACCGCCATCGCCGCATTTAACGATACGCAATTCAAGCACGCTCTGCTAGAATTGGCACACTTTGCCGCCACGCGGCAATTTTAGTTTCACCGGAGTGTAGCTCAGCCTGGTAGAGCACTGCGTTCGGGACGCAGGGGCCGGAGGTTCGAATCCTCTCACTCCGACCAATTCTGGTTGTAACTCAAGCAAATATCACTACTTTCCCCTTTGTGGCGGATATGGTTTCTCTTTGTTGCTTTCCTTGTCTTTTGGGGTGAATAGCCTGTGGCAACTTCGGGTATCATCGCAGCCGGGATGTCTGGCATGGCAGCGACATTTCCACTTGTGCAGTCACACTCTATCAGGGAGCGAAACATGGGTTCATTAAGTATTTGGCATTGGTTGATCGTGTTGCTGGTGGTGATTCTGGTCTTCGGCACCAAGAAGTTGCGCAACATGGGCAGCGATCTGGGTGGTGCGGTCAAGGGCTTCAAGGAAGGCATGCGCAGCGAGGATGAAGCGGCGAAGAAGTTGCAGGATGATGATCGGGCGATCGAAGGCGAAGCCAAAGACAAAACACAGCACAAGGCTTAAACCTGATACGGCTGGAATTTTTCGATGTTTGATATCGGATTTACCGAAATCCTGAGCATCATGGTCGTGGCGCTGGTCGTCATCGGCCCTGAACGCCTGCCCAAGGTCGCCCATACCATGGGGCAGTGGTGGGGGCGTATCCAGCGCTACATCAACAAGGTCAAACAGGATGTCGGCAACAGTATCGAACTGGAAGAACTGCGCGAAATAGAGCGCAAGGCCAAAGCCAATACGGAAGCGCTGGAGCGTTCCGTGCGGGAGACCGGTGACGATATCGGAAGCAATTTGGCACTGCTGGAAAAAGAGCTCGAACATCCCGGCGAGAACAGGGATGCCACACCGTCGCATTCAGCCCTGCCGCCCGAACGCTCATGAGTGAAAGTCAGTCCATCGTTACGCACCTGATCGAGTTGCGCACCCGTCTTACCCGCAGCCTGCTTGCTATGCTGCTGGTTTTTCTCTGCCTGTTTCCGTGGGCGGCAGATTTGTATGCGCTACTGGCGCAACCTTTGCTGGATAAATTGCCGCAGGGGACGCAAATGATCGCGACCGATGTTACGACCCCGTTTTTCGTGCCGGTCAAAGTCACTATGATGGCCGCGTTCTTGCTGGCGCTGCCTTATGTGCTGCTGCAAATCTGGCGCTTTGTCGCACCCGGTCTATATGCCAACGAAAAGCGTTTTGTGCTGCCGATGATTGTGGCAAGTATGCTGTTGTTCCTTGCGGGCATGGCATTCGCCTACTTCGTGGTGTTCCCGGCGGTATTCGGTTTCGTCATTGCCAGCGCCCCGCAGGGGGTCGCGGTGATGACCGACATCGACAAATATCTCAGCTTCGCTCTCGGTATGTTCCTCGCTTTCGGCGTCTCGTTTCAGGTGCCGGTTATCGTCGTCGTGCTGGCACGCATGGGGATGGTAACGCCGGCCAAACTGCGTGAGGCGCGTCCCTATGTCATCGTTGGTGCTTTTGTCGTGGGCGCAATCCTGACCCCGCCGGATGTCATCTCCCAGTTCCTGCTGGCAGTACCGATGTGGCTGCTATATGAAGCTGGTGTACTGGTGGCGGACAGGATGCCGGACAGGAAGCAGGAACAGACCGAGTGAAGATTTACCCCCTACAAATTCATGGCAGTGGCGGCACGGCGAAGAGTGATTGCAAGCCGGACGTGGCGCATGATTATGCGCTGCCCCTGCGCGACACCTTGCGGCGCCCCCTGCGCGACCTGCGCATTTCTGTCACCGACCGCTGTAACCTGCGCTGTACCTATTGCATGCCGCGCGAAATATTCGACGCAAACCACACTTTTCTGCCGCGTGCGGAGTTGCTCACCTTCGAGGAGATAGAGCACATGGCGCGGCTGTTCATCCAACTCGGGGTGCAGAAGATCCGCCTGACCGGGGGTGAACCTCTGCTGCGGCGCGGGGTTGAGCAACTGGTTGAAAGACTTGCCCGCATCAATACCGGCGAAGGCAAACCGGTCGAGGTCGCACTTACCACCAATGCGGTGCTGCTGGCCAAGAAAGCCAGTGCCTTGAAAGATGCAGGGCTGGCACGGCTCACGGTCAGTCTCGATAGCTTGTGCGACGAAACCTTTCAGCTCATGAGCGACACTGATATTCCTGTCGCCACCGTGCTGGACGGCATCGCCGCCGCGCAGACAGCCGGTTTTGAGCAAATCAAGATCAATATGGTGGTCAAACGCGGAGTCAACGATCAGGACATCGTGCCGATGGCGGCACACTTTCGCCACAGCGGTATGGTGCTGCGCTTCATCGAATTCATGGATGTCGGCAGCAGCAACGGCTGGCGCATGGATGAGGTCGTGCCGGCGAGCGAGATTCTCGATCGCATCACGGCACACCATCCGCTGCGGGCGGTCGGCGCAGACTATACGGGAGAAGTGGCCGCGCGCTGGTGCTACGCCGATGGCGGTGGTGAGATCGGCATAATTGCCGCCGTCACTCAAGCCTTCTGCCATGAATGCACCCGTATCCGTCTGGCAACGGATGGCCAGCTTTATACCTGTCTATTCTCGGAGCACGGGCTGGATTTGCGCAGTCCGTTGCGTGCGGGAGCGAGCGACCGGGTGCTGCTCAATCTGCTTGCGGAAGGCTGGGGGAAGCGCGCCGATCGCTATTCCGAATTACGCCACCAGTTGACCGCGTCACCATCTGCCAAAATCGAAATGTCCTATATCGGTGGCTGAAAGAGTGTCAGGCGTTACCGCAAACCTGGCAGGCAGGATCCTTGCCCAAGTGTGTTCGCAGCACATTCATGTTCAGTGCATCGAGGCTGATGAGCTCGCTGTGTAACCCCTGTTCGATGTTCATCAGTAACTTGAGTGCCTCGCCCGCCTGCATGGCGCCGATGATGCCGACCAGCGGCGCGAACACGCCGGTGGTGGCGCAACGGAGTTCGGCCGCCTGCAGGTCTTCCGGGAACAGGCAGTTGTAGCATGGTGCATCGCTGCGGCGAAAATCAAATACGGCGATCTGTCCGTGAAACTGGATGGCCGCGCCCGACACGAGCGGTTTCTTTAGTGCAAGACAGGTACGGTTGACGGCGTAGCGTGTGGCGAAGTTGTCACTGCAATCCAGCACCACATCGCTGTCTGTGATCAGTGCATGCAGTTCTTCCGCATCCGGACGGAAAGGCAGTTCGATGTATTCGACATCCGGATTGATGTCCTGCAGCAGAGTTCGTGCCGAGGTGACTTTGGTTTGCCCGATGCAGGAAGTGCGGTGGATGATCTGACGCTGCAGGTTGCTCAACTCGACCGTGTCGTCGTCGCAAAGCGCGAGCCGTCCAACACCGCTGGCGGCAAGATATAGCGAAGCAGGCGAACCCAGCCCGCCCAGACCGATGACGAGCACCCGCGCATCGCGCAGCCGTTGTTGTCCCGCGATGCCGATTTCCTCAAGCAGGATGTGGCGGCTGTAGCGTAACAGTTGCTGATCGTTCATGGTTGTCGAGGGTGTGAGTCTGGGGTGGATATTCAGCCGGGTTTATGGAGTGGTGCGTGACGGGGCAACTATACCATCCCGTACAAAAATTATGAGTAACGGACATTGGCTGACGCTGCATTGTGCCGCGCTGTAAAATCGGCGTAATCCATCCCAACAGACTGAAAGCGACAGCATGAAGGATTTAACTCATTTCTCAGATGCAGGCCGGGCGCGCATGGTGGATGTCTCCGCCAAGCCCGCGACCGCCCGGGTCGCCATCGCCAGCGGTGTCCTGCGCATGCGGCCCGCCACGCTGGAGTGCATCCGCAGCGGCCGTATTCCCAAGGGCGACGTGCTGACCGTGGCCGATGTGGGCGCGGTGATGGCGGCCAAGCACACGCCTGACATCATTCCAATGTGCCACCCCGTCATGCTGACCGGGGTGGACATCGCCTTCAGTGAGATGCTGGAAGCGGATGCGGAAGGTTGTGTCGGTATCAAGGTGTTGGCCACGGCAACCTGCGACGGGCAAACAGGTGTGGAGATGGAGGCGTTGACCGCTGCCAGCGTCGCGCTTCTCACCATTTACGACATGTGCAAGGCGATCGACCGCGGTATGCGTATCGAGTGTGTGCAACTGGAGGAGAAACACGGCGGCAAGAGCGGGTTGTGGCGGCGCGGGGAATCAAAATGATCAAAGTTCTATTCTTTGGGCCGATTGCCGCTGTCAGCGGTGTGCGTGAATTGGTTATCGAACATACGCCTGGCCTGACGCTCGGCAGTTTGAAAGAGTCCCTTGCGGCAGAGCATCCCGGGGCCATGCGCCTGGCGGTGATGATGGCGGTGAACGGCGAGCATGCGCATGATCTGGCTTTGCCGCTGGCGGACAACAGCGAGGTGGCTTTTATGGCCAAATTTTCGGGAGGATGACAGTGAATAAATCTTGTCATTCCGGCGCAGGGGTGCAAATGAGCGAGCCGGTTCGCATTCAAACCGGGGATTTCTCTCAGGATGAGGAGGTCGCCGCGCTCAAGGGCAGTTCGAAACGCATGGGCGGCATCGGGACCTTTCTCGGCTGCGCGCGCGATTTCTCGGAAGGGCGCGCAGTCGAGCAGATCAGTTTTGATGTCTATGGCAGCATGGCGCTGTCGGAAATGCAAAAGCTGCGCAGCGATGCCATCGAGAAATTTGGGCTGCTTGATGCGCGCATCGTGCACCGTATCGGCAGTGTGAACGGTGGCGACAACATCGTGTTCATCGCGGCGGGTGCCGAACATCGTGTAGCCGCGCTGGAAGCTTGCCGCTGGATAATCGACGAACTGAAACAGCGGGTGCCGATCTGGAAAAAAGAAATCACACCGCAGGGGGAATCTTGGGTCACAGCGCATCCGTAATTTCCATCGTTGGCCATTCCGGTGCCGGTAAGACCACGCTGGTGGAAAAGCTCATCCGTGAACTGACGGCGCGCGGGCTGAAAGTCGCCACCATCAAGCACGCGCACCACAAGGTGGAGCTGGATACGCCGGGCAAAGACAGTTATCGCTACAAGGAGGCCGGCGCGGTGATGAGCATGTTGCTTACCCGCGAGGCGCTGCAACTGGTCGCCGATGCAAAAGAGGAGCGCGAACCGGAACAGCTGGCACAGCGTTTCCTGGGGGAGGCCGACCTGGTGCTGGCGGAGGGCTTTTCACTTGGCGGCGGGGCGAAGATCGAAGTGCTGCGCCGCGCGTGTGCCAAACCACCGCGCTGCATGATTGAAAACGGACTCATTGCCATTGTCACCGACATGGACGAGATCTATCCGCAACTGCCGCATTTCGGTCTGGATGACGTCCGCGCCATCGCCGGTTTCATGCTCGAATTGAAATGATTGGGAACTGCAGCGCACTGATTCTGGCGGGCGGCGATTCGCGGCGCATGGGGCAGGACAAAGCTGGCATCGTGCTTGATGGACAGACACTGCTGCAACGTATGGTAAGCATCGCGCAGCCGCTGTTTGCCGAAATTATCATCAGCGTGCGCCAACCTCGTCCAGAAATCGATCTGCCGCAAATTTGCGATGATCCGGCGAACAGCGGGCCGTTAGCCGGGCTGGCTGCTGGGTTGCAGAGCGCCACTAAACCGTGGGTATTTGCGGTAGCCTGCGATATGCCGTTCATCGCTGCACCACTGATTGAATATCTCGCGCAGCAACGCGGCGAATTTCAAGCGGTGGTGCCGATGGTGCGCGGTTATCCGCAACCGTTGGCGGCGTATTATTCAGCGAGCTGTGTGCCTGCCATACTTGCCTGTCTCAACGGTAGCGGAAAACACAGCCTGCGTGTTCTGCTCGACAGGTTGCAAGTGCGTTATGTGGCTGAAGCGGAGATGCTGCAAGCCGATCCGCAGCTCAATGGTTTTTTTGATCTGGATACCCCGGCGGACGTGGCGCAGGCCAGGCGGCAGTTGCAGGTCGGGCTTTAAACCCGACAAAATTATTTCAGGAGGGTAACTTTATGAAGTTTTTGGCAGTGACTGATGCGCAACGCATCGTGCTCGAAACGGCGCAACGTCTCGGCAGCGAGAGGGTCAGGCTGGAACAGAGCATCGGCCGTGTGCTGGCGGCGGACATTGTGGCCAACCGGGATTTGCCGCCCTATGCGGTGTCGGCGATGGATGGCTTCGCCCTGCGCAGTGCAGATGTGGTTCAGATACCCGCCACGCTGGAAATCATCGAGGATATCAAGGCGGGTGATCTGCCCCAACACACCCTGCAGGCAGGGCAGTGCGCACGCATTATGACCGGCGCACCCCTGCCCGCCGGGGCGGATGCCGTGTTGCGCATGGAAGATACGAAGGAACTTTCTGCTGTCTCGGTCGAGATCAGGGAGAGTGTGAAGGCGGGCCACGATGTGCGTCCGCGCGGCGAGAACATGACGGTGGGGCAGGTGGTGCTGACCACCGGTACGGAAATCACACCCGGTGTCATCGGCATACTGGCCACGGTGAAGGCGGCCGAGGTGGAGGTGTTCTGTCGTCCGCGTGTGGCCATCCTCTCCACCGGCAACGAGCTGGAAGGCATGGATGAGCCGGTGGATGTGAACAGGATCCCGGAATCCAACAGTTATGCCCTGATGGGGCAGATGCAGATGCTGGGACTGGCGCCCGCGCTGCTCGGCATCGCGCGCGATGATGAGGTGGAGACGGAACGCTGTCTAACCCGGGGTCTGGCCTATGATGTGTTGCTGGTGTCGGGAGGCTCTTCCGTGGGGGTGCATGATTTGGTGCGGCCGGCGCTGGAAAAACTGGGCGTGGAAATGAAGTTCTGGCGGGTGGCGATGAAGCCGGGGCATCCGCTGGCGTTTGGCGCTAAAGGTCGGACGCTGGTGTTTGGTTTGCCGGGTAATCCGGTTTCCAGCATGGTTTGTGTAGAAGAATTTGTAGTGCCCGCACTGCGCCAGATGATGGGCAACCGCCAGCTATTCCGGCGTACCGTCAGCGCACGTCTGGGGCGCGCCATCAAACACAAACCGGGACGGACCGAATTCGTGCGTGTGCAGTTGCAACGGGAAGGGGCAGATTGCGTGGTGAATGACACAGGCAACCAGAGCAGCGGCGTATTGCTGTCGATGGCGCAAGCGGAAGGATTGCTGGTGGTGCCGGCAGAGAGTGCCGGGCTGGCCGCAGGTGGGGCTGTCAGCGTGCAGTTGCTGGACGGTTCGATGTTTCAGAACGAGGCTGGGTTAGGAGAATGAAGGTGAACATGGCAAAGATCGGTATTTTGACCATCTCCGACCGCGCCAGTCGCGGCGAGTACGAAGATCTGGGCGGCCCCGCGATGCAGGCATGGTTCACGCGCGTGCTGACCGGCGAATGGCAGGCAGTGGCGCGGGTAATCCCGGATGAAAGATCACTGATCGAGGCGACCTTGATCGAGTTGAGCGACATCGTCGGGTGTTGCCTGATCGTCACCACCGGCGGCACCGGCCCCGCGCCGCGTGATGTCACACCGGAAGCCACCGAAGCAGTATGCGAGAAGATGCTGCCCGGCTTCGGCGAATTGATGCGTGCCGCCTCATTGAAATTCGTGCCCACCGCCATTCTGTCGCGCCAGACCGCCGGCATCCGTGGCAGGAGTTTGATCCTCAATCTGCCCGGCAAACCTTCCGCCATCGACGATTGTCTGAATGCGGTGTTTCCGGCGATACCCTATTGCATTGACCTGATCGAAGGCGCATATCTGGAATCCGATCCGGCACAATGCAAGGCGTTTCGCCCGGCGCATGCGAAATCGAAGTAAAGCAAGTTGTTGGCATTGGCTCTGTTCAGGAGAAAGAAAAAAGATGAAGCATTACCAGTTCGATTTGTTGGCCCTGATTGTGTTGCTGCTCGGGATGATGGCGCCACCGGTGTTTGCCGGCGAAGTGCGCGTTGCGGTGGCCTCGAATTTTGCTGCGCCAGTGGAGCGCATCGCGGCGTTGTTTCAGAAGGAAAGCGGGCACACGGTGCATGTGAGCGTGGATTCCACCGGCAAGCTGTATGCACAAATTCGTGACGGTGCTCCATTCGATATCTTGCTGGCGGCGGACGATGCCACCCCGAGAAAGTTGGTGCGGGAGAATTTGGCGGTAGGCAGTACGCGCTTCGTCTATGCTCAGGGCAAGCTGGTGTTGTGGAGTGCGCAGCAAGATTTTGTGGATGATAAGGGGTTGGTGCTGAACAAGGGTAATTTCGGTGCCCTGGCGATCGCCAATCCTTGGCTCTCGCCCTATGGCGTGGCGGCGAAAGAGACGATGGAGAAGTTGATCATCTGGAACGCGATGCAGCGCAAGCTGATGAAAGGCGAGAACATCACACAGACCTATCAGTTCGTCGCAACGGAGAATGCGGAGCTGGGTTTCATTGCGCTGTCGCAAATTATGCGCGACAGCAAAGTGAGCAACGGCTCATGGTGGCTGGTGCCGCCTGCGCTGTATCAGCCAATCCGGCAGAGCGCAGTGCTGTTGTCAGGGGCAAAAGATCAGCAAGTAGCGCAAGCCTTCCTTGCCTTTCTGAAAAGCGCAAAGGCTGCGACGATCATGCGCAGCTTCGGATATGAGTTGCCGTGAACCCGAGTTGGCACCTGCTGCTGCAGGCTTAAAGTGATGTGATGAAAAAAATTCAGGCCCACGGTTTCTGCCGAAATAAGCGGGCTGGTGAATGACTTGCCCTTGAGGGCGTTAACCGCTGTTGCGCAATCCGGCGGCGATACCGTTGATGGTGAGGTGGATCGCGCGTTTCACACGCTCGTCGTCGTCGCCCGCGCGGTGGCGGTGCAGCAGGGACACTTGCAGGTGGTTGAGCGGATCGATGTAAGGTGTGCGCGTGGTCAGACTGCGGGCGAGGGTGGGATTGCCCTGCAGCAGGTGGCTGGCGCCGGTGATCTTGAACAGCATCTCCACCGTCGTTTCCCATTCAGCCTCGATGGCGCCGAAGATGTGGTCGCGCAGGGTCTCGTCCGGCACCAGTTCGGCGTAGCGTGAGGCGATGCCCATATCGGTTTTGGACAGCACCATATCCATGTTGGACAGCAGACCTCGGAAGAACGCCCATTGCTTGTTCATCGCCTGTAGTTGTTTCAGTCCGGCTTGTCCTTCGCGCTCGATGAATTGTTTGGCGGCACTGCCGAAGCCGTACCAGCCCGGGAGCAGGGTGCGGTTCAGCCCCCAGCTAAACCCCCAGGGGATGGCGCGCAGGTCTTCGATACTGTCGGTCGCCTTGCGCGAAGAGGGGCGGCTGCCGATATGGAGCTCGGCAATTTCGCGGATCGGGGTGGCGGCAAAGAAATAGTCAGTGAAGCCGGGTGTCTCGTATACCAGCCGGCGATAGGAGGTGAGGGCGTCGCGGCTTATTGCTTCCACGATGCGATGAAATTCCGGCATGTCGGAATCGTCGCCGTGATGGTGCAGTAATGTTGCTTCCATGGTTGCCGCGACCAGAATCTCCAGGTTGCGCCGCCCAATCTCGGGGTCGGAGTATTTGCTGGAGATCACTTCGCCTTGCTCGGTGATGCGAATTTGCGCGTTTACGCTGCCTGGCGGTTGGGCAAGGATTGCCTGGAAGCTGGGGCCGCCGCCGCGGCCCACCGTGCCGCCGCGCCCGTGAAACAGACGCAACTCGATGCCGTGTTTATCGAATACGCGCACCAGCTCCAGTTCTGCTTTGTACAGTTCCCAGTTGGCGGTGAGATAGCCGCCATCCTTGTTGCTGTCGGAATAACCGAGCATCACTTCCTGTGTGTTGCCGCGACCTTGCAGCAGGTCGCGGTAGTAAGGCTGCGCGAACAGTTCGTCCATGATGATGCCGCAGCCGCGCAGGTCGTCGATGGTCTCGAACAAGGGAATAATGTTGAGGTGCAGCGCGTTGCCCGTCAGCAATCCACTCTGTTGCAGCATCAGTGCGACTTCCAGCAGGTCGCTGACTGCATCGGTCTTGGAAATGATGTAATTGGGCAGCGCATCGGTGCTGAAACGCCGATGGATCTCGGCGGCGGTACGCATCAGCTGCAGTTCGCCGCGTACGACGGGCGAGAAATTATCCAGCTCCGGCGAGAGCAGTTTTTCCGTCTGCAAGGCTTTAAGCAGTGTGCTGCGGCGCGTGTGCTCATCCAGCGTTTGATAATCGGCAATTCCGGTTGTGGCCAGTAGTTCGCTGACAACTTGTTCGTGAACACCGCTGTGCTGGCGCATATCCAGCGGAGCCAGATGGAAGCCGAACACCTCGGCGGCCCGGCGCAGTTCGCACATGCGTCCGCGCGCCAGGTAGAACGCACCGTGGCGTTCCAGTGAGTGGATGACGATGTCGAGTTCGCCAATGAACTCCTGCACATTGGCATAGTGCTGCACTTCCTTGCTGATGGGGCGCAGGTGATGCACGCGATGGCCGAGATGTTCGCTCGTCTTCACCAGCCTGGAGTAGATGGCGATCAGCGCGCGCCGATAAGGTTCGTCTGCGCGGCTTTCCGCTTTGTCCGGTGAGTATTCGGCGAAGGTGGCCAGCTCGGGGCTGATATCCACCAGACGACTGGAGAGACTGAGACGTGCGCTGAGCAGATTGGTCTCGGCCAGGTAATAATCGAGGGCTGTGGCAGAGTGGCGTTGCGCGGCATCCAGCATCACCTCATGCGTGACGAAAGGATTGCCGTCACGGTCGCCGCCGATCCAGCTGCCGACGCGCAAAAACGGGGGCAGATCAAAGTGTTCGCCGAAATATTTTTCCAGTTGTTTTTCAATATCGCCGTAGAGCTTGGGAATTTCGCGCAGAAAAGTGTAATCGTAGAACGACAGGCCGTTGTTCACCTCGTCCCGCACCGATAATTTTGTGGTGCGCAACATGCGTGTGGACCACAGGATCAGCACGAAACGGCGCAGTGCTTCTTCATTTTCATCCAGCTCTTCCGGTGTCATGTCGAGACGGTCACGTTGGGCGAGCAGGCTGGAAATGATGAGCTGGCAGTTGAGGATGCTCTTGCGCTGCACCTCGGTCGGGTGCGCGGTGAGCACCGGCGAGATGAGCGCCTTGGCGAAGAACGCTTGCATTGACTGGCAGTCGAGTTGCTGTGCCCGGGCATTCTGAAACACTCGATGCAGGCTACCTTCCTGCGGGCGCGAACCGGCCTTCAGGTGGGCACGGCGGCGGCGGTTGTGGTGCAGGTCTTCGGCGATGTTGGAGAGCTGGGAGAAATAACTGTAGGCACGCACCACCAGCAGCGTTTCATCCGGCGACAAGGCATCCAGCATTTGTTCCAGTTTCTCGCCATCCCGCTCGTCCTGCGTTTTGCGAAAAGTGACTGCGGCACGGCGAATACTTTCGATCAGAGCGTAAGTGGGCTCTCCCTCCTGTTCGCGCAAGGTGTCGCCCAGGATATGGCCGAGCAGGCGAATATCCTCGCGCAAGGGTGCATCCTTGCTGGAAATAGAGGCTGAAGCGGTGATCAAATTTGTTTTCATGTTTTACGTCTTCGGCGCAAAAAAGCGGCGCTCCTGCTAGAATGCGCCGCGCTTTTGATTAAAAAAACACCAGGAAATCACGATGACTCAAGCTATCTCCAACCCGCCTTCCCGACTGGTAATCGCCTCGCGCGAAAGCGCTCTGGCCATGTGGCAGGCAGAACACATACGGGACCGGCTGCGCGCATTATACCCGCAAACTGAAGTCGTCATTCTCGGCATGACCACGCAGGGTGACCAGATTCTTGATGTCACCTTGTCCAAGATCGGCGGCAAGGGCTTATTCGTCAAGGAACTGGAAACCGCACTGGAGAATGGCAGTGCCGATATCGCCGTGCATTCACTGAAAGACGTGCCCATGCATCTGCCGGCGGGATTTGTGCTGGCATGCATCGCCGAGCGCGAGGATCCGCGCGACGCATTTGTTTCCAATCAGTTCGACAATCTGCAATCCCTGCCGCCGGGCAGCGTGGTCGGCACTTCCAGCCTGCGCCGTGAGAGCCAGTTGCGTGCCCGCTTCCCCCTGCTCAGGATTGAACCACTGCGCGGCAACGTGCAGACACGTTTGCGCAAACTGGACGAAGGGCAATATGCCGCGATCATTCTTGCCGCCGCCGGCCTGAAGCGTTTGGGATTGGGTACCCGTATCCGCACCATCCTTTCCAGCGAGGACAGCCTGCCCGCCGTGGGGCAGGGCGCGCTTGGTATCGAGACGCGCGCCGACCGCGCCGATCTCAAGGCGCTGCTGGCGCCGTTGCACCATGCAGACACCGCGACCTGTGTGCTGGCGGAACGCGCCATGAGCCGTGCCTTGTCCGGCAGTTGCCAGGTGCCGCTGGGTGGTTTTGCCGAAATGCAAGCGGACGGTCTGCGCATGCGCGG
>Ga0172380_10006506_pt1 | contig 13535 bp, 12 predicted proteins | sample Leawe162metaG_FD_119747 | JGI IMG/M metagenome (GOLD analysis project Ga0172380, IMG submission 119747) | Leachate microbial communities from a municipal landfill in Southern Ontario, Canada - Leachate well 162 metaG | ecosystem: Engineered > Solid waste > Landfill > Unclassified | place... | reverse complement strand
TCATGTTGTACGTGCGCATATGTTCGCGTTGCTTGCGCAGCGCTGCTACCGCTGACGCTACCAAGTTGTGGAATAATATCAATATCTCCGTGTCTACTCATAGTTCGTTCGTTCGGTCTCTTTGATTAGGTGCTTATGTATATTTGCTTGGCACCTTAGAATTTAGGACACAAAATATAAGAATGGATCATATTGATGATACTATAACAAATACTCTGCGCAAAGTGTCCGAATATGTTGCGCACTCGCAAATTACATTACATGATCGCGCGCGCAAATCATCATCATCATCATCGTTGTTGTCTGATCGCGAAGGCGAATACATCATCGGTAAACCAACAAATGTCATACTCGCAGTCACTCGTGCGCATGATACTAGGGAATATCTCTCAAGTATTGCAAAAGTGATCGCGCGCTAGAGCAACGTATCAGATGATGCGCGAGATGACATTATCGCAGAAATCAAAAATACGCGCGAAGCTATTAGGCGCGCAATATGGTCACTAATTGAAACGCGCGCCGTAGAGTCGCCTGACGATGTTAGTACATTGATACATAACTTTGTACATGATAGCACGAGTCGCCAATATCGCTTAGTGCTCGGTCCATTATACTCGCGACTTGCGCGAGTGTATGCGCATGTTATGCATGAAGGCGCGCGCATGCAGATGCTTAACGATATTACAAAAACGCGCGCGAATCAGTTATTAGGCGTAACGCGCGCGGCAATTAACTCTCGCGCGCAACTATGCGAGCAGATATACACAGCTGGTGGATTTGTACCATTGACTATCGCATTAAGTCGAAGCGCACTATTTGGTATGTTTGGTACAGCGTATGATTTGACGCAAACTATTCATGATAACTTCGCAATGCTTGCTACACATATTTCGCAATCGATGGAGAACATAGTACTTCTACTTGTGTCGAAGATACCGCCATCGATGCAAGATAATGTTATTGAGTACAACAACCGTACGATATATGATAGCGAGTATGTGCGCAAACATGGTTTATTGACAGACATAACGACTGGACTAAACGCGACGGTATTGCAAAGATACATTACGCTCAAAGTCCTAACACCATCAAAGGCGCATATTCCACAATACTCTTTGTTTGCGCGATCAACGGATGATAAGAATGGTGTTATTGTCATTGAAGCATTAACAGGCAATATGTTTAGAGTGGTTGGGTTGCGTCTTGCATCTACGCGCGCGAATCAATATGTTATGACTCGCGATGAATGCGCGTTTCTCATAGATGGACAGACTTCGCGCGCTGAACAGTACAACGCGCATATAGAAGATGCGATATTTGATCGTAAGCAGCAGCAGCAGAGTCATAGCGCTATCTCTGATGATGTTCTAGCAATAGTTGCCGAATATGATGCGACTCAACTGAACGATGTTGATCAAATTACATCCGCTTTAGTGGAGCGCGTTCGCTCTGAGTTACAAGATCATGTTCGCGCGCGCACCATGCCAATGATTACGCGCGCAAATGATGCATTCAGTAAGTTTATTATTGCTATTGTGATACATAGTCTCGCGAACATATTGATAGAACGCGCAGGTGAAGATGAACATGCGCGCGATCACGCGAAACTACATATACGCGCGTATTATGTTCAGGCTTTGCGCATAGCTTTGGTTATTGCGCGTGCTCTTGAGTCGCATGGAGAAGTAGATAAAATAATTAGTGATGATATTATTAATGCGACTATAGCAAACTTGCGCGATTCAGGTGCGTTTATCATCGAGAAGCATAATGGTTCGTTGTACGAGTCTGAACATGTGAGTTCGCGCGCATGATGCTGGATGCTATTGAAATGAGATACATTATGAGTTAATATAATCAAAGGTGATAGATGAGCGCAAAGGAACATAAAAAACCAGGTAGACCGCGCAAAAAAACTAGTGTGACAACTACAGCAATGCTGGGCATTGTGCGCGAGCCAGCGAATAGCGAAAACTGTATAGAACTTATCTATACACAACCGCAATTACTGAAATGCATCGTATCGATTTTCCAACTTTATAACAGTCATGATATGATCATAGAATTTTATCCAACCAAAGTAGTGTTTTGTGGGCGCGATCACTCGCGCAATGTCATTATTAACATAACACTCAATGCCGCGGATATGAATCAATACTATTTTTCTGAAGAGGCGGTCGCGCGAATGCAATGTACGGATCGCGCTCCAACGCCAATTGTAAGCGACGAAGTCGATGAAGCCGCGCAAGCGGCGCAAGCCGACGAACCTGATGAAGTCGATGAAGTCGCGCAAGTCGTGCAAGCCAACGAAGTCGATGAAGCCGCGCACGCAGTCGATGAAGTCGACGAAGTCGACGAAGATGATGAAGCCGCGCAAGCCGACGAAGTCGATGAAGCAATCGATGATGTCGACGAAGTCGATGAAGCAGACGAAGTCGACGAAGACGATGAAGCCGCGCAAACCGACGAAGTCGACGAAGACGATGAAGCCGCGCAAGCCGACGAAGTCGATGAGCAAGAATGCGATGAAACTGATGAGACTGAGCCTGTGTTTCGCGTTGCTGTCATTATCGACACAATCAAGATAGTAACTACAACTATTGAGAAGTCGCATTATTTATGTACTATCGCTATTCGCGAAGGAAGTGATCGCCCTCATTTGTTTATCTCTCTATCGTGCTCGGAATATAGTAATGTTGATTGTTATGAGATCGCAACAACCAATCCTATTATTGATGAAGCAATGGTCGCAACATCGTCGCGCGAACCCAATCTGGAACACTTCCCACTAGAATTTACATTTGATTCGCACCACTTGCGCCATAAGATTGATGGACTCAAAAAAATATCAGCCAACTTGCAAATTCGCAAGTATGGTACGAGTGATTTGGAAATAATATTCGACCCAACCGAACGAGTTACATACACTGGGACATATCGAGATCCTACGAAGATAAAGTTACGCAGTGATGTGCGCGATGGTCAAATATTAATAGCAATCTTACCAATCGCGCGCATTAAGTCTATCATGACAGTTAATATGCCAGGTAATGTTACATTCTTCGTTGGTTGGCAAGATCCACTTATCATCCAAGTAGGACTAGATCAGCGAACAGGCGACCATTATGCTATCATGGTGCGCTTATTCATTTCAACAAGTGCTCCGATCTGATCGCGCGCATTTAGTAGCGCGCGCCTTATTTTTTGCACATACTTGCGCTCTTTCATTATGTGCGCCTCTTCTTGCATAACTTCGCGCGCAATGGCAACCTTTCTTGCGCGCACGCTTGTATCCTCGCCATGTTGCTGCTGGCGCGTAGAAGGACTAGGATCATAGTCATGATACTTAATAGTTATAGTTGCGACTGGTTCATCTAGCAATAAGCCATTTACGCACGCAATGAGCGCGCTCGCACATTCACTTAGGGACTCGCGCGTGGTTGGTTTGCGTGTATGAGTGTATGCGCGCACGAATCGCGCGCAACTCATAGTACGCTCTTGCGCAATCGCTATTCTTAGTAGTTGTTCGATATGCTCGATAATAGTTACGCATTCATCAAATTCGCGCGATGCATCATCTCGCGCACTTCCAACAACCTCGCGCATCGCCTCATCTCGAGCATGTATATAATCAAATGTTGGATCGTCAGTTTGTGGCGCCTCGATAATATTCATAATCAAACTCGGATGCGCGCGTAATGAATGCCCATGTTCACTATCCACACCGATGCGCGCGAGTTCATCAAACCCTCCTATCTTGTGTAAATCTTCTAGTGATGCCATTATATAGACAAGTTGTTATACATTTTTTATTATCATGTCTATTAGTGGAGCAGGAGTATTACCAACCTTTCGCATCAAGTATGAAGGCGCGGACATCATAGACTATCGAAATCCGCATACAAGTGTCTCGCGAGACAAAGTAGTTGATTCTTTACTACCTCGCGAAGTATGCGCATGCGCGATAGGGCGCGCAATAGATGCGCGCGATGGTACGGTTATGCGTCATTGTATGCGCCCAGAGACAATAGCCAAGATTGCGCAAGGATATGGTCATGATCATGACCATGACCATGACCATAGGCATGACCATGGTCATGATCATGACCATGATGATTCATTCGAAACATTACACGCATTGATGGCGCGAACACACTGCACGGATGAGAAGTGCGTTCTTGATACTGCTGCGCGAGAACATGCTATTAGCTTGGAAGATGCTGGTATCGAGGAGCAAATCGCGTTTAAACGCGCGGGACCAACCGACACATCTCTATTCAATGACTCCGTAATACACGCGCAAATGTTCGCGTGGATGTATCAGTTCGCGCCATTCTGGGCATATAACTTCAACATGCTCGACTATGCTACATCATCAATGAGAAACGGGCGAGTTGTGCGCAAGCCTGATACGCTCGCAACAGTGAATTGGCGCGACTTGTATGAAGGTCGCGCGCAACTGCCTCCCGGTATTAGTGATGACGCGGCGCAAAGTGCCGCGAGCGCGATGATAAAAAGCAAACGCGCAAATGGAGTTAGATGCACTGGGTGTATCATAAATGGGGATGTATATGACGGAAATGGTAAGCATTGGATGGCACTATTCGCGGACGCGCGAGATGAAGGAACGCGCGATCGCGCGCCATCTTGGACTATAGAGTTTTTCAATAGTGCCGCGGTAAGACCTGAAAGTGAGTGGTTAGTATGGATGGCGAAGACAAAGCGCGAAATGCTCGAAATCAATCCGCGCGCGCAAGTATCATATGTTTATGTATGTAAGCTCTGGCATCAACACTCTACAAGCGAATGTGGTCCGTATTCGCTGTTCTATGTATGGGCGCGCCTCAATGGTGTGTCGCCGCAGTATTTTCTTGAGAATCCAGTACCTGATCAGATCATGTTTGAATTTCGCCAACATCTATTCGCGCGCGATGATACTGGTGGCGCGCGAGCATTCAACTTCCAAGAATATAAGTCGCGCGTTCGCATTAAGTGGGATGCGGAGAAAATTTAACATTGTTGATTATAGACAGTAATCGTATTAGCGATGGATAATATTTACATAGTTCTCGCGATCGTACTTATTATTGTGGTACTTGTTGTTATGTGTCGCGCGCACAATTCCACAAGTGAGGGGTTATATACTGCGTGTGATTGCGTGCATAAGCGCGATGCATTGCTCGCATATGATGTAGGCGCGGAAGGTCAAGGATTACCACAAGGATTACCATACTGCGAGGATAGATATCGCGGAATTAGTCCGTTCTTGCCTCCGAATCGCAAGTGTTATACGGGTTCGTATAATCCGTTTTGGTCACCATATGGTGATGGCGGCGTAGTATCCGAAGTGGGTCCATACTTTGATGTTCCGGTTTCGCGCATGATCGGAGACCATGTGCCACCAGAATAAATATTATTTTCTGGTAAAGTCTTTATTGGAACATATACAAAAAGGGTTAGCATCGTTGTTAGTGTACAATGAATACTTTGTGGTTTGTTGGAATTGGCGTAGTTGTTGTCATTGTTATTGTCATCATCGTTCTTGCTGCAACTGGTAAATTCAGTAAAGCAGCATCTGGCGAATCTGGAAAATCGACAGATACAACAAAAACTGAGACTCTGCAACGCGCGCGACTGATTGATCCGCGCACTGCCGCAGAACGTAGGCGCGATCTGCATACTTATTAAGCGCGCGCATGCATGTGCATGCAAAGTCCCGTCACAAAACGGGTATAATTATTTTTTTGTTAATTTTGTCTGCTTCATCGAATATACCAACAGCAATATCAAGGCGTATCATTATGCCCAAGAAAGGTAGTCGCAAGGCAAAGAAAGGAGGTTGCACATATGGTTCGGGCGTCAGTGGCGCAGCTCGCAAGCGTCGCCCATCTGCCGACAAAGCAGGCAAGTCCAAATCCAAGTCGCGCTCGCATTCACGCAAGTCGCGCAAATCCCATTCGCGCAAATCGCGCAAGTGAATGAATGCGCGAGTGTGCGCATGAGTGCATTCATATGCATGAATTCATGAAATTATTAACATAATACGCACGTGAGCTACTGCAGTAAGCTCATGTATTTTTTTGAATCGCGCGCGTACGCACTGTTGGACGAGTTGCGCAAAAAAAGGACAATGGCGACAACTTGCCCAATTATTGTTTACACTACGCATTCATTCATTTGCGCTCGTAACGAACCGGGCGCGTGCGCGTCGTGTAGCCAATATGTTTTTTTACTCGCGCACGAGTTGCCATACTTTCATTTGTTGCGCGATACATCATAACAATAACTACGATGATTATGCCTATGACAATCGCGATAATCGCGATAATAATTGCGCGACTAGGTCCAGATGATGGATGGAGCGCGGCGCGCTCCATCTCATCCAAGCGCTGATAATAGTCGCCAAACTCGGCTAGATGTGCAAGCGCAATCTTCGCGGTCTGTACAGGATCGTCGCTTGTTACATTGTTCGCGCCTGCTGCGAGTCCATGTTCTAACTCAACATTCATACCCATGCGCAAGTTCTCGAGTTCTTGCGCGTTGCTCCATGTATGACCGATCTTGCGCGCGATTTGTCTTGCTTCTTCAGTCGTGAACTGTTTGCGCGCAACAGTTGTAGTCATGATAGTTTGTTTAATACCGGGGTGCGTTATATGTTTGCGCGCGTCGTAATGAAAAAATTGAAATATGTCACGCTTAATACAAGCATCGCATAACAGAAATGCAACAACAAATTCGAGAGGCAACGACAACATTGCGCGAGATCGACAGTATTGTTAATATGATCCCAAGACTAGTTGATGATCGTCTCGCGAACTTCCTTGCAACGTATCCATGTGTAGTAAATGGGTCAGAGTGCGAAGGCGTTATTCCAGTATTAAAGCGCTTGTTCGAATACATCAGAACATATGATTGCAAAACCGCAGCCATGCAAATTGTACCGTTCTGTATCAGAATGATCGCATGCGCGTCTCCAGTCACAATTGCGTACCAAGTACTAATCAACATTTTTAGTGTCGCGATTAGATGTGACGAGCCAGATTATGTCGCAGGACTAATATCGCAAAATGCTGTTTGGTTGTATGATCGCGGGCAACTAGGTATGACAATTATCGAAATAGTTTGTGAGTATGGAAGTGCAAATGTATCGAGTGTTGTATATCGAACTTTAGCGGAACGTCACGCATTGACGGGCGTACTTGCTAATGTTGTTTGGCATAAGGTTCATCGAACAGCATACGACCGACCGGTGTCGCACACACATGTGCACATTACTATGGTAGTCTTTGCCGATATAATAAGACTCGAACATATTGTATCGAATGATTGTATTAGTGAATGGGATGGCGTTATACGCGGGCATATTACTCGACAGATTCGCGCGTATAATTGTATGATGGGTATGAGAGTACGCGACAGTGATCGTTCGCGTACATATGCATCGACGACAGAAGTAGAACGTAGTGAGCCGAAGCGCAGCAGAATCAGCAGTAAAGCCGACGATGAAAGTCGCAAAGATCGTGGTAAGCGTAGATTGACTCGCAATGCTGAGAGTCGCGAGAGTAAGCGCACTCATGGTCCTTCATGTTGTGATATCAAAAAAGAACCAGATGAAGTCATCGATGACAAAGACGATGTAGATGATATACCAGAATTAGCTTGAGAAATAAATTACTAATAACGATGACATCTTTTTTTGACATAATGCGCGACGCGTGAAGATATACAACAATATGCAACAGTTAGATCGCAATAGTACTAGCTTTCCTCTCGAACTATCGCGCGAACTTGCGCGCGCAACATGGTCGCCAACATTCGACTTCCTATACTACCATCAAAATATCGCGCGCATCTACTTCGCGCGAGAGAAGACGCGCGGACTTCTCATTTACCATGAAACAGGTATGGGTAAGTCATTACTTGCAGCATCTATCGCGATGGACGCTATATTTCCGAGACGCGATAGCACCACGGTTACGCGCGAACGGAATGTTATCATACTCTTATCGAAGTCACTCGCGACAAACATGTCCAATGCTGTTAAGCAGTATATCGATGAACGAAGTGCTGCAGGAGGATCGGAAGATATGAATGAATCATCCGCGTTTATTGCACTTGCGCGCATGGACGAGCATGGACGCGATGCATGGATCGCGCGCAACTTTGATTTTGTGACAATGAACGCGAGTAATATGATAACACAAATGGCGCGCGCGACATATGCCGCAAGTGATGAAGATGAGGATATAATCATAGACGTAAAGGCGCGCCAAATCATGCAATCAGTTCCTGACCTTGATGGTAAGCTACTGATCGTTGATGAGGCGCATAACTTGTTTCGCGCAATAACTAACGGGAGTGCCAATGCTGCGACTCTTTATGAGAGTATTATGAATGCGCGCGACCTGAAACTCGCCTTTCTAACAGGCACTCCTATCGCTAATGATCCATTCGAAACAGCCATCTGTTTCAACATGTTAGCAGGCGCGCGCATCTTTCCTGAGTTCTATGTTGATTTCGAAAGACTATTTATTGGTAAGCGCGAGGAATGCGCAACGGATGCAGTCGCGCCTAATGGAAGTGAATGCGCGCGCGAAATGTTTATGATACGGCGCGATAGATTCCAGAATCGCATATTTGGTCTTGTGTCATACGTTAACTATAAATCAACTCTAGGCGTAGGTGTTGCGGATATTCTTGGTCTTCATGAAGGCACGCGCGAAGAACGTCCAAAGCAACAAGTCGAGTTTCCGGAAGAGTTCCCGGAAGAGGTTGTGCGCGTACCTATGACAAGTGACCAGTTTGCTGCATACATAGGCGCGCGAGAGGTTGAGCGCGCGGAAGGCGCAAAAGCCGCAATGCGCGGAGGAAGTCACAGCAGCACCGATGATTATCGTGCAACGCGCGAAGTCTTAGGCGCGCGCCCTATGAAGGTAATGTTCGCGCGCAAGATGAAAAGCGCGCGCGAAACACATGCATTACATAAACCGCGATCCGAGTTCTCTTCACTCTATCGCGTTCATAGTCGCCAGATAGGCAATTATTGCGCGCCTCCAGAGTTGCGCAGTAAGATGATAGCGAGAGGTGATGAAGAAATTATGCCAGTTGGCGCGTTACTTGATGGAGTCGCGCATATTGTGTCACCAAAGTATGAAGCACTTCTGGCGCGAGTGCGCGAACATCCTGAAACTCTCGGTATGGTCTATTCGCAATTCGTTGGTATTGGCGGACTTGCGTCACTCGCGCGTTTTCTCGATCAAAACGGATTCGCAGGACGCTACGCGACAATATCCGGAATGATTCCCATCGAGGATCGCGCAGATATTATCGCGCGGTTTTGTGCGCATGAAAACTTACATGGCGAACACATAGCGCTCCTCCTAGTTAGCTCAACTGGCGCGGAAGGCATCGATCTCAAAGGAGTGCGTCATGTCCATATTTTGGAACCATACTGGAACTATGGGCGCATTAGACAAGTGAAGGCGCGCGCAATTCGTAATCGTTCGCATATTGATCTTCCGCTCGAAGAGAGAAACGTTACAACTTACATTTATGTTGCAGTCGCGCCCGCGCAGTATGAGTTAGATGAACTTGTTAATATGCGTCCAGAGATTCGCGAGATAGTGCGCGAGAAAACGAGTGATGAAGAGTTGTATGATAATTCGCGCAAGAACCAGCGTATTGTTGAACAGTTTGAGCGCGCGATTCGCGAAGTATCGATAGAATGCGCCATTAACCATGATCGCGAGGGTCGCGCGCGAGAATGTCGTATGTGCGCGCCTACTGGTGATCGCATGTTTACTGATGATATCGAAAGTGATATGCGCGTTACTAACCCTTGCAAACCAGTTGCAAGCGAGATAGTTGAGAATGTGCAAAAAATACAAGTTGGTGCCGAGACATTTGCATGGAGGCACGCGCATGATGGTACAATAGAGATGAACATGTATGGTTTCGAGGTCTTTGTTTATGATGCGCGAATCAATGCATGGCGCAAGATGCGCATTAATGATGCGCGATATGATGCGATAGTCGCGCACATCAAGAGTGCACAGGAAACAACCCATTCGTAACAGATGTTTGCGCGCTCGAGAATCGAACCATGAGCGAGAAGCTATTTTTTGGAATGAATATGATTACTTGGTCTGTCGCTAATACAGGAAATGCGAGAGAACTTACAGGAATGGAGAACCGATTAGTAATGGTAAATGTACTTGACTGATAACCAACAGTGTCATTAACAATAAAAGTAACAAATGGATCGGATGGCACTGGTACAGTCACAGGTCTGCGAATATATATGGGCACGGTATATGTTGCGCCAGGTGGCGCGAGTACGCCAATATACAACGCGCCGAGATCGAATGTAGTTGATACGGCATCAGTAGCGACGCGCGTAGCCACAACTTGTATCGGCGGGATTGGACATGGAACAAACCCAAGCCCGCGCGTTGATCGCACGCGAAATTGTGCGATGATATCACCAGAGATGGTAATCGCCTGCTTTAGGCAAAATGTTGGCTCAATTGGTTCGAGTAATAATGCGTTCGAATCAATATCCGCAACATGAAGTTCGAAGGTGAATAGCGCGTTTGGTGTAGCGGTTTGTACGAGATGCGTTGTTGGTACCACGCTCAGAGTAAGAAATACAGATCGATGATAAAACAGGTCAAATACTGTATTATTCGCGAGATAAATATGCGGGAAATAGAAGCGTCCTATTGTTATCTTAACTACGCGCGTTGGCGTTGTGAGTCCATTGTGCTCGGAGAAGCGGATAGCAACATCTCCACTCGCATAACCATTGAGCGCCGTTGATGTAATCAATGAATCAAAATATAGGCGCGTATCATCAATTGATACGTGTCCGACAGGCATTGCGGGATCGACCGGAATAGGTCCACCAATTGCTATCTTGGCGGCAATTGCTGCTATATCATTCTCGATCGATGATGTGTCACCACCCGGAGCTGGCGCAATGTCTGTACTTCCTGTTCCTCCGGAAAATGGATCTACTACGATGCCGATACCTTGTGGATTCAATGTAACATCCTCATCTTGCATGCCCGAAAGTGTGTTCATTAAATATCCTCTCAAGTCGACATCGGGGATTTGCGCGCGATATTCGCGCATCATCTCGCGCTCGCGCGACTGTGTTCGCGCATAATCTAGCGCCATATCACTACCACTACCACTACCACGACCACGACCACTACCGCGCGCTTGCGATACTGTTCCGCGCGTATCTTTGCTAGGTTGTGATGGCGATGGTTGCGCGCGTTGAACTACGGCACCGCGCGCTTGCTGATGTCCCGCGCGCATGATCGGTTGTCCTCGCGCGCGAGTTGGATATTGTGGAAGAATAGGCGCGCCTTCTTGCCCGCGCACAGAGATAGGTAATGGATGTCTTTGCATTTGTTAGATGTATATTAGTTCAAAGAATATAGTCATACAATAGTTCGTTTTCTTTGCCTGTCGTTCATCTGTTATATGCGCGCGCAAAAAAGAACATATCTAATCAGATCGCAAACGAACGAGATCGATCGATCGATTATGGCGCAGACGTCTCTTCGAGATCATCCGGAATAGTCGCGCCAGGGTTGTTCATTGGATAATCAACGAAGTCCCACCAATCTCTATTTTCGCATTGATCTAATTCTTGTTCATAAATTGGGCGCCAGTAATCAAGAGTGCGCGTATCAATTGCATCATACATACGTTTATCGCGCGCGCCTACCATTGTCATATGGCGCGCATATGCTGCATCATATGTTAGCGCGACTGGTCCAGTATGTGTCGGTGGATTCGCTGTTCGCTCTTCATCTGTATATCGCGCGTCTCCATCATGTGTTGTATGCATGTCACTCATTGGTAACTCACTAACTACTTCGATTGCGGGAATTGCTGTCGCATCGCTAGAAGGCGGTACAGGCGCGACCTTAACTGCTATGTCATCAAGTGGCAATACTGTCAAACCCTCGCGCATGCGCGAGATAATGTACATGACAATAACAACAATAATAATAGCGATGATAATATGCTCAATGTTGATAGTTGGCATTGGGCGCAAGTTTCATATACTGATACAATCGGTGTATTTTGGCAAAAAAATAAGAATGATGCGCGCGCGTTATTACTTTGATGATGGACTAGGAGCGCTCGTGCCAGTGCTTGTACTTGAACTCGTACCAGTGCCCGTGCTTGGACTCGTACTCGTACTCGTACTTGGACTCGCGCTTGGACTCGCGCGCCCGAGATGTTCTACGCCAAGCTGCGAGTTGAATTCAGAGAATCTCGCAAATAGTTCTTCTGTGCGCGATGTTGATTGACCAGATTTTTGCGCGATGCTGCGATAATACTTGATGATTTGCGAGAATTGACTGGCGAGCGATGCAGAGCGTTTCTTTGTTTGCGCTTGTTTCGAAACATCAATAATAAAGTGCTCGAATATGGTTGTTGATGAATGCGATTGCAAGAAGTCCGTATAGTACGTCCCGAAATTATCGCGCAATAGAACAAGACTACGTTCGATCATATTGAACGCAACACCGCACCTTTCCAACTGCGGAATCTTGCGCAACTTAGTGAGCGCATCACCAACGACGTTAATCATTTGGTCTACATTCATATCCGGGCTAGTGTATTCGCAATACAAGCGGTAACCATATGTGTACATCTTATGCAACATGATAAGTATAAACTCGCGCGACTTTGGTTGTATGTCTTGAATGTATGCGTCTTTGACATCAAACCCAGCAAATGGTTCGAATGAAATACCAGGCATCTCTTCGAGAAAGCTCCCGCTAAGCGCAGTCTCCTTTTCGAGAGATGTTTTGTATGGGGTCAGATTATCGCATACGCGAATGATCTCGCGTACTTCGCGCGAAGTGCGCACTGCTTCATATTGTTGCGCAAATTGATCTTTCTTATCTTGCGGGAGCGCATCATATTGTATTTCATGATCTAGGTCAGGTATCTCATCTGCATCATAGATGGCGCGCGCATGTGTATGAACAAACTCGCGAATACGCGCGCATGTTTGCGCGAACTCGCTTTGTGTATCAATGCGCGAATAAACGCGCGAATCTACAACAGTTTGCGCAAGTTGTGCGAATTGATTAATAGTGCGAAGCATGCGCGCGCATTTCTTGTACGCGAGAGTTGCATCAAACAAGCAATCATTAAGCGAGTCGCTTAGATCAGTTGGAAGATTGAATCCAGGCGCGATACGATCGGATCTGCGCGTAGTTGTTGTCTTTTTCGTATGGGTTGGTGTTGCAGCCATATGTATATTTCAAAAAATATGCTTTATGATTGTTTTACGTTCATTATTCACTTAACTCATGTTGCGCATACAGTACAAGCAATAATCTAAGAACATCAAACAATGCCACTCTATCGTGTTGAGTTGTAGCGCGCGCAAATGCATCACGGTAGCGCGCGCAATCATCAACATGTGCGCGTTCTACAGTGTGCGCGATATTGCGCTCTCCGCCTTGATCTGTTTGTACTATTTGCATAATAACATCGGCAAT
>Ga0172380_10006505_pt1 | contig 13536 bp, 13 predicted proteins | sample Leawe162metaG_FD_119747 | JGI IMG/M metagenome (GOLD analysis project Ga0172380, IMG submission 119747) | Leachate microbial communities from a municipal landfill in Southern Ontario, Canada - Leachate well 162 metaG | ecosystem: Engineered > Solid waste > Landfill > Unclassified | place... | reverse complement strand
TCAAGCTTGCAAAGGCACTAGTGATGCGCAATTTCCGGGCTCGTCATGATCAATCCCAAGACGGCCGCTGAAGACCGCGCTGAATCGCACCCCCACAGCGCGCGTGTCGGACTGGCCATCTTGTGGTCGGTTCTCATCCTGGCGCTGTTCGCCTGGGACTGCGGGGATACCTACACCTCGAAGGTAGAGAGCTTGCGCCTGCTTGCGCTCGAAGGCTACAACAAGGACTTGACCTATCGTCGCTGGGCCACCGGGATGGGCGGCGTCTATGTCGCGGTGACGCCAGACATGCCGCCCAACCCGTATCTATCGGAAATTCCAGAGAGGGATATCGTTACCCCATCGGGCAAGAAGCTGACATTGGTCAACCCGGCATACATGCTACGGCAGGTCCATGAACTCGGGGGAAGCGAGTTTGGCGCGAAAGGACATATCACGAGCCTGAAGCCCTTGCGGCCGGAAAATGCACCGGACAGGTGGGAGCGGCTTGCCCTGGAGGCTTTTGAGCGGGGAGACAAGGAAGTTGCGTCTTTCGATCCATTGGGCAAGGAGGAATACTTCCGTTTCATGCGCCCGCTCATCACCGAGAGCGGATGCTTGAAGTGCCATGAAAGGCAGGGCTACAAGGTTGGAGATGTGCGGGGGGGGCATCAGCATATCCATTCCGTGGGCGCCCTATGGAGCAGAGTTGCGGTCGCAGCTGTGGACCCACGTCTTCGTCTATGGCGGGATATGGGTGGTCGGGTTCCTTGGTTTGCTCTACAGCAGCAATCTGTTTGGAAAGTATCTGGCCGAACGCGATCGGACCGAAGCGGAACTCGAACAGTACCGCCATCACCTCGAAGCATTGGTAGAAGTGCGCACCGTCGAGTTGGCCGCCGCCAAGGCCGTCGCGGAGGCGGCCAACACGGCCAAGAGTACCTTTCTGGCCAACATGAGCCACGAGATTCGCACCCCGATGAACGCCATCATCGGCCTCACCCATCTGCTGAAGCGCGGCCAGCCGACAGCCGAGCAGGCCGAGAGGCTGGGCAAGATCGATACCGCTGCCGCCCATCTGCTGTCAGTCATCAACGATATCCTCGACATCTCCAAGATCGAGGCCGGCAAGCTGGAACTGGAAGAGACGGATTTCCACCTGTCGAGCGTTCTCGACAACGTCCGCTCGATGATTTCCGATCGCGCCAAGGCCAAGGGCATTGCCGTCAACGTGGATCCGGACTCCGTGCCGCAATGGCTGCGTGGCGACTTGATGAGGCTGCGTCAGGCCCTGCTCAACTACGCGGCCAACGCCGTCAAATTCACCGAGCGCGGTTCTATCAACCTGCGTGCTGTCCTGCTCAGCACGCAGGGCGACGAGATTCTGGTGCGCTTCGAGGTGGAGGACACGGGCATCGGCATTGAAGCGGAAAAGATATCGAGTCTGTTTCGTGCCTTTGAGCAGGCCGACGCGTCTACCAGCCGCAATTTCGGCGGCACCGGCCTAGGACTGGCCATCACCCGGCGGCTGGCCGAACTGATGCACGGGGAAGTTGGGGTAGAGAGCGAGCCGGGGAAAGGCAGCACGTTCTGGTTCAGCGCCCGCTTGCAGCGCGGTCACGGCGTCATGCCGCCCGTCACGGCCATCCGGGCGGACAATGCCGAGGCCGAACTGCGCCAGACTCGCGTCGGCGCCCGCATTCTCCTGGCCGATGACAACGCCATCAACCGCGAAGTCGCCCTGGAACTCTTGCACGGGGCAGGCCTCGCCGTGGATGTGGCGGAAAACGGCCAGGAAGCGGTAGACAAGGCGAGCGCCACGGCCTACGACCTGATCCTGATGGATATGCAAATGCCGCAGATGGACGGCCTCGAAGCGACCCGAAGAATCCGCGCTCTGCCCGGTTGGCAGGCCACGCCGATCTTGGCGATGACTGCAAACGCTTTCAACGAGGATAGAAGCGCCTGCGTGGAGGCGGGTATGAACGATGTCGTCGTCAAACCGGTGAATCCTGGCGAACTCTATGGCTACCTGCTCAAGTGGCTGCCAAAGCGGTCACCGGCAGCGCAACTCCGGCCGCTGGACGATGCAACGGCAGCGCCCGACGCGAGCCTGGACACTGCGCATTGGCAGCGGCAGCTGGCCGCCATCCCTGGCTTGGACGTGGAGCGTGGGCTGGCACGGGTGCGTGGCAACATGTCGAGGTACCTGCAGATGCTGGCCATGTTCGCCGATGGCGATGCTTGGTTGGGGGAACAACTCTCCGCGGCAATGGCCTCGAGTGATCTCGTCTCCCTCAAGAGCCTGGCTCATACCTTGAAGGGCTCTGCCGGTACGGTGGGCGGAGCAAGGCTGTCTGGCGCCGCAGATGTTCTTGGTGTGGCCATACACGATAAGGCCGGACAAGACCAGATCAATCGCTGTTGCGCAGTTCTGATTGCCGAGCTGGCATCGTTGAGCGAGCACATACGGGGTGTGTTGGGGAAGAAATAGACCAGTCTCTGGACCGCAGCAAGGGGTGAAATCTGGTACGACGGGGATCAGAAGCATGAAGACCATTGCGGAAAAGATACTGGCGCGCGCGGCCGGTTTGCCCGCGGTCAGCCCGGGCGACTACATCAAGGCCTGAGCCGACACGATCGTCATCTGCGACCTTGGCTGGTCGATGGCCGGCCCGCCGATTGCGGAACTGGGCGTCAAGGTCGTGGGCCCCGAACGGGTGATCGTCGTCTTCGACCACAAGGTTCCGGCGGATAACGCGAGCAACGCCGAACTCCACCGTCTTTGGCGCGAGTTCTGCAAGCATCATGGCATCGAGCATCTTCATGATGTCGGGAACCAGGGGATCAGCCACGTCATAAGCGTCGAGCGCGGCTATGCCAGGCCCGGTACGCTTCAGGCCAATATCGTACCCACGCCAACACCTGCGGCGCTGTTGGCTGCTTTGCCACGGCGCTGGGAATGGATATCGTCTCGGATATGGTACTCGGCTGGAACTGGTATCGCGTACCGGAGAGCGTGCGTGTCCATCTGTCGGCGCCTGTCGGAGGTCTCCGGAACACGCATCGATCAGGCGTTTCTCGGTTCCTGCGCCGGAGGGCACCTCAGCGACCTGCGCGCCGCCGCGAGCGTGCTGCGCGGGCGCAAGGTGCACCGCGATGTGCGCATGGTCGTTTCACCTGCAACTCAGGAGATTTGGACCCAGGCGCAGCAGGAAGGACTGCGGACCCTCTTCACGCATGCCGGCGGACTGGTGACTGCGGCGACCTGCGGCGCGTGCTTTGGCGGCATGGGTGCGCTGGCCAAAGGCGAGGTCTGCGTCTCCAACTCTACCGAGAACTTCCCGGGACGGATGGGCAATCTGCAGTCGCAGGCAGGGAAATGATCTGCCGCAGATGCGCTGGCGGCGAATGAACCTTGCCGCGGTCGGCAAGATCGGATCGTGCGCAGATAAACTGGTCTTAGTTGCTCCAATCTGGGAAAATATCGCTTTCCCGACGCCGCACATCCTACAGGCATCATGTCCGGGGCAAGCTCCAGAACGTTGGGGACCGAGGGTGTTTGGGCAACCCCGACGGAGGACCTAGATTGAATTCCGCAACATCCAAGCACGATCGCATCGCCGAATACAAGCGTCGCTGGAACGAAATCCCCTTCATGCGTTCGCATGGCCTGGAGGTCGAGGAAGTCGCCGCCGGGGAGGTCATCGTTCACTTGCGCCAGGCGGCGGATAGCCAGCGCGGCGGCGGCAACAACGCGGGCCCGGCGCTCAACGGCGGTGTCGTCGCCTACCTGTTCGACGGCGCGCTCGGCTGGGCGATCACCTCTGCGCTGCTGGAATTGCCCGGGGCGCAGGATATCGAGCCGAACGACTTGAGCCAATACACGCTCAACTTGAGCATCAGCTACCTCGATGCGGCGGTAGGAGACCGCTTCGAGGCGCACGGCAACGCGGTGCGCGTGAGCCGCAGCACGGCGTTCGCCGAGGGTCGCCTGCTCGATGAAAAGGGCAAGGTCTGCGCAACCGCGAACGGCGTTTGGCGCATCTTCTGGCCGCGCACTTCTCGTCCGGCCTGATCCACCGCCACCACATCATGCCGTTCGGCAACAACGCGAAGGAAACACCGCAATGAGCGCAGGAACAAAGCTTCCGGGGACTCCCGAACCCATGCATTTCTGGAATGGTTTTGGCGGCATCAGAATAGCGGGGGACTCGTGGGGCAATCCCGACGGGCCTCTGGTGTTGCTGCAGCATGGTGGCGGGCAGACTCGCCACGCGTGGAAGGGGACCGGCGAAGTGCTGGGAGCCGCTGGCTATTACGTCGTTGCATTCGATGCGCGAGGTCACGGCGATTCTGGCTGGTCACCGGACGGCGTGTACGGGCAGGATGTCATGGTCAGGGATCTCGAGTGCGTCGTCGCCGCATTGGGCAACCGACGCCCGGTTCTCGTCGGCGCTTCCATGGGCGGGGGAACCAGCTTGGTCGCGATCGGTGAAGATCATGTCGACGCCACCGCCCTGGTTCTGGTCGACGTCGCGCCCGACATCGAGCAGGAGGGGGCCGACAACATCAACGCCTTCATGAGCCAGAAGCCCGAGGGTTTCGCTTCTCTGGACGAGGTGGCGGAGGCCATTGCCAAGTACCAGCCCCATCGCAAGCGCCCGCGGAAACTAGATGGTCTGGCGAAGAACGTTCGCCTCGCGGCAGACGGCAAGTTCAGGTGGCACTGGGATCCAAGGTTCTTGACGGACAGATTTGATGTCACGAAACGTCTGCACCGGCTCCAGGCCTGTGCCGCAAGGCTGACGCTGCCCACGCTGCTGGTTCGCGGCGGGCTCTCGGACATACTCAGCGAGAAGGGCGCTCAGGCCTTCCTCAAGCTGTGTCCGCACAGCGAGTACGTCAGCGTCGGTGACGCGGCGCACATGGTGGCTGGAGACCGCAACGACATCTTTGGCGATGCGGTGACCGAGTTTCTGTTCCGGGCCGTGCCGGTAGGCGGCGAACCGGTCCAGAAGCCCCATCAACTCCGTCCCCAGCATTTGGGACCGGAGGGGGACCTCGTCGACGTGCCGTAAGGGAGAGTGGCAGGCGCTGCGAAATTCTTCTGATTGATTCCCTGATCGCACTTGAGTAAGATGTCATTGACTGAGCGCTCAGTAAATTAACTCGTTCGATGGAGACCGCTCGGTTTCTCTGCATCGCGAATTGACACAACCGTGAAGCGGATTCAGCCGCATGACGTCAAACCAGGAGGGGGTGCGCGTGGACAAGAGCAAGGTCGCAATAGTTACTGGTGCCGGGTCGGGAATCGGACGCGGAATTGCGCAGAAATTTCTCGCGGAAGGCTGGGCAGTTCTGGCTGTCGAAAAGCGCGCTGACTTTCTCGACCAGTTCTTGGCCGACAACGCCTCTTTCGCTGAGCGCGTCGTTGGCATGCACGCGGATGTCACCGACCGCGATGCGCCCAAGGCGATCTTCGAGCGCTGTCGCGCCAAGCTCGGACCGGCGATATGCCTGGTGAACAATGCCGGCCTGGGCAATGCCAAGGAGGCGCTCGCCACCTCCGACGACGATTGGAATTACTACCTCGACGTCAACCTGGGTGGCACGTTCAGGATGTGTCGACGCGCGATCGAGGAGATGAGCGGTGGCGGCAACATCGTCAATATCGCTTCCATCTTCGGCCTGGTGGGGTTCCGCGGCAGTTCGCCCTATTCGGCGGCAAAGGCCGGCGTGATCGGCCTGACGCGCCAGCTCGCGGCGGACTATGGCCCGCGCGGCATACGGGTCAACGCCGTTGCGCCAGGCCTGATCGTGACCCCCGCTACCGTCGAGCGTATCGAGAGCAACAAGTGGCTGACCCAGGCACTGATCGCGACCGCGCCGCTCGGGCGCGCGGGGACGCCCGAGGATGTGGCCGAGGCGGTCTTCTTCCTGGCTTCCGCGGGCGCCCGGCATATCTCCGGCGTCGTGCTGCCGGTGGACGGCGGCTGGAGCAATACGCGTTTCTATCCCGACCTATGAACTGCCGACCGTTTGCAGTTAGAGCGGGAGATCGGCGATGACAGAACTCGTGGCGACAGAAGTCCGCAATCTGAGCAACGGCCGGGTGGGAATTCTCAAGTTGAACCGTCCGGATCAGCGCAATCCCCTGGACAAGGAAACGATGATCGCGCTAAACAGAAAGATGGACGGCTTTCTGGCCGACGGCAGCGTCAAGTCTGTCGTTGTCACCGGCGAAGGCAGCGCATTCTCCGCCGGCGGCGATCTCAAAGCCTATCTTGACCTTTACCTCGATGAGGCGGCGTTCAGACGCTTCCTGGCTTCCATCAAGGAGTTCTTCGACAAGCTCGAAAACAGTCGCCTGATTTCCATCGCGGCAGTGAACGGGACCTGCGTCGCGGGCGGATTCGAAATGGCTCTCGCCTGCGATCTGATCGTCATGTCCAGGACCGCCAAGATGGGCGATGGCCATCTGCGCTACTGGCAGCTGCCTGGCGGCGGCGGCACGCAAAGACTGCCGCGGGCGATCGGTGTTGCCGCGGCCAAGCAGATCTTGTATAGCTATGAGCTGTTCGATGCAGAAAGATGGCGTGCGTGGGGATTGACGGCAGCGACGTTCGAACCGGGAGAATTCATGGCCGATACGCTGGCGTTTGCCGATCGGCTGATGACGACGGAGTCGGATACCGTGTCGGTGCTGAAGCGATTGCTCAAGGTGGCGGCCGAAAAACCGTTGGCCGAAGGGCTGGATATCGAAATCGACGAGGTTGTTGGCCATGCGGTCGGGGCCGATGCGACCGCCTATCGCGGTTTGCTGCGTTTCTCCGAGCGGCCGCGCACCAAGCCGAATACGAAATGAAGACCGCCGCCTGATGACTGTCCCGGCGATAGAGCCGCCCGGCAAGGCGGCGCGATCGAGCAGCCGCTATGCCGAGATCATTCGCGAAGCGGCACAACTGTTCAGGGAGCGGGGATACGCCGGAACCACGGTGCGCGACCTGGCCAAAGCGGTCGGCGTTACATCGGGTAATCTGTTTCATCATTTCGGCACCAAGGAGGCCATACTGCTCTGCGTGGTGGAACAAGGGATCGGGCAGGCCATCGACCTGATCGAGCGCAAGCGCTCAACGAAGCGCAATCCGAGGAGTCGAATGGCAGCGATGATAGGGGCTCATCTTGAAGCGTTGCTGGAAGGTTCACCCGAGACCAAGAGCATCATGTTCTATGAATGGTGGTCGTTGTCCGAAGCGGGAAGGACAGCCATCATGGACATGCGCGACCGGTATGAGGCAATGTGGGATGCAGCGATTGCCGAGCTGCAAGGCAAGACCAGCAAACCTGAACGGCGCCGCGTCAAGCGCCTTCTGCTTTTTGGCGCCATGAACTGGACCACCCAGTGGTACCGTTCCGGCGGTTCCATGAGTGTCGACGATCTCACCAAGGAGTTGATGGACGCCTATTTTTAGTTTCGGTCAATAGACTAGACGAGGCAGACCATGAATCTTCAGGTAATCCTTCAGCACGCATGCCGGCTCTGGCGTGACCGGGTCGGACTGATCGACGGTCCGAGCGAGCTCACCTATGGCGAGTTGTTCGATCTGGCGCGGCACGCCGCTGCCGCCGTGGTGCAGATCAGCGGGCGGGATGCGCCGCGCGTTGCCGCCTTCCTGGGCAATCGCTGGGAATATGCCGTGTTGGAGATGGCCTGTGCTCTCCGTGGCGGCACCCTGGTGCGGATGAACGCGCGCGACGGCGCACGCGAAGTCGCCTACGTGCTTCAGGACTCGGCTGCCGACTGCTTCATCTATGGTGCGGATCTGGCGCCGGTGGCCGAGGCGGCGCTGTCCCAGCTCGAGGGTCCGCGTCCGCGGAGCGTCGAACTCCCCGGGGCGGCGTCTGCGGAACGTCGCGCCGCGTTCGAGCAACTATTCTGCCGGGCCGGATCCAGCGATCTGCCATCGCTCGATCCGACGACGGCCTTCAAGATCATGTATACGTCCGGCACCACGGGAACGCCCAAGGGCGTCATCGTGACCCACGATCAATGGTGTACGGCGGTGCTGCAGAATCTCTTCCTCGGGCCGCTGGCGGATGTGCGTCCCGATGACTGCTTTCTGCACGTCACGCCCTTGACGCACGTCTCCGGCGGCCTGTTCTGGGCTTTCATGACCCGCGGCGCCCGTCAGGTGATCTGTCCCGACACCAGCGTCGAAGCGATAGTGGGCGCGGTGGCCCGCTACCAGGTCACCCGCACCTTTCTCGTCCCCACCCTGGTTTCCAAGATCGTCTCCGCAACGCCGGCGCAGCAGACCATCCTGCGCGCTCTGCAGCGCGTCTACTACGCGGCCAGCCCGATCGCCGTCGTGGTGCTGCGCCGTGCGGTCGAACTGTATGGGCCGATCTTCGCCCAGGGCTATGGCAGCACCGAAGCCATGTGGTGGCTGACCTACTTCTATCCGGAGGAGCACGCGGCGGCGCTGCGCGAGAACAACATCGAGCGCCTGGCGAGCTGCGGCCGCCCGGGAATGGGGATTGAACTGCGCATCGTCGACGAGCAGGGCAGGACCGTCGCGCCCGGTCAAATCGGCGAGGTCGCCACGCGCGGCCGGCACGTGGCGAAGTCCTATCTCAATCGCGGGCCCGTGCCGACCGATGGCCGGATCGGCGAGAGCTGGTTTCGGCTGGGCGATATCGGCTATGCCGATGCCGACGGCTTCTTCTATCTGGTCGATCGCAAGAACAATCTGATGATCACCGGCGGCTTCAACGTGTATCCGAGCGAGGTCGAGAGCGTGCTGCGGCACTGTCCGGGAATCGGCGACTGCTGCGTCTTGGGCGCGCCGGACGATCATTGGGGCGAGGTGATCGTCGCCGTGGTCGTGCGCGCGGCCGGCGCGACGCTATCCGAGGAGGACGTCATCGCCTTCGGCCGCAGCGAAATGCCCGACTACAAGCGTCCTCGCCGCGTGATCTTCATCGACGAACTGCCCTTGAATGCCGGCGGGAAGGTGGACCGGAGGGCGTTGCGCGAGAGCATGTGGGGAAATCAAACGCGGAGGATTTGATCGATGATCAAGCTGGTCTTGCTGTTCAGAAAGCGCGAGGACTTGACGCAGGAGCAATTCCTGGCCCATTGGAACGAGGTGCACATCCCGCTGGTGTTGAAGATCCCCAATATCCGCCGCTACGTCACTTCGACGGTGATCGGGACGCCCGGGGGCGGCTCGGGCCAGCGCGACTACGATGGGATGGCGGAACTGTGGTTCGACAGCGAAGCAGCGGCGCTGGCTTCCCTCGACACGCCGGAAACGCTCGCGACCGGAATCGACGGGCGCAACTTCATCATGAAGGGTTCGCTGCGCCGCTTCTATTGCACGGAGCGGGAGATACTCTCGTGACGGCGGCCGTAGACCCTCCCGCCGGCGAGGCTTTTCTGGTCGTTCGCTCGGTGGTCGAACAGCCGGCGCTGCGGCCGGACTTCGATCATTGGTATGCGACAGACCATGCACCGCTGGCGCTTCTGGAGCCTGACCGATGCAGCGGTGCATTATGCGGTCTATGCTTATGAGGACGAGTCCGCCTTGCGCGCTGCCATGGCCTCAGCCGAGATCCCGCGCCTGCTGGCCGAATACGATCAGGCCTGGCCCAGCGGCGTCACTCGAACGCGCGAGCTCATCGTCCAGGCCGACCGGATTATTCCGGGATCGGGATAGCGCCGCGCGCTTGGATTGGCGCGCCCCCTGCCGGGAGACCGCGGGCGAGCCGCGGGTCAGAGCGAATGCGCGGCCATCAGGTCGCGAACATGGACGTGCTTGGCTTCGTCGACCGCCAAGCCCTCGCGTATCCGTTCCATCAGCAGCGGCTTTTCCTCCGGGAAGCGATAGCCCTCGTAGTCCCGCCGGAAGAGCAGCCCGCCCCGGCGGTCCGCCCAGGCGTTCATCCCGTGGTCGAAACAGACCTTCGACGTCACGTCGAGACTTTCTATCATCCAGGCGAGTTCCTCCAGGCGCTCATGAGGTGAAGAGAGGCACATGCGGCCCTGTGCCACCTCGTCGAACAGCGGCGTTCCCGGCCGGGGAACCAGGGGCCGGGAACGGATGTAGTGGGGATTGATGGCGGTAAGTGCCTCGGCCGTATGCTGAGCATGCTGCCGCCGCCGTTCTCTGCCGCCCAGATCGGGCATCCAGTACTCGGATACCTGGAAGCCGGCGGCGATCGCCTTGCGTCCGCCTTCGATCTGCTCGGCCTGCGTCACTCCCTTGTCGACGTAGGCCAGCAATTCATCGTCGCCGGTCTCGAGACCGATATGCAGCCGGTCCAGGCCTGCCTCGCGGATCATCTGCAGTTCCTCCGGCCTCCTTTGCGCCAATGTCTTGGAGCGGGCATAGGTCGTCACCCGGCTCAAGGAGGGCAATGCCTGCCGAAGGTGCCCGAGCACCGATGCGAGTTCGGAAGGTCGCATGATCATGCTGTTGGCGTCCTGCAGGAAGGCCGTTTTCCCGCCCGAAGCAAGCCAGTTGAAGACGTTGATGAAGCTCGAGTTCTCCATCAGATCGCGGCCCGCCGCGAGCAGGGCGGCCACGACTTCGCGGCTGATCTCCCCGCCCAGCCCCAGCTTCAATGAGACCGCCGTGATCTCGTCGCGGATCGCCGCAACGCGGTCGATATCCGCCTTGATCTCGGCTACGGATCGATAGACGAAGCGCTGCCCCTTGTACATTTCGCAGAAGGTGCAGCGGTTCCACGGACAATTCTCGCTGACCCTGAGGAGCAGGGAGGCACTGCCGCCTTCGCTCGGCGGCCGGTACGTTCCGATCTTGAAGGAGAGCGCCCGCAGTCTCTCTACCTGTGCACCAAAATCCTTGCAGTCCGACATCGTCGCCGCGCTCCTCTGGATTAGTCCGCCTCATTCGCCCGGCGCTAGGCGATCGATTCGCGTCGTGTCCGCAGGCTCGGGTTCATTGCGCGCTCAGGCCCCGGCGCTGCCGCGTGGTCAAGGTGAGTCCGACCACGATGAACAGGATGCCTGCCAATTGAAATAGCTGCGGCTGTTCGCCGAGAAGGATGATCGCCAGCAGTGTGCCCACCGCAGGCATCAGATTCATGAACGCGCCGGCGATATTGCTGCCCACCGCCACGACCGCGCGGTTCCAAAACACGAAGCTGAGCAGCGACACGAATATGCCGCCGTAGGCGACCGCCGCCATCGTGCTCGGGTTGGCCTGGATAGTCCGGCCGCTGGCGATTTCCCAGGCGTAGAAAGGGGACAGCGCCAACAGTCCGCCGAAGCTGATCGCCGCGAGAAAAACGTAGGGGTGCAGCACCAGCGGCCGCCGACTCAGGAGCACCGTGTATAAGGACCAGCTGAGGAAGCCTGCCAGCACCCAGAGGTCGCCCTTATTCGGACGCAGTTCGAGCAGCGTCTGCGGATCGCCATGGGCAACGATGATCAGCACCCCGGCCAGCGAGATCAGCACGCCCAGCCACTCGCGCGCCTGCAGGCGCTTGCCCAACAGCGCCCAGGAGAGGGCGATGATCATGATGGGGGTGGCGGCCGCGAGCAGCACGCCGTTGGTCGCGGTGGTCATATTCAGGGCGATGTAGGTCGTCGCGCTATTGCAGGCGCCGCCAAAGCAGCCCAGCACCAACAGCGTGCGCCAGTGCCGCAGCAGTTCCTGGCGCTGTGCGCACAGGTGGCGCCAGGCCCAGGGCAGAAGGCAGACCAAAGCCACGGTCCAGCGCCAGAAGCTCAAGGCGATCGGCGGTACGTCGGCGCGCATGGCGCGTCCGAGTATCCAGTTGCCCGACCAGAAGGAGATGGCGAGCAGCAGCAGCAGGTAGGCCAGAGCGCGGCTGGTATGCTTGTCCGGGGAGATGTTGGCAGCCCTCGTGTTGCGATCCGATTCGGTGTCCGCTAGACCGTGAGCACGAAAACACCTCCCCATGGTCGCCGTCAGTCGACATTGTAGCCAGCGGCAAGGCGTCTTGCACTGCAATGTGCAGGCGAAACTCGCGTTTACCGCTCACAAGGCGCTGAATAAGGGATAAGATTTGCATGCTCTGCGGCACCATCGGCGCCCAGCCTGTTCGCAGCGTCGCGGCGAGAACGGGGCAAGCCGCTTGAATCTAAATTTAGAAAAGGAGGATTAAGATGAAAGGCAAACTCTTGGCGGCAACGCTAGTCGGTTTGGCACTGCTCGCCGCCGGGTCCGCTACGGCGCAGAATATCAAGATCGCGGTCCTGGGGCCGATGGCCTTCGCACCGGGTGAGAACCACTGGGCGGGTGCCGAAATGGCGCGCGACGAGATCAACAAGGCCGGGGGCATCCAGGTCGGCAGCAGCAAGCGCCAGATCGAACTCATCAAGGTCGATACCAACGAGATCCAGAGCGTGCCCGATGCCACCAACGCCGTCGAGCGGGCGATCACCCGCGACAAGGCCGACTTCCTGATCGGCGGCTTTCGCACCGAGGCGGTGCTGGCGATGCAGGAAGTGGCGATGGACAACAAGAAGCTGTTTCTCGGCGCCGGCGCCGCCGATGCCAAGCTCGGCGAGAATGTGGAGAAGGACTACGAGCGCTACAAGTACTGGTTTCGCATCGCACCGACCAAGTCGGCCGACCTGGCGCGCACGATATTTTCCGTCCTGGGCTCGGTCGGCAGCCAGATCCGAACCGACCTGAAGAAGGAGTCGCCCAAGGTGGCGATCCTGTCCGAAAAGGCGGCGTGGACCGAGGCGCTGGTCAAGGCGGCGCAGGGCACTCTGCCCAAGATGAAAATGGAAGTGGTGGGCACCTGGCAGTCCTCGCCGGTGGCGACCGACGTCACCGCCGAGCTCTCGGCGATCAAACGCAGCGGCGCCGACATCGTGTTCACCATCGTCTCCGGTCCCATGGGCATCGTGCTGGGAAGGCAGATGGGCGAACTGCAGCTGCCGGCGGTCGCCTTCGGCATCAACGTCGAAGCGCAGAAGGACGGCTTCTGGCAGGCCACCGCCGGTAAGGGCAACTACGTCGCTACCCTGGACACCTTCTCCGAAGTGGAGATGACCCCGAAGACCATTCCTTTCGTGAAGGCGTTCAAGGAGCGCTTCAAGCGGTCGCCAACCTACAACGCTGCGACCTATGACGCGATCGAGATACTCAAGATCGCCATCGAGCAGGCGGGTACCATGGATGCAAACAAGCTGGTGCCGATAATCGAGAAGATGGAGTACATCGGTGCGGCGGGGCACGACACCTGGGACAAGCGCCACGATCTGGTGTGGGTCATCGGCAAGACCGCCGGCATCGCGGTGCAGTGGCAGGATGGCCAGAAGGTGCCGTTCTGGCCGCCGCAGGTGAAGGGCATGAAGCCGTTCAAGATGCCCAAGTGAGATGACTGGGCAGCGCGCCGGCACGGCCGGCGCTCTGCCTGCAGGGGGGGCCGGGCGTGTTTCAGGACATACTCGTCAGCGGGTTGGTGAATGGCGGCGTCTACGCGCTGCTGGCGATCGGCTTCTCGCTGATCTTCGGCGTCGCGCGCATCGTCAACATCGCCCACACGGCC
>Ga0172380_10006504_pt1 | contig 13537 bp, 15 predicted proteins | sample Leawe162metaG_FD_119747 | JGI IMG/M metagenome (GOLD analysis project Ga0172380, IMG submission 119747) | Leachate microbial communities from a municipal landfill in Southern Ontario, Canada - Leachate well 162 metaG | ecosystem: Engineered > Solid waste > Landfill > Unclassified | place... | reverse complement strand
GCCAGAACATCACCAGCGCGCAACTGATCTGGGAAGACGGAACGAAGCAATTTCTCTTCGGCGGCGCCATGCGTGGCGCAACCCACCGGGTCGCCACGGGGCGCGATACATGGCTGTGCGAAGGCTACGCCACGTCCCTGTCATTGCGTGCGGCGCTCCGCGGCCTCAACCGGCGCGACACCGTTCTGATGTGCTTTTCGGCCGCCAACATCGCCACCGTGGCGGCTTCAATCCGTGGCCATTGCTACGTCGCGGCTGACCACGACAAGCCTCAGCCTCAGTTCGGCGGGATCGGCACGGGCGAACACTACGCCCGCAAATCCGGCCGTCCCTACATCATGCCGGCAGAGCCCGGCGACGTGAACGATCTGCACCAGGCAGCCGGCATTTTCGCCGTGCAGCGCTTGGTGACGCAAATGATGAGGAAAGTCGCATGAGTGCAGAAAGGTGTCGGGTCGACGGCTGCGACAAACCGGTGTTCGTCAAGCGGAGGGGGCTATGCGTCTCTCACTATCACCGTTGGCACCGACATGGTGACCCGCTGGGCGGCCGCGAGACGGGGCAAGGTGAGGCCAAGTCGTGGCTTGATAGTGTCGCGATACCATTCCAAGGCGTCGAGTGCCTCGCCTGGCCATTTACCCGGGACCGGTACGGATATGCTCGCATAGGCAGGGGCGTCCTTGCCCACAAGCTCGTATGCGAAGCCACTCACGGGCCAGCCCCAACCGAAGCCCATGAGGTCGCCCACTCGTGCGGCAATGGCCATCTCGGATGCGTTAACCCGAGCCACCTGCGATGGGCGACGCGATCTGAGAACCATCGCGACAAGCTGAAGCATGGGACGTTTATCCGGGGCAGTCGGCAGTGGAACGCGCGGCTGTCCGAGGATGATCGTCGCAAGAATTGGGCGTGGCTGTGATGGTGACGGATCTGATGCGGAGGGCGGCATGAGGTGACGCCACCCTTCGCCCGCAGCGATTGCCGGTCGCGCGAAAGCGTTGCCCGGCAGGCCATAGCGGACCCGAACCCTCCGGGGCGTGGCAGGCTCAAATGCCACGAGGAAGCCGAAAGGCATGGCGGAACGGAACGCCGCCAAACCGATCGCCTCAAAGGATCGGCCATAGCTGCTCAAAAGAGTCGAAGCCCTCGCAAGGGGTGACATGGCCAGAATGCGGGATCATAGACCGCGGCCGGACGCAGCAAGAGGGGCACTGCTTTACCCGTTCCCGCACTTGATCCCGGAGAAATTACCGGGGACGCGCAACCCTGTCGGTCGGATGGCTGGTTGCGAGTGCCGCTGGGAGGCTTCGGCCTGCGAGCACCGTTCATGCGTAGTCAAAGCCCGCCGCTACGCGCCCTTAAGCAAGGACAAACGGTATCCGACTGACGTCGATAGTCCCGACCGAGAGGTCCTGTCACGCACTGCGCTCAGGAGACTGGGCGTAGTGTGTCTCCTGAACCCTCGCTCAAGGTCCTATCCCAAGACGAACGGGTAGAGCAGTGCCCCAAACGACAACAGTGAACAACGAGGATTATCAGAATGGCCATGAAACCATGGAAGTCAGAGGCAGGTGGAGCGCAACTTGAGGCATATGTCGGGGCCTACGGCGTCAAGACCGGAAAGTATGCGACGACGGGCGAGTTGATCCGCGACGCGGCGATCCTGTTCGACATCGATCCACTTCCGTCATGCCAGGAAATGGCCGCGGCTATCACGACGCTCGGCAAAGGGGTGCGGTCGAAGCTGGCGCACAAGAACACTCACTTGCTGGCGGCCGACCCTCAGCCGGAGCAGCCGAGTGCCGCATCGGTCGGCGCGATCGATCGCATGATGGCGGCCAGCGTCCCGCAATTCGTCGACGGCGCCCCGTTCGGCGTTGACGGTCAAGTCGACGTCGACCCGGCGAAGCTGCTCCGCAAGGTGGTGTCGGCGGTCATCGCCAGCGGCCACGCCGATATCCTGTGGGAGTTCCCGGACGTGCTGGCCTTCTTCCATGCGCGCATCCCGGCGCCGGGGGAGTTGGTGGGGCATCACAACGTCCAGTGATGACGACGGACGCAGACGACGAAACGAACCAAATGGAAACAGCGGCAATGTGGTACATCATCCAGACGAACCCGAACTGCGAGAACAAGGCAGCGGGCAACCTGCGCCGGATCGGGGTGCGCGTTTACGTCCCCAAGCGGGCCACCGTGGTGCGCAATCGGCGCCTGCACACCGAGGCCGTGCAGTTCCGGCCGCTGCTGGTCGGCTACCTGTTCATCCGCATCCCCGAGGCCATGCTGGACGGCGCCGGCCGGGTGCCGTTCGGCAATCTTCGCGCCTGTGAGGGCGTCAAGGACTTCCTGCGGGTCATGGACAGCCGCGGCGAGTGGGTTCCGATGCGTATCCCCGAAAAGCCCGTGGTGGATTTCATCCGCCGGCAGCGGCATCGTGAGTTCGGCCGGCCCGAGCTCGAGCGCAACAAGCGCAACCGGCTCAGCACCATGTTCAAGCGCGGCGACCATGTGCTGGTGGCACACGGCCCGTTCGAAGCGTTCTTTGCCACGGTCGAGCATCTACGCCGCAACGGTGAGGTCGAGGCGACGGTCACGATCTTCGGCCGGGAGACGAAGGTGGTATTCACCGATCCCGTCGAGGAACTGCGGCCGGCAGAACGGTCGCGGGCGGCCTAGCGCAGAAATGGGCTTGCCAAATCAGTTCACGTTTTGTACTCATGGTGGCAGGACGATTCCGCGTGCCCTAGTCGGCGTTCCGTGGCCATGCCCGGCGGACCCCTGCCAGCCCCTTGCAGCTTGGCAATTCCTTTCTGCGCCCTGAGTTTCGGCCGGCGCCATCCAACGGCCGCGTGCCCCGCCCGGTAGCCATCGCCGGACGGGGCTTTCATTTTTCCGCGGGGTAGCGCAGAGGCAGCGCGCCGGGCTCATATCCCGGAGGCCGGCGGTTCAAGTCCGTCCCCCGCAACCAAATCGCCGGTGCCGCCAAATGCTCGCTGCTCTCGTGATGGCGATTGCTCTCGCTATGCCGGCGCCGTTCCATGCCGTGCTGCCGGACGTGCCGGCCGTGATGAACCCGATCGAGCCGCGCGGCAACCGCAAGGCGCGGCGACGGGCGAAAGCTCTGGCGAGGTAGAACAGATGGCGACCAAGAAAGCCAGCAAGGCAGGGCGCCCGACGAAGTACGATCCGGCCTATTGCCAGCGTATCGTTGGGCACATGCAGGACGGTGCATCCATTGCGTCATTCGCCGCCGAGATCGGTGTGGCGCGGTCATCGATCAACAAGTGGGCCGAGGATCACGAGGCATTTTCGGAAGCCCTAAAGGTCGGCAAGGCCAAATGCGCGGCCTGGTGGGAGAAGCAGCTTCGCCAGATCGCCATCGCCGGCGGCGGGCCGGGTGCGGCTACAGCGGTCATCTTCGGGCTCAAGAACATGGCGTCGGATGACTGGCGCGAGCGGCAGGAGATCACCGGGAAGGACGGAAAGGACTTGCCGGCAGCAACAGTACCGGTGACGATCTTCCAGTTGCCCGACAATGGGAGAGATTGAGCAGGGGCAGGGCGCCCCAACGATCATCCGGCCGCAGCCCGGGCCGCAGACGATGTTCCTGGCATCGCCGGCCGACATCGCCATTCTCGGCGGAGCAGCGGGTGGTGGCAAGAGTTGGGCGCTTCTGCTGGAGCCGCTGCGACACTCACATAATCCGCAGTTCGGCGGGGTGATCTTCCGCCGCACGACGGTTCAGGTCCGCAACGAGGGCGGGCTTTGGGACGAAAGCATGAAGCTCTACCCGCTGATCGGGGCTGAGCCGAAAGAGCATGTGCTGGAGTGGCAGTTTCCTGCCGGGGCGTCGATGTCGTTCGCTCACCTCGAGCATGACAAGACGGTCCTCAACTGGCAGGGCTCGCAAGTCGCCTATCTCGGCTTCGACGAGCTGACGCACTTCAGCGCCAAGCAGTTCTGGTACATGGTTTCGCGCAACCGCTCGATGAGCGGGGTGCGCCCATACATCAGGGCCACGACGAACCCGGATGCCGATAGCTGGGTGGCGGAATTCATCGCTTGGTGGATCGACCCGGACACCGGGTTTGCAATTCCCGATCGCGCCGGCGTGCTTCGCTGGATGGTGCGCATCGGGGATACGATCATCTGGGCGGACAGCCCGGAAGAACTGGAGCAGTACAAGTCCCCGGACGGGACGCCGATCCCGCCCAAGTCGGTGACGTTCATTCCGGCGAAATTGAGCGACAACCCGGCGCTGATGGCGGCCGATCCGGGGTATCTCGCCAACCTGATGGCGCTGCCTACGGTCGAGCGGGAACGGCTGCTGGGTGGCAACTGGAAGATCAGGCCGGCGGCAGGGCTGCTGTTCCAGAGGGGTTGGTGCCAGATCGTGGACGCCTGCCCGCCGGTCAAAAGGTGGATGCGCGGCTGGGACATGGCGGCAACACCGAAGACTGAGGGCAACGATCCCGACTGGACCGCGGGAACGAAGATCGGCGAACTGGTCTCGGGTGGATACATCGTCACCCATCATGTTCGGGACCGGCTTTCGCCGTCGGGCGTCGAGCGGCTGGTCAAGAACACGGCCGAGCAGGACGGCAAGGACGTAGCGATCTCGCTGCCGCAGGACCCGGGGCAGGCCGGCAAGTCGCAGGTCGCCAGCATGATCAGGATGCTGGCCGGCTTCAACGCGCGGTCATCGCCGGAGTCGGGCGATAAGGTGACCCGGTTCTCGCCGTTCTCGGCGCAGGCAGAGGCGGGCAATGTCCTGGTGCTCCGCGGCGCATGGAATGAGGCGTGGTTTTCCGCGCTTGAGGGCTTCCCTGACGCGACCCATGACGACGACGCGGACAGCACGAGCCGGGCATTCAATGCGCTCAACGAGACGTTCCAGTACGGCATGCTTGAGGTAGTGGGGAACTGATGCAGATCATCGATACTCTCCGCTCTCTCGTGACCGGGCTCGGCACGTCGAAGGACAAGACCGCCAGTCTCTCCTATGCCTTCACGCCGCTGACCGATGCCGAGCTCAATGCGATGCATCGCTCGGACTGGCTGGCGCGCAAGATCGTCGACATCATCCCGAACGACATGACCCGGGAGGGGCGCGACTGGCAGGCCGAAGATGACCAGATCGAAGCCATCGAGGATGTCGAAAAGTCCCCGCTGATCAACCTGTGGCCGAAGATCAACCTGGCACAGCGCAAGGCGCGGCTGTTCGGCGGCGCCGCGATCTACATCGGCATGAAGGATGGGCGGGCCAGCGAGCCGCTGGACGTCGAAAGCGTCGGCAAGGGCGATCTGGTCTATCTCAACGTACTGGCCAGAAGCGAGATCATGGCCGGGCCCCTCGTGCGCGATGTGACGAGCGAGTTCTACGGCCAGCCCGAGTATTACGAGGTGACGGGCGCGACCGGCACGACGGTCAGGGTACACCCGAGCCGCATCATCCGCTTCATCGGAGCCGACGTTCTGGATGAGCGCTACCAGGATGTGTCCGGATGGGGCGACAGCGTGCTGCAGGTGGTCTACGACTCGGTGCTCAATGCCTCCTCGGTGCAGCAGCACGTCGCCGCGCTGATCCCGGAAGCCAAGACGGATGTGATCTACATCCCGCGTCTGTCCAGCTTCCTGCGGAGCGCTTCCGAGACCAAGGCGCTGACCGACCGCTTCACCTACGCCAATACCATCAAGTCCATGTTCAACATGGTCCTGCTCGAGGGCAACGGCGCCGAGGATGGCGAGAAGTGGGAGCAAAAGCAGATCAACTTCGCGCAGTTGCCCGAGTTGACGCGGCAGTTCATGCAGATCGCGTCCGGCGCCGCCGACATTCCGGTGACCCGGCTGCTCGGCGAGGCGCCGCACGGGCTCAATGCCGGCTCGGATGGCGAGTTCCGGGCGTACTACGACAACGTCTCTGCCCGGCAGCGCACCGAACTGGCGCCGGCCATGCACCGGCTGGACGAAGTCATCATCCGCTCGGCGCTGGGCAAGCGCGACCCCGATGTGCACTTCACCTGGCGGCCGCTGTGGGGCCTGTCCGAGAAAGAGCGCGCCGACATCTTTAAGACCAAGGCCGACGCGGCGCGGACCATTGCCGGCACGGGCGGTGCGTCCCCGGCCCTGATGCCCATCGAAGCGCTGTCCGATGCTTTGGTCAACGAGCTGGTCGAGGATGGCAGTCTCAGCGGCCTCGAGGCGGCCATCGACGAGTACGGCAAACTGTCGGAGCAGGAAGAAGATGAGGTCGAGGTTGCGGCGGCTGTCGTCCCGGCCGGCAAGCAGCAGCAGGCGACCGACGCGGCGCCGCGAACGCTGTATGTGCGCCGGAACCTGCTGAACGCCAAGGACGTGATTGCGTGGGCCAAGGGGCAGGGCTTCACCACGACGCTTCCGGCCGACGACATGCACGTCACCATCACGTTCAGCCGCCAGCCGGTCGACTGGATGAAGATGGGCGAGACGTGGAGCGGCGACAACAAGGGCGAACTTGTGGTCAAGCCCGGCGGTGCGCGACTGGTTGAGAGGCTGGGACCATCGGCCACGGTGCTGCTGTTCAACTCGTCCGAACTATCGTGGCGGCACGAGGACATGATCCGCAACGGTGCCAGCTTCGACTTCGACGAGTATCAGCCGCACGTGACGCTGTCCTACACGGGCGCCCCGGACGATCTCTCCAAGGTGGAGCCGTACCGCGGCGAACTGCGGTTCGGCCCCGAGATTTTCGAGGAACTGAACGAAGACTGGAAGGCGGGGGTGAGTGAGGAATGATCGCCATTCAGCATCGTCGGTGGTTGGGCGGCATTCAGGCTATGTCACCACGTCAGTTCGGTTCACTATTCGGGCGTGCCGCGCTCGATAGGGCGCCACGGCGCGCCATACTGCGCCATGGGCACCGAAAGGCTGTCGCACTGGAGCACGTGATGAACCTGCTGCCATCTGGCGCAAAGGACTGACCATGAAAATCACGGACAGCCTGACGCTCGACGCGTCGGGCCTTACCCTCACGCGGGATGGCTATCTCGTAGGTGATGCTAGGGTTTCGCGCGCGGGCAACGTGCAACAGTATCTCGGCTCCGAACTCGGGCTAACCGGCGACGACGCGAACAAGATGTTCGGCGTCTACCGCGATCCCGACGTGGTGTTCGATGAGGCCAGCATGTTGTCGCTGGCCGGTCGACCGGTCACGCGCGGGCACCCCAAAGACATGGTCACCGCCGAGAACTGGAAGGATTTAGCCAAGGGGCAGGTCGGCGGCGTGATCCGGCGTGACGGCGAACATGTCGTCGCCCCGATGGCGATCATGGACCATGAGGCGGTCAAGGAAGTGGAGGCGGGCGCTCGCGGGCTCTCCGCTGGCTACACCGTCGAAGTCATCCGAGACGAGGGCACGGCCCCGGATGGCACTCACTACCAGTTTCGACAGGCTGGGGCGCTTCGCTTCAACCATGTCGCCTACCTGCCGGGCAACAACCCCCGCGCAGGGAACACCCGCATCGGCGACGGTGCGATGCAGTGGGGCGCTGCCCCGATTCCAACCACTGACAAGGAGACTGTCACCATGAGTGACGCACTTCGTACCGTGGTCGTGGACGGACTGTCGGTGCAGACCACCGATCAGGGCGCCCAGGCCATCGACAAGCTGCAGAAGGCCATTGCCGATGCAGCCAAGAAGGCATCCGAAACCGAGACCGCCCACACCGCGGCCCTCGCTGCCAAGGATGCCGACCTCGCCAAGAAGGACGAGGAAATCGGCACCCTCAAGGCCGACCTCAAGAAGGCCCAGGACGCCGCCCCCAAGCCCGCCGATATCGACAAGCTCGTCGCCGATCGCGCCATGCTCGTCACCACGGTGAAGGCGATCGACGCCAAGATCGAGGTGGCCGGCAAGACCGACGCCGACCTGCGCAAGGCCGCCGTCGCTGCCAAGCTCGGCGATGAGATGGTCAAGGACGCTTCCGAGGCCGAGATCGCCGGCATGTTCAAGGCCCTCGCCAAGGACGTGAAGGCCGCCGATCCCTTCGCCGCCGCCGTCAAGGACGGCATCCAGTCCACTGGCGACGCCGACAAGGCCGTCACCGATGCCTATGCCGCGATGGTGAAGGACATGCAGTCCGCTCACCAGCCGGCCAAGGCCAACTGAGGGAGCGCCAGAACATGGCTACCTACCAGACCACCTACAGCACGGCTCCGGCCAAGGGCCTCCCCGGCCAGATCGCCAACGAGGAGAAGTGCAACAAGATCAGCCGCACCGTGGAGTCGGCGGCCGGCATCGCGTTCGGCCAGCCCGCTTTCCGCGGCTCGGGCGACCACGGCGTCATCGTCGGCGCGGCCTTCGCGGCGACCGGCGCGGGATCCGCTGCCGCCGGCAATGTCGGCACGGGCACGATCACTGCCGCCCCTGCCATCGCGGCGGGCGCCAAGCAGGGGCGCTACCGGATCATCCTGCTCGCCACCGCCGCCACGGCGGCATTCGCGGTCTACGACCCGGACGGCATTCTCGTCGGGCACGGCAACGTCGCGACCGAGTTCGTCGGCGGCGGGCTGACGTTCACGATCTCGAATGCCGGCACGATGACCGTTGGCGACACGTTCTACGTCGACGTGACCTACACGGCCAATGCCACCTTCATCGGTCTTGCCGTGCTCAACCCGGCCGTCCCGCCTGCTGCCTCCGGCGCCGTCGCGGACCTTTATCCGCAGTATTTCGCCGGTGCCTTCCTGACCGAGGGCCAGATGTACGTCACGGCCGGCGACACGGTCGTCGACGGTGGCGATGTGTACTGGGACCCGACGGACGGCCGCTACACCTCGACGTCGACGCACATCCGCATTCCGGGTGCCGTGTTCGACACCTCGGGGGCTGACGGCGACATCGTCGAAATCTCCCTCAAGAACCGCTGATCACGAAAGGACCAGCCATCATGAACCAGATGATCCAGCGGCCTTTCGCGGATGCGCAGGCCGCCTATCCCTTTGTCGTAGGGCAGGGGCGCAACATCGAGCAGCGCATCTACACGCGCCGCTATCCGACCTTCAACTACGCGGCCCACGTCCCCGTGGTGACCGAGGGGAACGAATGGGCCATCGGCACCATGTTCTTCACGGTCGACGTCGCCGGCGAGGCCAAGTTCATTTCGGGTGCGGCCAACGATCTGCCGTTCTCGAATGCCACCCGAGACCAGGGCACCCACGACTTCGCCATGATCGGCGCCGGCTGGGAATGGAACATGGAGGAGGTCAACCAGGCCTCCCTCTATGGCATCCCGCTGTCCGACACCAAGGCCATGGCGGCGAGCCAGAACATCGAACGTCTGCTCAACACCATCGCCATGGTGGGCAGTGCCGAGAAGAACTGGAAGGGCTTCGTCAACCAGACCGGCGTCCAGCGTGCCGATGCCGGGGCGACCGGCGGCGAGAACGGCGGCGGCGGTACGTCGATGTTCTGGAAGCACAAGACCAACGACGAGATCCTCGAGGACATCAACACGGTGATTTCCACCGTGAGCACCGAGTCCGAGGAAGTCGAGTATGCGGACACCCTCCGGCTCCCGCCCGAGGCGTTCCGCCTGCTGACCACGCGTCGTCTCGGAGCTGGTGACGGCACGCTGACGCTCATGGCCTATGTGCGGCTCAACAACGTCTACACCGCCACCACGGGCCAGGCGCTGGACATCCAGCCCCTGCGCGAACTGGCCACGGCTTCGGCAGACGGCGGCGGCCGCATGGTCGCCTATCGCCGGGACCCGGAAGTGGTCCGCTTCCATCTGCCCATGCCGCGGCGCGTGCTGCAGCCCCGCCAGAAGTCCCTCATGGGCTTCGAGCAGGGCGTCATCGCCCGCACCGGCGGCGTCGAGGTGCGCCTGCCCGGCGCCATGGCGTATCTGGACGAGATCGTCGACGCCCCGACGCCGTAAGGCCAGCACAGTGAGGGGGTGCGCACTATGCACCCCCTTTCAGCCAACCGAAGGAAACCCGACAATGCGTATCACCAACAAGTCTGCCGCTCCGCAGGGGGTGCATACCGTCTCCGGCGTGGCGTTCATCAAGCCCGGCCAGAGCCGCGATCTGGAACTGACCGACGCCGGCCTGAAGCAGGCCAAGCGGCTGTCGTTCCTCGCCTTTGCCGACGCTCCCCATCCGCTGGACCATGACGCCGATGGCAAGCCGGGCGGCGCCGCGCCGAACGATCCGCCTTCCGAGCGCGACGATCTCAAGAAGCAGGCCGCCGAACTGGGCATCGAGTTCCCCAAGAACATCGCGACCGACAAGCTGCGCGCGCTGATCGACGCCAAGCTGGCGGCCTGACCCATGGCCGGGTACGGGACGGATCAGGGATTTACCGACTGGCTTGCGGCCAACGGCTACACGCTGGCCGTTGGCGCGCCGTCCGCTGCCGTCCTGCGTGAGCGCGGCTCCGCCTACATCGATGGAGCCTACGGCACCAGGTTCAGCGGTGCCCCGACCGGCAGCATCGCGCAGGAACGGGCATGGCCCCGCACCGATGCCACGGCCTACGGCTCGGCGATCGGCAGCGACGTGATCCCCGACGCCATCGTCAAGGCGAGCTATCACGCTGCCTATGCCGAGGCATCGGCCCCGGGATCGCTGTCGGCGTCCGGTTCGGAAGCCACGCGGGTGAAGCGTGAGAAGGTCGAGGGCGCGGTCGAGGTCGAGTATCAGGCAGCCGGCGCCGCGTTCTCCGCTGCCAGCCTGACGCCGGTCCTGACGACAGTTGAGGGGCTGCTTGCGCCGTTCCTCGTGCCCACGGGCGTCCCGGCTGTGCTGGTGGTGTGACGTGGCCGGCTTCGACTATTCCCGCATGACGGCCACGGCATCCCGGCTCATGTCGCGCTTTGCCCAAGGCTCGATTGCCCTGACCCGCACCACGCCGGGTGAGCCCGATCCGGCCACGCCGTGGCTTCCGGGTGAGGCGACGACGACGACTTACACGTTGGACGCGACGGTGGCGGCGGTCACGGTCGACCAGGCTAATGCCAAGTTCATCGACGGGACAACGATCGTAATGTCCGACCTAGTGATCACGTCAGCCGTCCCACCTGTGGCTCCCGTCATGACTGATACGATCACAATGGACGGGGTAGCCAAGGCGATCAAAAAGATCATCCAGCTTCCCGCTGCTGGCGTAGCTGTGGCCTACAAAATATTCGTCGCCGGCTAAGTTTTGTGGTAGAAAGAAAACGAGCCGCCGAGGTGCTTGCAACACGCTCAGCGGCCCTAACCAAGCCCGAACGTTGGAGGTTCGAGTGGCTGACGGACGTATATGTTCCATCCCTGACTGCGGCAAGAGCGCTTCAAGGCGCGGCTGGTGCGATGCGCATTACAAGCGATGGCAAAGACACGGCGATCCACTGGCTGGCGGCCCCTCCAAATCCTCTCGGGGAGGTGCCTGCTCGGTAGCAGAATGTCTGAGGCCCGTGTTCGGAAGAGGCATGTGCCAAATGCACCATGCCAGATGGCGCCGACATAAGGACGTGAACCGCAGGGATCGCCGTGCCAACGGAGAGGCGACTGCATTTCTGGAAACGGTTGTGCTGACGCACAACTCGGATGAGTGCCTTATCTGGCCGTTCAATCGGCAAGCTACTGGCTACGCCTACGTGGCTGTGGGTACTAAGAAGGAACGAGTGCATCGCATCGTTTGTGAGGCGGCGCACGGCGCCGCTCCGACGCGAGAGCACGAGGTCGCCCATTCGTGTGGAAACGGTCAAAGTGGCTGCGTCGCCCCGCGGCATCTTCGATGGGCCACGTCGTCTGAGAACCATGCGGACATGCTGGCTCACGGTCGCGCGACGCGCGGGCAACGGCAGCCGGGCGCCAAATTGACGGAAGCCGATGTGCGCGAAATTCGACGTTTGGCCGGGACGATGTTGCAGCGGGAGATCGGCAAGATGTTTGGCGTGTCGAGGGTGACGGTGACCAGTGTCCTGAGCGGCAAGAGGTGGGGGTGGCTAGGCTGACATGGCCCGCCGCCCTTCCAACCGCAGCCGCATCGAGGAACTGACGGCCAAGTTCGAACCCGTGCTGCAACTGGCCTTCCTCGAGGCAGTGCGCGACATCACCAACCGGGCCGAACTGGGCCGCATCGTCGAACGGCTGGAGCGGGGCGACATTGCCGGCGCCATTGATGCGGTGCACCTTGACCCGGCCGCGTTCCGCACACTGGACAGGGCCATTGCCGACGCCTTCGATGCTGGCGGGGCCTCGACCATCGGGGCGCTGCCGAAGCTCAGGGAGCCATCCGGTTCGCGTCTACTCGTCCGCTGGGATGCCCGCAACATCAGGGCTGAGAACTGGCTACGGCTGCATTCGTCGACGCTGATCACGCGCATCACGGATGACCAGCGGGCCGTAATTCGCGCTGCTCTTGTCGAGGGGATGGCGGCGGGGCGCAATCCACGGTCGGTGGCGCTCGACATCATCGGGCGCATGAACCGGGTGACCGGCAGGCGTGAGGGTGGACTTGTGGGGCTTACCAGCCAGTTGAGCGCGACGGTGCAGAAGGCGCGGGCCGCGCTGCTCTCAGGCGACGTGGAGGGTATGCGGGCCTACATGGGACTCGGCAAGCGGGATCATCGCTTTGACGCGACCGTGGCCAAAGCCATCCGCGACGGTGCCGCGGTGCCTTCCGGCATGGTGGCCAAGATCACCGGCCGGCTCTCGGACAGATATTTGCAGCTACGTGGCGAAACCATCGCCCGCACCGAAACCATGGCGGCGCTGAACCAGTCGGGTATCGAGGCGATGCAGCAGGCAATCGACAGCGGCGCGGTGAGGGCCGATACGGTGACCAAGGTTTGGCACACCGCCCGCGACCCGAAGGTGCGCGATAGCCACGCGGCGCAGGACCGGCAGAGCGTTGGATTGAACGATGTGTTCGCCAACGGGCTTGCGTATCCCGGCGATCCGAGCGGCGGCGCGGCCGAGACGGCGAACTGCAGGTGCTACTTAGAGACCCGGATCGACTTCCTTGCTGGCCTGACCTGATGGCCCAGAGATCGTTCAGCGCCGCAGTTGATGCCTGGGTCGCGAAGAGTGAAGCCCGTCTAGAGGCCGTGTTCAGGATGTCCGCTCAGGACGTCATAGCGGAAATGCAGGAGGTCGGCCCATCTGTCGCCAATCCCGACAGTTTCGGGACAGGGCACATGCCGGTCGACACCGGGTTTCTCAGGGCCAGTTTGCAGGCTTCGATCAACGAGCCACGACCGGCGATGATGTTTAGACCGCCGAGTGCCGGGAGTGTCGCCTATGAGGCATCGCCCGTCGCGCTGGTGATCGCAGGGGCAAGGCTGGGGCAGACAATCTATGCGACCTACGGCGCCAGCTACGCGCCGCGCATGGAAGCCCGTTATGGCTTTGTGAGGCTCGCTGCCCAGCGCTGGCAGGAGATCGTCAGTCGGAATGCCCGTCTGGCCCGTCAGCGGGTTCAGAGCGGCTGAGCAGAGCCAGCTTGAAGGCTAGCAGCACTTGCCGGGCGCCACGCAACGCATTGTCGGCCAGCGGGGTTGCTCCG
>Ga0172380_10006502_pt1 | contig 13542 bp, 13 predicted proteins | sample Leawe162metaG_FD_119747 | JGI IMG/M metagenome (GOLD analysis project Ga0172380, IMG submission 119747) | Leachate microbial communities from a municipal landfill in Southern Ontario, Canada - Leachate well 162 metaG | ecosystem: Engineered > Solid waste > Landfill > Unclassified | place... | reverse complement strand
GGGCGTGAACACCATCGACCTGGAGGCCGCGCGGGCGCACGGCGTGATGGTGGCCAACATGCCCGGCGTCAACGCGCAGGCGGTCGCCGAGACGACGCTGATGCTGATGCTCATGGTGCTGCGCCGCGCGGTGGAGCTCGACGAGGCAACGCGCACCGATCGCGGGTGGACGCTGGACCGGCGCGTGTTTGACCAGGTGGGCGAGCTGCAGGGCCGGACGGTTGGCTTCGTCGGATTCGGCGCGATCCCGCGCCTCGTGGCCCCGGTGTGCGCGGCCCTCGGCAGCACCGTGATCTACCACGCGACCACGCCCAAGCCGGAGATGCCGTGGGAGTTCGTTACGCTGCCCGAGCTCTTCCGCCGCAGCGATGTCGTTTCGCTGCACATCCCGGTCGATGCGTCCACGGCCGGCCTGATCGACGCCGAAGCCCTGCGCCAGTTCAAGCCGGGGGCCGTGCTGATCAACACCGCGCGCGGGGGGCTGGTGGACGAGCAGGCGCTGGTGGCGGCGCTCCGGTCGGGCCATCTGCGCGGGGCCGGACTGGACGTGTTCGCCGCCGAGCCCGTCGAGCCCGGGAACCCGCTGCTGTCCCTCGACAGCGTGGTCGTACAGCCCCACACCGCATGGCTGACGCCGGAGACCCTGAGTCGCAGCGTGCGCATCGCGGCAGAGAACTGCCGCCGCGTGCACACGGGCGAGCCGTTGCTCAATCGCGTGGTGTAGACGCGCCACCCGGGTGGTCGGGGTGGACTGGCTACCCGACGAGCAGAGCGAGCTTCGCCAGCTCCTGGAACGTCCTGGTGGTCGCCGGCAGATCGAGTTCGGCCGCGGTGGCGAGTTCCGCGAGCGTCCGGCTGCCATCGGCAAGGGGGAGCAGCCGCTTCGCTGGTTCGTCGAGCTCGATGAGCTCATGGTAGAGATTCGCCGAACGGCCGCTCGCGGCCGTGTACCGCGCCCACGGACTCGCTTCTGGACGTTCGCCGAGTTCGAGCATGATCCGCGGTTCGAAGAGCCTGAGCTCGATCACTCCCACGCTGAAGGCCTGGAACAGGACATTCGCGAGGGCCTCCCGGTCCTCCGGGCTCGTCGCGCCCGCGCCCTCCGCGAGCTCGCCAAATGGCACCGAGCGGGGATTGGCCGCGAGGAGCGCCTCCATCGCGCGGATGGTCAACGCGTGATCGGTCCGCAGGGCGCTGCCGTTCCGGTGACGGAACGCGACACCGGGTTGGCCCGCGTCCGGCTCGGTGCGCTGCGCCTCGCTGAAGAATCGGAACTGCGAGATCCGCTCCGCGTCCACGTCGCGCCGCAACTCCACCTCGCGCTGACAGAGCAGGGTCTGGCGGAAGCCGCGACACGTGAGGAAGTCGAGGTACTGCTCCTTCGCGATCACGTCGCGTGCCGCCAGATCAGTGAGCAGCCGTCCGAGGTCCGGCGGGAGCGTGCTGAGATTCATCGAGTGGAACACCGCCTCCGACGCGAACTGGAGACCCGCTGCCTGCGCGGCCGCCATGAACTCGCTGAAGAAGAACGGCTGGCTGATGTCCGCCAGGTCATCGTGGAACAGCAGTTCATCCGAGGACTGCAGGGCCCGCCCGACCTCAGACCGGAGGAGCGGGCGGTACACGTCGCCCGCATCGCCCGGAGCCTGCTCGAGCATCTGCAGCAGCGCTCGCGCCTGTTCGAGCTTCTTTCGCGGATCCTCGATGCCGGCGGTGTGCATCCGCATCATCTGGCGGACGACCCCGCGGATGTGGTCGCCGGGCATCGCGTTGTAGCTGACGAACGCGAGGCCCGCGGGGCGCATGTGCTCGCGGATCACGCGCAGTAGTGCGGCCCGCACCTCGGGCGGCACCCACGAGTAGACGCCGTGCGCGATGACGTAGTCGAACTCGCCCATGTCACCGATGCCGGCGATGTCAGCCTGGTGCAGCGACACATTCGACGCCCCGATCGCGGAGGCCGCTGCGATCCCTCGTTCGATCGCCGATCGGGCAAGGTCGATCCCGACGAACTCGCTCCCCGGGAGGCTCACCGCCATCGGGATCAGGTTGCCGCCGTCACCGCAGCCGAGCTCCAGCACGCGGCAGTGGTTGGAATCGGCCGTGTCGATGCCGAGGAGTCTGCCGACTGCGGCAATCCGGTCGACGTAGGTCGCTGTACGCGCGACGGACCGGTAGGGCAGCGCGTCATACATGGTCGCTGGCATCGAGCCCCCAATTCGGACCGAACAGATGAAGTCTTATGCCCATTTGAAACTTTGGACTGTAAGTTCTGGGCCAATCTTACCGTCCTTCCCTCAAGGAGGTGTCGCCCATGGAGAACAGTCGCAGGCTGCGACGGCGGACATTGATCAAGCGCGCATCGCTGCTCGTCGGCGGGGTGCTCGGCCTCGGGCTTGCGGGCAGGGCGAGCGTCAGCACCGGATCGTCCTCGGGGGCCCTCGCCATGGGCATTCGCGGGATCCACTGGCGGCTCACCTACCCGGATCGGCCGCGCGGGGTGCTCCCGCAGCCGGGTCAGCGGTCCTCGGTCTTCGGCGAGCTCGTCAGCAACGAGGGCACCAAGGTCGGCGAGTTCTACGCGTCATCGCTCCAGTTCGGAACTCCCTTCGGGGCGAGCGATGTCGCGGCGGACGCGATGGAGACGCACCAGTTCACGTTCAGCGACGGGACGATCATCGGCATCGGGACGCTCGGCGATCTGTACGGGAGCCAGAGCGTCCACGCCATCATCGGTGGCACCGGTCGCTACGAGGGCGCGTCCGGCTCGTACGTGGCCCGGCAGCGCCCGATCGAGCTGGGCGGCGATGGGACCGCTGACTTCGACTTCAACGTCATGCTGAGGAGCGCGTAATGGCCAGCGACTACCTGTTGGAACTCGACGGCATCAAGGGCGAGAGCTCGGACAGCAAGCACAAGGGAACGATCGATATCGAGTCTTTCTCGTGGGGCGTCTCCCAGCCGGCCTCGGCGACGGCTGGTCGCGGCGGCAGCGGGGGCGGGAAGGCCGTCTTCCAGGACATCCACTTCACCACGAAGCTGAGCTCGGCCTCACCGCAGCTGTTCCTGACGTGCGCCACGGGGCAGCACATCAAGAAGGCGGTGCTGTTCGTCCGCAAGTCGGGCGGTGACCAGCAGGAGTACTACAAGGTCACCCTGGAGGACCTGCTCGTCTCCTCGTACGAGCAGAGCGGCGGTGGTGGCGAGGACACCGCACCGACCGACTCGTTCAGCCTCAACTTCGCCAGGATCGAGCTCGAGTACTCGCCGCCGCGCGCGGACGGTTCGACGGACGCGCCGGTGAAGGCTGGCTACGACATCTCGGCGAACAAGAAGGTGTAGGGGAGGAGACTCCCGTTTCCTGCAGCCGGCAAGCACAGGTGGGGCCCATCGCGAGGTGGGCCCCACCTCGCGATGCAGGCAGCGTCCGAGGCAACCTCGGCCTGACACATCGAGCGAACCCCGAAGGCCGGAGCGCGGTGGCTGACGCGCGCGCTGGTGCGCCATTGGCGGTGGGCGGTGTCCGTCTACCACGTCGAACCCCGTGTTCACTGGCCGGTTCGGGCTTACGCTGAGCGCGTGAGGCTCCGCGGGCTCGCCCGGAGTCGCCGGCCGATCCCGTGCATCCGTTCCGGTGCGGCGACCCGGGTGGTTCGACCTCGGCACACCGCGCGCGAAGCGATGAGGACACCGGATGAAGCGGTCGTACATTCAGGCGCTCTCGTTCGTCACAGTCGTGCTCATCGGCTGCACGACTGCCACAGTGCCGTCGCCCGTCCCGAATGCATCCGCGCCAGTCGCGGCGAGTCCCTCAGCCACTCCCGCGGCGAGGGCGTCTGTCGTTACGACAGGTAACGTCGCGCATGACAAACTCCTGTCCCTTCCGCCTTCCACCCATGCGCGTCTGCTTGCCGACATCGCGGACGACCGCTGCACCGGGGTTGATGCCTTCTTCAGGGGCATGGACAAGGACAAGAGCGCCCAGTGGAGTGTCCGCTGCGCTGCCGGGAACGCGTTCATGGTGGTGATTGCCGCAGATGCAACCGGATCGACGCAGGTTGCTGACTGCGCCGTGCTGAAGACGCTGAACGTCAACTGCTTCGAGAAGCTGACGCAGTAGCAGTAGCGAGGGCGAGCGCGGCGCGCTGCTCCACGGGTCACGGGGTCTCCGACGGCGGCCGCATTCCCCGGGGTACCAGGCGTGACTCGCTCACGTAGACTCCCCGCATGTTGATCCACATCCCTTCCGCCATCGGACGGCTGATCGAGCTCGCCGTCTCTGCGGAAGACGACGAACAGCAGCGGATGCGCACGGCGACAGCGAGCCTGATCGCAGCGTTCATCGTCGTGCTCTCGCCGGCATGGGTGATCACCTACCTGGTGCTGGGGCGGCCCGTTTCGGCGTCGATCCCCGGCGCGTACATGGCCATCTCGATCGGCTCGCTCCTGTGGCTGGCCTGGCGCCGGCGGTTCCGCGCGTTCGCCGACATCCAGATCGTCCTCTTCTCCGCCTTGCCAGTCCTGCTGCAGTGGTCGCTCGGCGGGTTCGAGCATGGCTCGGCCGTCGCGCTGTGGAGCTTCTCGGCCCCGATGCTGGCACTCGTGGCCTACGGTGTCCGTGCAGCCATCCGCTGGTTCGCGGTGTTTTGTGCTTCCATCGTGCTACTCGGCCTGTTCGATGGCGCACTGCGCGAGGCGGTCCCCGCGCCGCCGGTGTCTGTGCAGGTTGCGTTCTTCGTGCTGGACGTGGTCGCTCCCGCCACGGCCGTGATGGTGCTCCTCGTGAACTTCATCCGAGAACGCGATGCCGCGAACGCGCGGACCGAGGCGCTCCTGCTGCAGATCCTTCCTCGTTCCATCGTCGCCAGATTGAAGCGGGGCGAGTCGCAGATCGCCGATGCGCACGAACACGCAACCGTGCTGTTCGCCGACATCGTTGACTTCACCGCGTTCGCCGATGCAGCACCCCCGCAGCGCCTCGTTCAACTGCTGGGCCGCGCATTCAACGAGCTCGATGCCCTCGCCGCTCGGCACGGACTCGAGAAGATCAAGACGCTCGGGGACGGGTACCTCGCCGTCGCGGGCGTCACTCAGCCCCGCCAGGACCACGCCAGTGCGGCCGCCGCGATGGCGCTGGAAGTTCAGCCCGCGTTGGTGAGGTGCCTGGGCGACGATTGGCCGGGACTCCGCCTTCGCGTGGGGATCGCAAGCGGACCGGTCCTGGCCGGGGTCATTGGACGCGATCGGCTGGGCTTCGACGTCTGGGGCGACACCGTGAACACGGCAAGCCGCATGGCTGACAACGTGGTCGCCGGCGGCATCCAGGTCACGGAGTCGACGTACGCGCTGATCCACGATGAGTATCGGCTGGAGCGCCGGGAGGACGTCGAGGTGAAGGGCAAGGGGCGGATGACGACGTACCTGGTCCTCGGCCGTCGCGACGGCGAGCTGCATCACCGGTGACTGCAGGTCCGAGGCGCCTCGGGACGAGCGGGGGCGCTTGCGGCCAGATGGCCGCGAGGCGGGCCGGTCCCGCCCGCAGCCCTCGATTGCCGGCGAGGGGCGCCATCCGGGACGGGCGGCACCGCCCCGGCTATCATCTCCCCTGATCAGGAAGAGGCTGTCCCTTGCACGAGCCGCAGCCGCCACGATCCGACAGGCGGGAAGCCACCTCGGCCCGTCCCCGCCGGGGGGCGTGACCGTGACCGAGCCACCTCTCACGATCGTCCCGGCCGTGACTCCGGACGGCACGGTGCAGGCGCCCCTGCGCGGATTCGAACGCATCACGTCCCTCCGCACCTTCGACGCGCTCGGCAGTCGCTCGTTCCGATGGTTCTTCATCTCGATGCTGGCGCAGTTCTCATCCATGCACGTGCAGATGGTGGTGAACCCCTGGCTCGTGTACGAGCTCACGGGGTCGTACGCGAAGCTGGGCGCGGTCGCTCTGGTGAGCGCCGGACCGGGGCTCGTCCTTGGATTCGTGGGCGGAGTGATCGCGGACCGCGCACCGAAGAAGCCCGTGGTGCAGGTGGGCATGGCGATCAGCGCCACCTCGACCGTCGCCGTCGCGGTGCTCCTGGCATTCGAGATGCTCGTCTACGAGCACCTGCTCGTCCTGTCCGCGGTGCAGGGTGCGGTGTTCGCGATCGTCGGGCCGGCGCGCCAGGCCCTCATCCCTGAGATCGTGGGAGCGCACCGTCTCACGAATGCGGTCGCCCTCAACATGGCGGGCCTGAACGTGACGCGCATGGGCATGCCCGCACTGGGTGGCCTCCTCATCGCGTTCATCGGAGCGACCGGGGTGTTCTTCGTCATGGGGGCCCTCATCTTCATCGCGATGCTGAGCCTCACCCCCGTCACCAGGTACGCCGGGAGCGAGGACCCCCTCGCGCCGATGCCCGCGCCGATGCCCGCGCCGATGCCTGTAGCCCCTCACGCAGCCAGCCTGGGCAGTGGCCTGCGCGACGTTGCGGATGGCCTGCGGTACATCCGATCCGATCGGGTGGTGCTGGTGCTTCTCGCGGTGAACTTCTTCATCGTCATGATGTCGATGCCGTACATGCAGATGATGGCGGGCTTCGTGAAGCAGGTGCTGGGCGCCGGACCCCAGGAACTCGGCGTGCTGTGGAGCATCACCGGCATCGGCTCCCTCGCGGGGTCACTCGCGATCGCCTCGATGCCGAGCCGCGGCCGCGGGAAGGTGTTCCTGTGGAGCGCGCTGCTGCTCGGCGTGGCGCTCGCGGCATTCGCCGCGTCTACGTGGTTCTGGGTGACCGCAGCGATCATGGTCGTGGTGGGGGTCGGCCAGGCGGGCCGCATGTCGCTCGGCAACATCCTGATCATGGACTACACGCAGCAGGCATATCAGGGCCGGGTGATGAGCGTGTTCATGATGGAGTTCAGCCTGGTCTCAGTTGGGACGTTCGTGGTTGGACTGCTCGCCACGATCTTCGGCATCCAGTGGGCCATCGGCGGCACGGCCCTCGCGCTCGTCGCCGTCGCGCTCGCGGGCCTGCTCTTCGTGCCGAGGCTGCGCGACCTGCCCTGAGGCAATCCCCACGCACAGAGCGGTCACGAGCCTTCTTCGCGAGCTCTGACGAATTCATATGCGGGGTCAGACGGTCTCATGCGCGGGGCCGTATGCGTGAGCACTAGACTCGTCGTGCTGGCATTCCTTCGCACCCGTTGAGGTCTGCGCCATGAACCGATCGCTTCCGCTCCTCGTGCTCGTCGTCGGGATTCTTGGCTGGAGCGTCACCCTGGGGGCGCAGGTCGCGGCGGCGGAGGGGCCGGCTTCCCTCGGTAAGTCGGCGTGGCAGAGTCTCCGGCCGGCCTCGTACGTGGACACTCCCACGCTCTCGTCGCCGTCGCCGATCCACGGAGACATCAGGTACTACAGCTACGCGCCGGCGATCCCGGCGAGCGGCGACGCCGGCTGGCAGCAATGCGGGGCCAGTTCCGTGGTGTGCCCGAACGCGGACAGCATCAACATGCATCTGACCTCGCGCCTGCCCGGGGGTGGATGTTTCGAGTACGCCGACTTCACCTTCTTCCAGAGCATGGTCAGCGTCCCGGCGGGCACCGCGGTCACCGAGTTCAGCATCGTCATGAGCGGGGCAGACGACGGCGCTCGCGTGTCGCTGTTCAACTCGCTGTACCCCGCGGGCCTCGTGCTGAATCCGGGCAGCTACATCTTCCTCGGCGGCGCCCAGACGACCACGAACCTGAAGGACTACGTGGCCGCAGGTGAGATCAACCGCGTCGTCATCACGCAGGTGGACGACTGCCCGACGGAGAACAACCTGGACTCCGCGGTGATCAGCCTCAACGGAAACGTGCTGCCGACCCTCCTCACGCCGACCGTGGCGACAGCCATCCACAACGCTGCTCATGCCACGGTGACGTCGGTGGCGACCGGGACGGTCGTGCACGATAGCGTCACGGTCACGGGCTCGGGCGCAACGCCGAGCGGGAACGTCACGGTCACCTGGTTTGCCAACGGGACGTGCGACGGCACGCCGGCCGCCACCTCGAGTGCCGCGGCGCTCGCCGGCGGTTCCGTCGATGTGGTGGCATTCACGCAGACGCCGGTCGCGGGAGGCACCTACGCGTTCCGTGCCAGCTACGAGGGTGACGCCACGTACCAGTCCGCGGACGGTCCCTGCGAGCCGCTGACCGTCACCAGCTCGAAGCTGACGCCCACAGTGGTCAGCACGATTCACGACGCCGCACACGCCGCCGTCGGCTCTGTCCTCCCCGGGACAACGGTGCACGACCGTGCCCTCGTCAGCGGGACCGGTGCGGTCCCCACGGGGACGGTGACCGTCTCGTGGTTCACGAACAGCTCCTGCACCGGGGCGGCCTCGGCCACCTCCGGCACGACGACGCTCGCGAGTGGGGCCGTGGACGTCACGGGGTTCCCGCAGACACCTGCGGTTGCCGGTCACTACGCGTTCCGCGTCTCGTACTCGGGCGACGCCGCGTACGATCCCGCGACGGGACCGTGCGAGCCGTTGACCGTCACTTCCGCCACGGACGGCGATGGAACCGTGGTGACGATCTGCCACGTGCCGCCGGGGAACCCGGCCGCCGCGCACACCATCGTGGTCGGCACTCCCGCCCTCCAGGCGCACCTGCGGCACGGCGACTACGAAGGTCCGTGTGGCAGCGGCGTGCCGTCGACGGCCGCAGGATCGGTGAAGCCCGGTCACGGGCGCTTCCACGGGAAGCCGGTGTTCTCGTCCGCGCAGTTCGCGCAGGCCGTCTTCGCGGGCGGCTCCGAAGCGGAGTTCGAGGCGGCCCTGTCCGAGACGGGTGCCACCGGCGCCTGGACTCAGGACGCGAGCGGCGATCTTGTCCTGTACATCGTGAGGGGCGGTTTCGTGAACGGGAAGTTCAAGACCGCACACCCGAGCGGGTTTGCAACGCCAGCTGCCGTCATCCTCGTTGGAGGTAGCAGCTGAGCGGGAGATCGTACGTGTGCACCGTCCCAGGGTAGTGCCCAATCGGCTATCATCCTCCGCACCTCGCGCTGGCTTTACAGAAGGTCCACTTCATGCGTTTCAGGGGCCTCTTCCTCTCCGTCGCTGTTCTTGTCCTGGCGATGTTCTCAGCCATCGGCACCGGTTCTTCCGGAGAGGCGGCCCCCGGTCCCGCGGGCCAGGAGCAGTACGTCGTCGTCCTCGTCGCCGGTGCTGACTCGCACGGCGCGGCACGGGCCGCGGAACGCGCGCAGGGCGTCCAGGTGCTGTTCGAGTACGAGCACGCGCTGAAGGGCTTCGCGTTCCGGGGATCGTCACAGGCGGCGCAGGCCCTCGCCCGGGACCCGCAGGTACAGTTCGTGAGCGAGGATCGTGAAGTTCACACGACCGATCAGTCGCTCCCCACGGGCGTGCAGCGTATTGGCGGTGCGAGCAGCTCCACGGCGTCCGGCAACGGATCCGGCGCTGTGAACGTGAACGTCGCCATCATCGACACCGGCATCGACGTTGCCCATCCTGATCTCAACGTCGTGGGCGGCAAGAACTGCAGCACCGGCAAGAGCTACTCGGACGGGAACGGCCACGGCACGCATGTCGCGGGCACGGTTGCTGCCCGCGATGACTCCACGGGCGTCGTGGGCGTTGCGCCGGGTGCCCGATTGTACGCCGTGCGCGTCCTGAACAACGCGGGCTCTGGAACGTGGTCGAGCGTCATCTGCGGCATCGACTGGGTCACGCAGAACGCGGCGACCATCAAGGTCGCCAACATGAGCCTCGGCGGCAGCGGCGCCGATGACGGCAACTGCGGCAACACGAACAGGGACGCGCTGCACAAGGCGATCTGTGGATCGACCGCTGCGGGCGTCACGTACGTGGTAGCGGCCGGCAACGACGGCAAGGACCTCAAGGGCTTCGTGCCCGCAGCCTACGACGAGACGATCACGGTCACGGCGATCGCGGACTTCAACGGCGCGAGTGGCGGCGGCGCGGCATCGACGTGCCGCTCGGACGTCGACGACACGGCTGCGGACTTCAGCAACTGGGCCACGCCCGGCAGCGCCGATGCAGCCCACACGATCGCGGCGCCGGGAGTGTGCATCCGGTCCACCTGGAAGGGTGGGGGCTACAGCACCATCTCCGGCACCAGCATGGCGTCGCCGCATGTGACCGGGACGGTCGCCCTGTGCATCAGCAGCGGTGCCTGCACCGGGAGCGCCGCGAACATTCGCTCGAAGCTGCTCACGGACGCGGCGAACCGGGTGACCGCCGTGCCCTCCTACGGCTTCACGGGCGTGGGCGACCGGTACTACGGCAACCTCGTCTACACGGGCGGCTACTAGCCACCCGGAGGGCACGCCAGCTCATCAAGCAGGAGCCCGCCAACAGGCGGGCTCCTGTGCGTGGACCGTCCGATACGCGGGCCGCCAGCCGTCCGGCGGCGTCGCCCGGCGCGAGGCCACCATCTTCGACTCCGCCATACGTCATGTAGCGCGAGCCCGGCGATCGCACGGCCGCCGAGGACCGCCGCGTGGTGCCATGCGGCCTTCGATCCGGTCGCACGCGCGCGAGACGGGCGAGAGACCGCCGCGCGCACAGCCATGTTCAGGTTCGTGCCGGGGTGCGATGGAGGCGCAACGAGGTAGCACTATCCGTTGCCCTGCCTGCAGGTGAGAGCACCGTAGCCTCCGGCTGCAGCGATTGCACGATTGGAGGCAGCGGATGATGAGTCTGTTGTGGCTGGTGTTCGCGGTGCTGCTGGTCCTGTGGCTGATCGGCTACTCAGTGGCGTGGGGCGCGTTCATCAACGTGCTGCTCGTGGCCGCGGTCGTCGTTCTCGTCCTGAACCTCGTCACCGGTGCACGCACCGGGCGATGGTATTGAGGGCGTTACGCCGCAGTGAAGGAAGTAACCGTATGGCACTCGGGTTGAGTCTCGTGTTGCTCGCGCTGGGGGCGATCCTGACCTTCGCGGTCCAGTGGTCGTTCCGAGGCATCGACATCTCGGCGGCGGGGATCATCCTCATGGCCGTTGGAGGCATCGGGCTGCTGATGTCGTTGCTCTTCTGGTCGAGCTTCGCTCCGTTCGCGACCCACAACGATCACGTGGACGTACATCGCCTCTAGGCGGCGTTCCGGGGCGAGACGACGGACTTCGCTTCGCGCCACGCGAAGCATCAGTGGAGAGGAATGTTCGATGAACTGGGACGAAATCCAGGGCAACTGGAGACAGATCAAGGGCAAGGCGCGTGAGCGGTGGGGCGACCTCACGGACGGCGACCTCGACCGCATCGACGGGAAGAAGGAGCAGCTCGTCGGCCTGCTGCAGGAGCGCTACGGCAGGGCCCGCGACGAGGCTGAACGGGAGTCCGACGACTGGGCCAACCGGCTCGCCGGATAGCGATTCCGTGCGGGTGACCGGATCAGGAGCACGTCATGGCACACACGCACACCGACGACTGCGAGCGGCTGCACGGGATCCTGGAGTCGCTGAAAGCGCGTCAACCTGCCCCCACCACTACAACCGCTCAGTTCGAAGGGGTACCGGTGCCGGCATTGACGCCCGACCATTCGGAGCTCACGGAACCGCTCACGAGCGATCAGGTCAATGTCGATCGTGAGATCGAAACCGTGCGGCGAGCGCTCGAGGTGCTGGGCTGCGATCGCGACTGACCCGGTCTTGGCGGAGCACGCGGTTCGAAGGACCAACAGTCCGACGACCAACAGAGGGCTGCACCCAACGCGGGTGCAGCTCTCGACGATCCCGGCGTGCTCGTCCGGCGGCGACGCCTTGGCCTCGGCGTGCGCGCTTCGGCACGCTCGCTGCGTCAGACGCTGACGCGTACCTTCTCCGCCATCTCCAGGGAGAGCGTGGTGAAGTTCGCCCCGACGCGCACGCTGATGGTCCCGCCCGGAACGCTGCGGCCGGTGACCCGCACCCGCCCGCCCAGCTTGAATCCGTGCACGTCGAGGAAGCGCAGTAAATCTGGCGCCTCGTGCTCCGCGACCTCCGAGATCCTCAGGACTCGCGCGGTCTCCCCCGGGGCGAGCCTCGACAGCGGTCGCTCGGCGTGTGCCGGGGCGTCCACGCCTGGGATCGGATTTCCGTGGGGGCACGTGGTGGGATTGTTGATCAGTTGCAGCAGACGATCGGCCACGCGGTCTGAGAGCGCGTGCTCCAGTCGGCTGGCCTCTTCATCGGCCGCGGCCCAGTCCAGGCCCACATAGTCGGTCAGCCAGCGTTCAGCGATTCGGTGGCGGCGAACGATCGCGGAAGCGACGCCGCGACCCTCGGATGTCAGGGCGATCGTCCGCTGGTCGCCCATTTCGATGAGCCCGGCCCTGTGGATTCGCTGGAGAGTCGCGCCGGCGGTCGGCTGTGAGACGCCCAGCCAGTGGGCAAGTCGCGACGCGCGCACATCCTCGCCCTCGGCGTCGATGTAGAAGATCGCCTCCAGGTAGCGTGCGACGGTGACGGAGATCTCCGGGACGTCCGTTGCCGCGTCGGGCTGGCTTGAGGAGGACACAGGACCGCCTTCGGGAGACTGACCGCCAGAGGAGGGCGCATCGATTCTAGCGCCCGTCGCGTCATGCCTCCGCGCCTTCAGCGAAGGCCATCGCCCCTGAGTCTGGTCACCGAGCAGTGGGTGCCGGGAGGGTTCATGGTGGCCCGCTCGCTGCGACACCGCTGGAGGTTCTGAACCGCCGATCACGGGGGCCTCCTCGACCGTGCGAGCGAGGACTGCAGTTCACAGGCACCATGCGCCCATCCCCCGGATATCACGCTTGTAATATCACAGGCGAGCGAGTCTAATTGACACCGAGGTTCGTGGGCGCGCCCGACCCAGAGCTTCTGGCATCAGCATCCGCATTCGGGCACCACCGGAGGGAGTCTGAAGGTGAACGATTCGAGTTACTGGCAGCGCACGATCGCCGCGTCCGGGCTGGGCCGCCGCGCGTTCCTGCGCTCGGCCGCCGTCACCGGCGCCGGAGCGGCCGCGTTCCTCGCGGGCTGTCGAAGCAGCGCCCCGAGCACGCCCGCGGGGAGCACGGGGGCAGGCGCGGGCACTTCGGCCCCGGCGGCCGGCCTGTACGTGGTCCCGGAGGCCAAGTACGGCGGGACCATCACCGAGTCGTTCAGCTACGAGCCGACGGGCTGGGACCCGCAGTCATCGCCAGGGGCCGGGCAGGGTGCGACCATCGAGGCGTTCAGCATCAAGCTGGTCCGGCATGACTATCGCCGCACCCCGCCGTTCAAGAACGGTGCGGAGACGATGCTCATCGGCGAGATGGCGGAGAAGTGGGAGTCGCCCGATCCGCTGACGTACAACTTCACGCTCCGCAAGGGGCTCAACTGGCCGGACCAGGACCCGATGAAAGGCCGGCCGATGACCGCGCAGGACGTGGCGTACACGTTCAAGCACGCGGCGACCCCGGCCGCACAGGTCCAGACCTACCCGTTCGACCCGATCAACACGGTGACCGCGATCGACGACCAGACCGTCCAGTTCAAGCTCAAGACTCCGAACTGGCTGTTCCCGAACAACATGAACACGTACAGCACG
>Ga0172380_10006501_pt1 | contig 13543 bp, 19 predicted proteins | sample Leawe162metaG_FD_119747 | JGI IMG/M metagenome (GOLD analysis project Ga0172380, IMG submission 119747) | Leachate microbial communities from a municipal landfill in Southern Ontario, Canada - Leachate well 162 metaG | ecosystem: Engineered > Solid waste > Landfill > Unclassified | place... | reverse complement strand
TTTGATTTTGTTCTTGATGCTCATCTTAACAAATTAATTTTGATTTTTTATTCTTTTTATACCCCGTCAGCTTGCTGCGGGGAACAAAAAGAATGAGGAGTCCAGAGGAAGCATCCTCTGGTTGCGGCGGGGTTAATACCCCGACGCAAGAACCCGATTTATTTGGCGGCGGCGGCTTTCTTGCCCACCTTCCGGCGCACTATCTCCCCGACATTGCGGATACCCTTGCCCTTATAGGGCTCCGGCGGCCGCACGCGGCGGATTTGCGCCGCCAGCTTGGCAACCAATTCCTTGTCATAACCGGCTACGGTAACAATATTTTTTTCCACCTTGAATGAAATTCCCGGCAGGGCCTGAACAACAACCGGATGGGTAAATCCCATGTTCAAAACCAAATTCTGCCCATCAACCGCCGCGCGGTAACCGATGCCCTCGATCTGCAATTGCTTGGCAAATCCCTGCGTTACCCCTTGGACCATGTTGGCCAAATGCATTCGCGCCGTCCCCCACATCGCGCGCGCCGCCTTGCTTTCGTTTTTCGGCGACACCGCCAATAAACCGCCTTCTTCGGCAACCGAAACTTCGCGGCCGATATTGCGCGACAATTCGCCCTTTGGCCCTTTTATCCTGACATCAGCCCCGTCAATCGCGACGCTGACTCCGGAAGGAATTATAATTGGTTTTTTACCTATCCTGCTCATAAATTCAATTTCGAATATCGAATGTTCGAAATCCGAAACAATTTTCAAATTTTCAAAATTCGAATGTTCAAAACGGAATTCCGTTTCAGCCATTCGATCATTTGAAAATTCGAATTTGTTTCGAATATTCGGATTTCGTGCTTCGGATTTTGTTTACGTTACCAGACTTCGCACAATATCTCGCCGCCGATGTTCTGCTTTTTGGCGTCATATTCGGTCATCAATCCTTTGGAAGTTGAAATAATGCCGATGCCGTGCCCTTGCTTGACCCTTTTAATATCGCTGGCCGCAACATATATCCTCTGCCCGGATTTGGAAATTTTCTTAAATCCGGAAACTGCCGGAATTTTGTCCGTGTATTTCAAGGCTATTTCCAGACAGGGCCAAACTTTGGCGGTTTTTTTCATTTTCCGGTTCCTTTTTTCCACTCCCGCAACAAAACCCTTTCTCTCCAGAATTTTGGCGATATCGTATTTCAAGCGGGAATAAGGCACCGCCACGGCCGGTTTTTCCACCGCTTGCGCGTTGCGGATCACGGTTAACATATTTGCGACTGTATCCATGTTTCAAATTTAAAATTTAAATATCAAAATGTAAAATTATTATTCCTATTTTTTTACCAGCTGCTCTTGGTTACCCCCGGGATCAAGCCCTGATTGGCCGCTTCGCGGAAACATATCCGGCACAAACCGAACTTTCTCATATACCCGTGTTTTCTGCCGCACCGGAAACATCTCCGCACCACCCTTGATTTGAATTTGGGCGTTCTCTTTGATTTTGCAATTTGTGCTTTTGTAGCCATATTTCAAACAATCGTTAACTTTTGATTCTTAATCTTTAACAAACTAAATTCTGAATTTCATTAAGGATTAAAGATTAATGATTAATAGTTAATTATTTTCCTTGATCGGGAATCCCAGCAATTTGAAAAGCGCCGCCCCCTCTTCCTTGTTTTTGGCGGTCGTTACCGCGGTTATTTCAAAGCTGAAGATAAAGTTTATCTTTTCCGGCGAAATTTCCGGAAACGCAATATGTTCTTTTATCCCGAATGTCAAATTGCCGTCCTGGTCGATCCCTTTGGCCGGAATCCCTTGGAAATCGCGCGACCGGGGCAATGCCACGGTAACCACTCTTTCCAAAAAATCATACATCCGGCCGCGCCGCAAAGTCGCTTTGGCGCCGATGTTCTGCCCTTCGCGAATCTTAAAGCTGGAAATCGAATTTCGCGCCGCAGTCGCCACTGCTTTCTGGCCGCAAATTTGCGACAGATCGCGCACTACCGCATCCTGAATTTTTTTCTGTTCATCCTTGGTCTTGCCCGAAACCAAGCGGCCGAAACCGCAGTTTACCACCACTTTTTCGATCCGGGGGACTTCCATGGCATTGCGGTAATTGAATTGCTTCATCATTGCCGGCACCGCCTCCTTTTTGTATTTTTCAAATAAATAAGCCATCAAATTCAATCTTTAACTTTTAATCCTTAATCTTTAACAAACTAAATTCTGAATTTCATTAAGGATTAAAGATTAATGATTAAGGATTATTCTTTCTAAATTTCGGCCAAGCATTTTTTGCAAATTCTCGCTGTCGATTTTTGGCCGCCTTTCTCGCTCCCGACCACTTTATAACCCACCCGGGCGGCTTTGCCGCATTTGGGGCAAATCAGTTTGACATTCGACACATCAACCGGCTTTGGCAGCGAAATAACCTGCCCCTTCTGCCCCCGCTGAAGCGGTTTCTGATTTTTTTTGGCGATATTCACGCCTTCGACCGTGATGCGGCCGGTAGCGGGAAACGCCTTGAGCACTTTGCCGGTTTTAGCGCGGTCTTTTCCGCATATCACCAATATATTGTCGCCCTTGATAATCTTCATCTTAAAAATTTAATTTGATTTTTTATACCAGTTCTTCGGCCAATGCCGCAATTTTATCATACCCTCTTTCTTTGATCTCTTTGGCCACCGGCCCGAAAATGCGGCCGCCCTTGGGTTCCAAGGTCTTGCCTTCCAAAACCACGCAAGCATTGTCATCGAACCGCACATATGTGCCGTCGGCGCGCTTATACTCCTTCCTTTGCCGGATTACCACCACTCTCACCTTGTCATGTTTTTTCACCGGCTTGCGCGGATCCGCCTCTTTCACCGCCCCCATCAGCACATCGCCCACTGCCGCGTATCTCCGGCCGGTACCGCCGGAAACATGAAAACACTGGACAATTTTTGCCCCGGTGTTGTCCGCCACTTTTAACATTGTCCGAAGTTGAATCATATTCCAAATCTTAGGCTGATGAATAATTTCTGAATTCCAAAAAAATGCCGCAACTTTATCTGTATACTACAGATTTTAAAAAAATGCAATAAAACCCTTAAATGCCGTTTTCCGGCTCTTCTTTTTTCCCGATGGCTCCGCCGGCGGCGATCTTTTCCACCACTTTCCAGCGCTTATCGGCCGACAGCGGACGGCACTCTTCGATAACCACGGTATCTCCGGCTTTGAACTCGCCTCTTTCGTCGTGGGCCTTGTATTTCTTGCTCACGCGGTAATGCTTGTGGTATTTGGGATGCTCCTTTAACCGCTCCACCAAAACCACCACGGTTTTGGCCATTTTATCGGACACGACTTTTCCTGTTAATTGATGCTTCATAAATAATTCAATCTCGAATATCGAATGTTCGAAATCCGAAACAATTTTCAAATTTTCATCCGCAAGCCTTCAGGCTTCGGGAACAGTAATCTGTTCTAATTCGAATGTTCAAAACGGAATTCCGTTTCGGTCATTCGACATTTGAAAATTCGGATTTGTTTCGAATATTCGGATTTCGTGCTTCGGATTTATTTTTCTTTGGTTTCGTTCTGCAGGGTTTTAATGCGCGCAATGTCAAGTTTGGCTTGCCGGAACTCTTTTAAGTTTTTCACTTTGCCGCCGGCCAAATCAAACCTCAACTCGGCCAATTTGGCAAGTTTTTCGTCTAAGATCGCAGCTAATTCCTGTTTGTTTTTTTGGCGCAATTCGGATGTTTTCATTGTCGTCTTCGATTATATTTGCAACCCTTTTTTCACGAATTTGACTTTTATCGGCAGCTTATCGCCCGCTTTTTCCAGCGCTTCCCGCGCCAAGGCTTCTTTGATGCCGTCGAGTTCAAACATTATCCGGCCGGGCTTCACCACAAATGCGTAATGATCCACGCCACCTTTGCCGCCGCCCAGCGGCACTTCTTCGCCCTTGCTGGTTACCGGCTTGTCCGGAAATATCCTGATCCACAGCTTGCCGCCCTTTTTCAAATACCTCAAAATCGCCCGCCGGCCCGCTTCGATCTGGCGCGAAGATATCCATTTTTCCTCCATCGCTTTCAATCCAAAAGCGCCATAGTTCAATTCGGCGCCGCGGTATGAAAGGCCGATACCGCGACGGCGGCCCTTTTGCCACTTGCGGTGTTTAACTTTTTTGGGCATTAATATCGACATAACCTTTAAAAATTCGAATATCGAATGTTCGAAATCCGAAACAATTTTCAAATTTCCATCCGCAAGCCTTCAGGCTTCGGAAACAGTAATCTGTTCTAATTCGAATGTTCAAAACGGAATTCCGTTTCGGTCATTCGATATTTGAAAATTCGAATTTGTTTCGAATATTCGGATTTCGTGCTTCGTGCTTTATAATTTTTCTCCTTTATACACCCACACCTTGATGCCGATGACGCCGTAGGTGCAATGCGCTTCGGTCAGGGCATAATCAATATCCGCACGGATAGTTTGCCGCGGCAGGCGCCCTTTGCTCAGCCAGGCCGTGCGCGCAATCTCAACGCCGTTGAGTCTTCCCGCCACCTGCACCCTCACTCCCTGCACATCCCGCGAACCCATAGCCTTCTCAATGGACTGTTTCAGCACTTTCAAATAAGGCATTCTCTTCTCGATTTGCGCCGCAATCGATTGGCCGATATATGGCGCCGACGCCCAAGGATTGGTGATCTCCCTTATTTCCACCCGCAGATCCGCGGCCGCCTTTTTTGATTTATCGATCAGCCTTCCTTTGAAAACCAGCCCTTCCAACTTTTTCCTCAATTCCTCGATTCCCTGCCCTTGCCGGCCGATGATCAGGCCGGGCCTGACGCAGGAAATTACCACATTCATTTTTCCGGGAAACCGGTCGATCTCCACTTCGGAAATGCCGATCCCCGCCAGCCGCGCATGCAGGAATTTGCGTATCGCAAAGTCTTCTTCCAGCATTTTGGGAAATTTTTTCTCGTAATAACCCCGCGAATACCAGCCGGAACTGTCCTTTATTCTGAATGCTTTTGGGTGAACCTTGTGAGCCATAGTAATAATTCAAAATTTAAATATCAAAATGTAAAATTGTTGTGTTAAAATTTTCAAAGAAAATTTTAGCTATATATTATTCCTTAATTTTGATCTTTGATTTTTCAACTTTTAATTTTTCTTCGAGCACCATCGTAATGTGCGCGGTTCGCTTTTGTATTTTATCGGCCCGGCCGCGCGACCGCGGGAAAACCCTTTCCTGCATCGGCCCGTCGTTAACCATTAATCTGGCAATATAAAAATTTTTCGGATCAAGCTTATATGTGTTTTTTGCCGTTGCCATGCCCGATTGCAATAATTTCAACATTGGCAAGCTGGCTTTTTTGGCGGTGAATTTCAAAATCGCCTCGGCCTCGCCGGTCGTTTTATACCTCACTAAATCCGCCACCATCCTCACTTTGCGGGCAGTAATCTTCAATTGCTGTAATTTTACCGTGATTGCCATATTAATAAATCAAAATGTAAATATCAAAATACAAAATTTTTGTTACTTTTTGGCTGCCGAAGCCGCCGCGCCGGCAGTCGCCTGCTTGGCCTCAAGATCTTTTTGCATCTTGCCGCCATGGCGATGGAATTTGGTCGTCGGCGAAAACTCGCCCAGCTTGTGCCCCACCATTTCTTCATTGGGCTTCACCGTGATGAATTCCTTGCCGTTGTGCACTGCAAACGCCAAGCCGATCATTTCGGGAACGATCGTACTCCGGCGCGACCAGGTCTTGATAACCGGGCTGCTGCCTTTTCTGACCTTTTCCATCAATTTTTCGTCCACGAAAGGACCTTTTTTTAAGCTTCGTGCCATAGGAATAGTTTATGAGTGGTTAATTAATGAATAAATGCGATAAACTTATTTTGCCCGGCGTTTTATGATCAGTTTGCTCGTCCATTTCCGGCGGTTGCGCGTCCGCACGCCCATCGCCGGCTTGCCCCAAGGAGTCTTCTGGTGGCGCAAACCGATGCCGGTCCTGCCTTCGCCGCCGCCATGCGGATGATCGCACGGGTTCATCACCGAACCGCGCACCGTCGGCCGCCATCCTTTTCTCCTCATCGCGCCCGCCCGGCCGTAATTTTCAAACCGGTATTCCGGATGCGACATCTTGCCGATTGTGGCAAAACATACTGCCGGAATTTTTCTGATTTCCTTGGATGGCATTTGCAGCTGCACGAAGCTCCCCTCATTGGCCATCACTTTGGCCGCCGCTCCGGCCGAACGCACCATCTGGCCGCCTTTTTTGGGCACAAATTCAATGTTGCAAATCTCGGTTCCCACCGGAATATTTTTCAGCATCACGCGATTGCCGGTTTTTATTGCGGCATTTTCGTCGCAAATTATCCGGCTGCCCACCGGCAGATTATCCGCCGCCAGAATGTAGCGCCGGCTGCCGTCTTCATAAACCACCAGCGCCAGATACGCGGTGCGGTTGGGATCATATTCCAAAGCGATAACATTGCCCGCGATCCCCATTTTTTCCTGGCCGAAATCAACCACGCGGTACATTTTCTTAACCCCGCTCCCCCGATGGCGCACCGTAATCCGTCCGGAAAAATTTCTTCCCGCCTTGCTTTTCAAAGGCTTCAATAAATGTTTCTCCGGCCTTTTTTTTGTTAATTGGGATTTCATAATCAACTTAAAGTGTAAAGCGGAAAGTGTAAAGCAGAAATGCGGATCCGCATTTTTGCTTTGCGTTTTGCGCTTTTAGTTTTGCACTTTTTTCTATTGGGGCATAATTTCAATCGTTTGGCCCTTTTTGATCTTCACAATCGCCTTGCGATAACCCGGCTCAATGGCGATCCCCCGGCCGCGCCGCTTGCGCTTTCCCGGAACATTAACGGTGTTGACGCCCACCACATCCACCTGGTAATAGCTTTCAATCGCGCGCGCAATCTCTTTTTTGTTCGCTGATTTGGCCACCTTGAAAACATACTGGTTGATATCCGCCAAATCAGACGCCTTTTCGGTAACATGCGCATGCTCCAAAGCCCGCGCCGCCGCGCCGCTGGTCTTGCGCGCCGCTTTGGCCTCCGTGCCAGTTTTCGCCGCCTCGTTTTTTTTGGCCGCGCCTTTGTTTTCTTCTTTTTTAAAAATATCGGTAAGTGCCATCTGAATAATTTAAAATATAAATCGTGAAATTATTTTTTACTTTTCCCTTGCCGCTTTCTTCTTCTCTGCGGTTTTTGCCGTTTCGGAATCGTTTTCCTTGATTTCATTCCGCGCAATCACGCCGATCGCCCCCACCGGCATCAAAAGGCATTTGGCGTTCAAAAGGTCCAAAACATTCAATTTGGCCGCTTCGATCGTTTCCACTCCGGGAATATTCCGCCCCGACAGCACCGCAAATTTTTCAAAACCCGGCAAAGCGATCAAAATTTTTCCTTTTTCAAAATTGGGATTGATCTTTTTGACAGCATTCAAAATTTGAACCATCGCCCTCGTTTTGGGCTCGCCGATCTCCAAACTATCCATCATCACCAGCAAATCGCCGCTGGCTTTGGCCGATAAAACCATGGCCAGCGCCTTGCGCCTCATCTTCTTGTTGATCTTTCCGCCATAAACCTTGTCTTTGGTCGGCCCGAAAACCACGCCGCCGTGCCGCCATTGCGGCGATCTTATCGATCCCTGCCGGGCCCGGCCGGTTCCCTTCTGCCGCCAAGGCTTCTTGCCTCCGCCGGAAACTTCCCCCCGGCCCTTGGTGTTGGCGTTTGACTGCCGCCGGTTGGCCATCTGCGTCGTCGCCACCTGGTACACCAAATCCGGGCTTATTTTAACCTCGAATAAATCTTTGGGCAATTCGATCATCCCCGCCTTTTCTCCTTTTTGGTTGTAAGTCGTAACTTGCATAAAACTTAATAATTTCGAATATCGAATGTTCGAAATCCGAAACAATTTTCAAATTTTCATCCGCAAGCCTTCAGACTTCGGGAACAGTAATCTGTTCTAATTCGAATGTTCAAAACGGAATTCCGTTTCGGTCATTCGATATTTGAAAATTCGGATTTGTTTCGAATATTCGGATTTCGTGCTTCGGATTTTATCCTCGTATTTCAAGCAGGGTTCCCTTCCGGCCCGGAACCGCGCCGAGCACCGCCACCAAATTCTTTTCCGGATCGATCTTGACAATCTTCAAATTGCTCACGGTTATCCGTTCGGCGCCCATTCTTCCCGGCATTTTTCTTCCTTTGCGGATGGCCGCGCCCCCCATTCCCACCGAACCCACATTGCGCAATTCATGCTTGGTGCCGTGCGTGCACGACAGCCTGCCTTTGAATCCGTGCTTTTTCACCGCGCCTTGGAATCCCTTGCCTTTTGAAATTCCGGCCACCTTGACCGAATCCCCCTCCTGAAAATCCGCCGCTTTGATGCTGTCCCCGGCTTTCAAATCACAGCCGCCCTCTTTGATGCGGCATTCTTTAATGAAAATAAAAGGTTTTTTTCCTTGGCCCTTTTTGACGCGCTTTTCGGCAATCGCGCCAAAACCAACCTGAACCGCCGCGTAACCGTCGTTTTCCTTGGTCTTCAATTGCGTTACCGTGCAAGGGCCGGCTTCGATCATCGTTACCGGCATTCTTTTCCCGTCAGCCGCGAAAATCTCCGACATTCCGATTTTTTTTCCCAGAATGAATTTCATGTTGGCGTTTTAACAATAGAAAACCGGGCATAGCCCGGTCCCGTTATGGCTATATTCACAAAATAGTTATCTTCAAAAACCAAAAATCCAAAAGCGCTACATCTTGATCTCGATATCCACTCCCGCCGGCAAGGTCAGATTCCGCAGGGAATCGATCACTTTGGGCGTCGGGTTGACAATATCCAGCAAGCGCTTGTGCACCCGGATCTCAAACTGCTCCCGCGCGTCCTTATGGACGAATGTGGAACGGTTGACCGTATATTTGTGGATCTCGATCGGCAGCGGTATCGGCCCGAAAATTTCGGCGCCGTAGCGGTTGATCGTTTCAATGATCTGCTTGGTGCAGTTATCAATGACCTTATGATCATAGGCCCGCAGCTTGATCCTCAATTTTGGCCGGGCGGCTTCCTTTATGTCTTTATTTTTCTTTGTAATCGTTGATGCCATCTTGCTAGGCAAATTCCTTTTATTATCCATTTCTAATGGTGCTTTTGGAATTTCTTTTAAATTTGAATTATTTGACGATTTTGGTTACGACTCCCGCGCCCACGGTTTTGCCGCCCTCGCGGATGGCAAATTTGGACTTCTCTTCCAAGGCAATCGGGTTGATCAATTTCACATTGAAAGTCACCGTATCGCCCGGCATCACCATTTCCACCCCGGGATTCAAAGTCACCTCGCCGGTCACATCGCATGTCCGCACATAAAACTGCGGTTTGTATCCGGTGAAAAACGGAGTATGCCGGCCGCCTTCTTCTTTGGTCAAAATATAAACTTCGGATGTGAATTCGGTATGGGGGGTAATGGAGCCGGTTTTGGCAAGCACCTGGCCGCGCTCAACATCTTCCTTTTTCAAGCCGCGCAGCAAAATACCCACATTGTCGCCCGCGCGCCCTTCATCCAATATCTTCTGGAACATTTCCACCGACACCGCGGTTGTTTTAATGGTTGGCTTGATGCCCACCAATTCCACTTCTTCGTTGGAGTGGACAATGCCTCTTTCGATCCTGCCCGTCGCCACGGTTCCGCGGCCGGCAATCGAGAACACATCTTCCACCGCCATCAGGAAAGGTTTTTCAACATCGCGCACCGGTTCGGGAATATATTCATCAACTTTATCCATCAATTCCAAGATGGGCTTCGCCGCCGGCTCGTCCGCGGATTTCGCTTCCAGCGCTTTCAGAGCCGAACCGCGCACAAACGGAATCTCGTCGCCGGGGAAATGATACTTTTTCAAAAGTTCGCGGACTTCGGATTCCACCAAATCGATCATTTCCGGATCGTCCACCATGTCAACTTTGTTCAAAAACACCACCAATGCCGGAAGGCCAACCTGGTGCGCCAGCAAAATGTGTTCGCGGGTCTGCGGCATCGCGCCGTCCGCGGCGGAAACCACCAGGATGCCGCCGTCCATCTGCGCCGCGCCGGTGATCATATTCTTGATATAATCCGCATGCCCCGGGCAGTCAATGTGCGCATAGTGCCGCTTCTCGGTCTCATATTCCAAATGCGCAATGTTAATGGTAACGCCGCGCTGCTTCTCTTCCGGAGCCGAATCAATCTGGTCGATCGATTTTAGGGTAACTTTATTCCCCTTCAAGCTCAAGCAATGCAAAATCGCCGCGCTCAATGTGGTTTTGCCGTGGTCAACATGGCCAATGGTGCCAATGTTCAAATGCGACTTGCCTCTGACGAATTTTTCTTTTTCTGCCATAGGTTTTTTTAATTAAGATGGTTAAAAATTTAAAGATAAAAAACAACAAAAAAATCGCGACAATTCTATATTACTCATTTTTCGGAAAAAGTCAAATCCCTTACGGGAAATTCGAAATCCGAAGCACGAAATCCGAAACAAATCCTAATTTTCAAAAATATAATGTATAAAACGGGTATTGAATTCGTTTCAAAAATTTGAAAATTCGTGCTTGTTTCGAATTTCGATATTCGATATTCGAAATTGTTTTCCGCTATTTGCGTTTTCCCGAAACGATCTCTTGGGCGACATTGCCGGGAACTTCTTCGTAATGGTCGAATTCCATCGTGAAAGTCCCCCGCCCTTGAGTCAGCGAACGCACATTCGTGGCATAGCCGAACATTTCCGCCAGAGGCACTTTCACATTGATGATCTTTGATTCCATCTGGTCTTCGGTGTTCTCGATCTTGCCGCGGCGCGACGATAGATCGCCGATGACATCGCCGAAAAATTCCTCCGGAATGGTCACTTCCAATTTCATTATCGGTTCAAGCAATATCGGGTTGGCTTTGCGCGCCGCGGATTGCAACGCCATTGAACCGGCGATCTTGAACGCCATTTCCGACGAATCAACTTCGTGGAACGAGCCGTCGTAAAGCGTCGCTTTCATATCCACCATTGGATAACCGGCCACCACGCCTTTCGCCATCGCCTCTTCGATACCCTTTTCGGTCGGCTTGATGTATTCCTTGGGAATGACGCCGCCCTTGATCTCGTCGGCAAATTCAAAACCTTCGCCGCGTTCCTTGGGTTCAAGCCTGATCCATACATCGCCGTATTGGCCGCGGCCTCCCGACTGCTTGACGAATTTACCCTGCGCCTCTGAATTTGTCTTGATGGTTTCCTTGTAAGCGACTTGCGGCCGGCCCACATTGGCCTCCACCTTGAATTCGCGCTTCATCCGGTCAACCAAAATATCTAAGTGCAATTCTCCCATGCCGCGAATAATGATCTCGTTGGTTTCCTGATCGGTCTCCACGCGGAATGTCGGATCCTCATCGGACAGCTTCTTGAGCGCAAAGCCCATCTTTTCCTGATCCGCCTTGGTCTTGGGTTCGATGCGGATTGAAATGACCGGTTCCGGGAAAGCAATCTTCTCCAAAACTATCGGATGGTTCTCGTCGCATAAAGTATGGCCGGTCGAAGTATTTTTCAAACCCACGGTCGCGGCAATATCGCCGGCAAGAACCTCGTCGATCTCTTTGCGGTCATTGGAGTACATCCGCAACAAACGCCCGATTCTTTCTTTCTCCCCGGTAGTGGTATTCAAAACATAAGAGCCCTTTTTCAAGGTTCCCGAATAAACGCGGAAGAAAGTCAGCGTGCCCACATAAGGATCTGCCGCGATCTTGAACGCCAAAGCCGTGAACGGTTCGTCGTCGGACGGCTTGCGCTCGATCTCGGCATCGCCGCCAACCTCGGTTCCCTTCATCGGCGGCACATCCAAGGGGCTGGGCAAATAATAGCAAACCGCGTCAAGCATCGGCTGGACGCCCGTATTCTTCAACGAAGAACCAAAGAATACCGGAATGATCGCTCCTTTGATCGTGGCCATCCGTAGGACACGGCGCAAATCATCCCCGCAAACCTCTTCGCCGGCCAAATATTTATTCATCAAAGTCTCATCCTCGGCCACGATCTTTTCCACCAGCTTGGCGCGCCACTCCTTGGCCATTTCCGCCATCTCGGCCGGAATTTCTTCCTCAACCACATCCTGGCCGTTCTCGCCGTTGAAACGCAACGCCTTCATTTTTATAAGGTCCACAACGCCGCTCAACGCGCTTTCTTCGCCAATCGGAATATTGACCGCAATGGCGTTTTTGTTCAGCTTCTTCCAGATGGATTGCAGGCTGCGCTCAAAGCTGGCGCCGGTCCGATCCATTTTATTGACAAAACAGATGCGCGGCACCGAATACTTGTCCGCCTGGCGCCACACGGTCTCGGATTGGGGCTGCACGCCGGCCACGCCGTCGAAAACAACCACCGCGCCGTCAAGCACGCGTAAGGCGCGCTGCACTTCGGCCGTAAAATCAATGTGTCCGGGGGTATCGATGATATTGAACCGGTGCTCGTTGGTTTTTTGTTTGGTCAGATATTCGCCCGGCGACCAAAAACAGGTCGTTGCCGCCGAAGTGACGGTAATGCCCCGCTCGCGCTCTTGCGCCATCCAATCCATAATCGCCGCGCCCTCGTGCACCTCGCCGATCTTGTGCGACAAACCGGTATAAAATAAAATCCGCTCGGAAGTGGTGGTCTTGCCGGCATCAATGTGGGCGATAACGCCGAAATTGCGGTATTTTTCAATTGGAGCAAGTCTTGCCATAAATTTCTTAAATCCGAATATTGAATATCGAAATCCGAAACAATATTAAAATTCAAATTTTCAAATTTTCAAAACAAAATCTTTAAATTCGTTTTGAACATTCGGATTTTGAACATTCGGATTTGTTTCGATATTCGAAATTCGTGCTTCGATATTTTTTCTTAGTGTTTCAAACTAAAACGCCAAAGGGTTTTTGCACACCTTTAGCGTTTAGAAAGCCTTTTTCTTTAGAATTTAAAGTGTGCGAATGCGCGATTTGCTTCGGCCATGCGGTGCGTATCTTCTTTCTTTTTGATCGCCACCCCGGTGTTGTTGGCCGCGCCGATCAATTCCTCAGCCAATTTTATCTTCATCGGCTGGCCCTTCTTTTTCCGGGCCGATTCCAGCAGCCAGCGCACCGCCAAGGCCGTACCCCTTTCCTTGACCACGGGTTTAGGCACCTGATAGGTCGCACCGCCCACCCGCTGGGACTTAACTTCCAACAGCGGCCGGGCGTTTTCCATGGCCAAATTAAAAACTTCCAGCGGATCTTTCTGGGTTTTTTCCTTCATAATCTCCATCGCGCCGTAGACAATCTTTTTGGCCGCGTTTTTCTTGCCCTTTTTCATTATATGGTTGATGATCTGGGCGATTGCGACGCTGTTGTATATCGGATCCGGAAGGATTTCTTTTTTGGTATTTTTTGCACCAGGCATAATAAGCTAAATCCGAAGCACGAAGCACGAAATCCGAAACAAATCAGAATTTTCAAAATTATAATGTACAAAACGGGTATTGAACTCGTTTCGAAAATTTTAAAATTCGTGCTTGTTTCGAATTTCGATATT
>Ga0172380_10006500_pt1 | contig 13544 bp, 12 predicted proteins | sample Leawe162metaG_FD_119747 | JGI IMG/M metagenome (GOLD analysis project Ga0172380, IMG submission 119747) | Leachate microbial communities from a municipal landfill in Southern Ontario, Canada - Leachate well 162 metaG | ecosystem: Engineered > Solid waste > Landfill > Unclassified | place... | reverse complement strand
GGGGATCCATCGTTCTCGCGGCAGAGCCGCTCGAGTCGCTCGGCGCCGACTCCCCTTACGGGGAGTCGCGTCCGCTGCGCGGATGCCCTCGCTCCGGGTCGAGACCCCCTAGATGCCGACTAGCGAGCGGCAGCGAGCGTCGACGCCCCGGTGATCTTCTTCACCGCCGCGGTCAGCGCCTCGACCTTGTCGGTCTTCTCCCAGGCGAAGCCCTTGCGGCCGAAGTGGCCGTGGTAGGCGGTCTGGCGGTAGATCGGCTTGAGCAGGTCGAGGGCCGCGATGATCGCCTTGGGGCGCAGGTCGAAGACCTGCTGCACGGCGGCCGACAGGACCTCGTCGCCGAGATGGCTGGTGCCGAAGGTGTCGACCTTGACCGACACCGGCCTGGCCACGCCGATGGCGTAGGCGACCTGCACTTCGCAGCGACGGGCGAGCTTGGCGGCGACGATGTTCTTGGCCACCCAGCGCGCGGCGTAGGCGGCGCTGCGGTCGACCTTGGAGGGGTCCTTGCCGGAGAATGCACCGCCGCCGTGACGGCCCATGCCGCCATAGGTGTCGACGATGATCTTGCGGCCGGTGAGGCCGGAATCGCCGTGCGGTCCGCCGATCTCGAACATGCCGGTCGGGTTGATGTGGAAGATGGTCTTGCGGTCGACCTTGGTCTTCGAGCTGGCATTGATCACGCGCGTCGCCATCGCGATCATGTCCTTGCGGATCTGCGCCTGCGTCACCGTCGGGGCATGCTGGGTCGAGACGACGACGGTGTGGATGCGCACCGGCTGGTCGCCCTCGTACTCGATCGTCACCTGGCTCTTGGCGTCGGGCCGCAGGTACTTGTGCTTGCCGCTCTGGCGCAGGCGGGCCTGTTCGGCGACCAGGGCGTGCGACAGGGCGATGGGGAGGGGCATCAGCTCGGGTGTCTCATCGACGGCGAAGCCGAACATCATGCCCTGATCACCGGCGCCCTGTTCGTGGTCCTGCTTCTCATCGACGCCCTTGGCGATGTCCTTGCTCTGGGCGTGCAGTGCGACCATCACACCGCAGCTGTCGGCATCGAAGCCGATCCCGGGCACATCGTAGCCGATCTCCTTGATCGTCCGCCGCACGACCTCCTGGATGTCGACGAAGCCCTTGGTGGTGACCTCGCCGGCGACGACGACCTGGCCGGTGGTGCAGAGGGTCTCGCAGGCGACGCGCGAGTACTTGTCCTGGGTGAGGAAGGCGTCGAGCACGGCGTCGGAGATCTGGTCGGCGACCTTGTCCGGGTGGCCCATCGAGACGGATTCGGAGGTGAAGAGGGAACGGGACATGGGGACCTCTATCGGTGTATGGTGATGGAACGATATATAGCCGGAGCCGCGGTCAACCGCGGGCAATCACGCCGAGATGGAGCAGGGCCCCGAGAACCCCGCCGGTGATGATCAGGCTGGTCAGCACGCCATCGGCCACGCGCACACCGGCGATGATCGAGACGATGCCGCAGGCGACCCAGCCGATCTGGCCGATGTCGATGCGCATGCCTTGGGTGTTGAACACCGGCGCCACCACCGCGCCGACGGCGCAGAGCAGGCAGAGGGCGGCCATGACGCGGACGCTGTTGTCGGTGGCCTTGGCCAGGGCGATGATGCAGGGCACGGCGACGAGGGTGGCGAGGACGTGGTCGAGGGTGATGGTCATTCAAGGCCTCTGTTCGTGGTTCGTCGTTCGGCGTTCGTGGTTCCGCAGGATGCGCAGGGTGCGCTCCAGCGCCCCGCGGCCCGAGAGCCAGGCCTGGCGGGCGGCGGCGCCGAGAGTGGCTCGCCGGGCCGGAGCACCAGCGAGGGCCGCCAGTTCGGCATCGAGGCCGGTGGGGGTCAGTTCGACCACCGCCTGGGCGGCGCGCAGCAGGCGCATCGGGTCGGGCTGCGCCTTGGTGTCCCAGCCGACGGCGGTGCAGCAGCCGGCGGCTGCCGCCTCGAGCATGTTCTGTCCGCCGCGGCCGGAGCCGAGCGAACCGCCGACCACGGCGATGCCGCCGCGTTGCGCGCACAGGGCGTAGAGCGCTCCGAGTCGGCCGATCTCGTCGACGATGATGACGTCGCCGCCGCTGGCCGAGCCGGCGGCGACAGAGGTGCGGCGGCCCTTCAGGCCGAATTCACGGCACAGTTCGACCAGCGCCTCGCCGCGTTCGGGATGGCGCGGCACGATGACGCAGCGCCAGTCGGTGGTCGGGCCCCAGCGCAGCCACGAGCGCAGGGGGGCGCGTTCCTCGGACTCGCTGGTCGAAGCGATCAGCATCAGCGGGCCATCGGGCAGGGCGATGCGCTGCACCTCGGCGGCGGCCGCCTCCACCGCGGCCGGTCGCACCATGTCGGCCTTGAGCGAGCCGCTGACCGCGACGCGGGCGCGCGGCAGGCCGAGGTCGGCGAGGCGGGCGGCGTAGGCCGGCTCCTGGGCGATGGCCAGGTCGAGCGATCCGACCAGCCGGCGGGCGAGCGGTCGCAGCAGGCGCCAACGGCGATGGCTGCGCTCGGTCATGCGTGCGTTCAGCACGGTCACCGGGATGCCCTGGGCGCGGCAGGCGAGCAGGGCCAGCGGCCACAGTTCTGCTTCCAGCAGGATGACACGGCGCGGACGGGTCCGGCGCAGGAAGGCGGCCACCGCCCAGGGCAGGTCGAAGGGCCAGTGCGCCCGGGCGCCGTCGGGGAAGGCCTTGGCCAGGCCCTCGCTGCCGGTCTCGGTCGAGGTGGTGAGGACGAAGGGGCCCGTACCCAGGCGCGGCAGCAGGGGCTTCATCAGCGCCACCTCGCCGAGCGACACGCCGTGCACGACGGTCGCTCCGCGCGGCAAGGGCCGGCCGCAGCCGGTCAACTTGCCGTGCAGGCCAACCAGGGCCCGTCGGCGGATCCACAGACGGTGGGCGATGGCGAGGAGGATGAACGGGGCGAGCAGGACGACGGTGGCGCCGAGGGCGCGGAACCAGAACGCGGCCTTCGCCGAGCCCGGGATCATGCGATGGCGCTGGCGATCGCCGTCGGGTCGCTCATCGCGCCCATGCCGCTCTCGCCGCAGGCGAGGTTGCCGCCGACCGGGCCGATGCAGCGGGCGCCGCGTTCGCTCAGCAGGCGCAGGTTGGCCTGGACCTGCGGCTTCTCCCACATCACCGTGTTCATCGCCGGGCACAGCCACACCGGCTTGATTGGTTCCAGCGCCAGGAACAAGGTGGTCAGCAGATCGTCGGCGAGGCCATGCGCGAACTTGCCGAGCAGGTCGGCGGTGGCCGGCGCCACCACCAGGCCCTCGGCCCAGCGCGGCAGGTCGATGTGCTCGATGCCCGAGTCCTGCCACAGGGAATCGCGCACCGGCGCGCCGCTGACCACGGCGAGGGCGTCCTTGGCGACGAGGCGCGAGCCGTTGGCGGTGAGCACGCAGCGCACCTCGTGGCCGCGCTCGCGCAGCCGGCGAACCAGATCCGGCGTCTTGTAGGCCGCGATCCCGCCACCGATGCCGAGAATGATGCGCACCGGATGTCAGCCCAGGTAGAGGATCGCGTTGGTGTTGCGGTCGATCACCAGCTTGCCCTGGCGGATCTGCTCGAGCTGGTTGTGCGAGAGGATGGCGCCGACCGGGGTGGTGCGGGTCTTCGGGTCGACGCGCAGCAGCGGGCTCTTGTGGCCGCTCTTGAGCAGGCGTTCGTAGGTCTGCAGGAACTCCGGATCGATGCGCGCCTTGATCGCATTGGCCTGCGCCTCGAGCTCCTGCTCGTCGACGGTCGGGCCGCCGACCGCGCCGGCCTTGGAGGCGGCGGACTCGAATTCAGCCTTGGCGGCGCTGGCCTTCTCGGCGGCGACCACGGCCTTGGCTGCGAGGTCGGCCTGACGGATGGTCTGCTCCTTCACCGACTGTTCGCGCTGGGTCTTCTCCGCCCGGGCCTGCTCGATGCCGTTGTGGATGTCCATGTACTCCTTGTTGCTCTTGGCGCCCAGCTTCTTCTGCGCCAGTTCGGCGATGGACTTGTCGCAACGCTCGACGTCGGCGGCGTATTGGCGGATCAGGGCGTCGAGCCGCTCGGCCTCGGCCTTGGCGGCGACGGCGGCGGCCTCAAGGGTCTTCCACGAGGTTTCGACCTTGCTTGCCGCCCCCGAGGCGCTGTCGCGCACCAGCGAGAGCTTGCGCCGGCGCTGGTCGATCGACCACAATTCGAGCAGTGCGGTCACGGACTCAGCCATGGGGATATCCTTCCGAGTCCTGCATCCTGGTACCGAGCAGGTGGGAGCCAAGGGGTTTCCTCCACCGGGCGGTCCGGGCGCGAGGCAGTTGCGCGCCACGCAACTCGATGAATAAAGAAAGGCTACGATGGCTGAGGCGGGCAAGAGCAAGGATACCGACGACGAGTACCCCATGGTCGGCGAGACCATGGGCATGTGGCGGCTGGTCCGTGGCCTGGGCAAGGGCGGCATGGGCGAGGTCTATGCCGCCGAGTACGACTATGCCCACCTGCTGACCGTCAAGCTGGCCGGGGCGCAGCGCGACCTCGTCCGCCGCGAGGTCGAGAGCCTGCCGCGCGGTCAGCAGGCGCGCATCGCCACCAGCTACCTCGGCACGCATGTCCCGCCCGACGCGCAGTTCGCCATCAAGGTGTGCAACGCCCGCGTCGGCACCAGCGGGCACCGCCGCTTCCTCCAGGAGGCGGAGGTGGCGCAGAAGCTCGGCGACCACCCCTACATCGTCACCGTCCACGCCGTGCACAGCGGCACCGACGACAGCGGCGGCATCGGCAACCGCCTCGAACTCGACGTCGGCCGGCACCGCAACACCGCCTACATGGTCATGGACCTGGCGACCTGCGAATACCGCCACGACCGCCTCAACGTCCCGCAGGCGGTGCACATCGTGCGCTGCATCGCCAACGCCCTCGATCACGCCCACGCCAAGGGGGTGGTGCATCGCGATCTCAAGCCGGAGAACATCCTCGGCACGATCGAGCACCCGCTGCTCACCGACTTCGGCATCGCCAAGGACGCCGAGCATTCCGAAGGCCTGACCCGCACCGGCCAGATCATCGGCACGCTCGACTACATGAGCCCCGAGCAGGCCACCGACGCCAAGCGCGTCGACCACCGCAGCGACATCTACTCGCTCGGCGTGGTGCTCTACGAGATGACCACGCAGGGCCAGCTGCCCTACTCGCACAAGCAGGACCGCGAGAGCTGCCTGGCGGCGATCAGGTCCGAGCGCTCCGAGCCGAAGTGGCCGCGCGAGCATGTGCCCGACTACCCCATCGGGCTCGAGCGCATCGTGCTCAAGGCGATGGCCCATCGCATGGAGGAGCGCTACCAGTCGATGGCCGAGTTCGTCGCCGACCTCGACCGCTTCACCCGTGGCGAATGGATCTCGTTCTGGGGCCGCGTGCACGTCAAGGGCTGGATCCGCTTCTGCCTGCGCGCCTTCCCCAAGGCGGTGTGGGCGACGGTGGCGGCCATGCTGATCACCGGCGGCATCCTCGGTTCGCTCTACGTCCCGCGCCTGTTCGACCAGCAGCGCAACCAGTGGACGGCGTCGCTCGACCGCATCGAGCGCAGTCTCGACGACATCCAGGCGCGCAAGGCGCGGCAGCTCGGCCGCGACGAACGCCGCGTCTTCGACGAACTGCGCCGCGACCTCGGCTTCCAGCGCGGCGACCGCTACAAGGACCTGCAGCTGCGCATCGACCAGCTCGGCCGCGGGCTGCTCGAATCCTCGCGGCTGGAAGCGTGGTTCGGCGGGTCAGCGCCTTGGCCGGACGCCCTGCCCTTCGACCAGGCCAAGGCCGAGCTGCAGGCGGCGGCCCGGGTGGAGAACCCCGCGTGGTACGCCCAGGGCGGCGACGGCCTGCTCATGCACGACTGGCAGACCCTGACCATCGGGCCGTACGGCGAGGGCGGCTGCTACGTGCTCTGCCGCGTCGACCTGCCCAAGGGCGCCGCCGACCGCTTCCGCCTGGAAGTGCGCGAGTCCGATGATCCGCGCCATGTCGTCGCCTGGGTGGTCGACCAGGCCTACATGCTCTCGCTGTCGTTGCGCGAGGACCTGCGGCCGCCGCAGACCATCCGCCGCGAGGTGCCGAAGACGGCGCGTGTGCAGGTCGCCCTGCATGTCACCCCGACCGCGATCCGCTCGTGGGTCGGCAGTTCCGAGGTGCGCCATGGCCTGCCCGGCTTGCGCGAGGGGGCCTCGGCGCTGGTCCAGCTCGACCTGCCCAAGGGCGCCGTGCTGGTCGGACTCGGCATCTGGCCCAAGGGCCCACCGTAACCGCTGGCTACCGCCACACCTTGACCGCGAGATGCCGGCGGAAGGCCGGGCGCGGGATGGCCAGCCGACCGCCGCCATGGTCGAGGCTGCCGCGGCTGAGCTCCTCGCCGGTGTCGGCGTTCCACCACGACCAGCGCACCGTTCCCGCGGCGACGCCTTCGCCGAGGACGATCTCGCCAGCCGGCACCTCGCTGCCGGATCCGCCGCTGCGGCCCCAGCGCTCATCGATGAGATGGCCGAGCATGCGACCCGGACCGGCCCAGGCCCGCGCCCAGATCGCCGGCCCGGCTTCGAGGACGATGCAGCGGCGGGCGGTGCCGCGCAGATCCTCGCCGGCGAGGAAGCGGCTGAGGGCGCGGTACTGGCCGAAGCGATTGCCCTGATCGATCCACTCGTGCCACCACAGCATCGGCGTGCCGGCGTGGCCGCTGACCAGCCCGACCCAGCCGCCCACCGCCAGCGCCACTTCCAGCAGCGGTTCGGGCGCCGCGTCCCAGTTGCCGCCGTACTCGGTGACCAGGATCGGCTTGCCCAGATAGCCCAGCCCGTCCGGATTGGCGGTGCCCGGATCGGCGGTGGAACGGCACAGCCAGGACCACACCGGCGGACCATCGGGGCCGTGGTAGGCGTCGATGCAGATGTAGCCGAGGCCGGGGACGGCGGCGACCTCGCGGTCGGGACTGTGGTAGTTGCCGGCCCAGTGCGTGGTGGTCGGGTGGCGCCACGGGTCGAGGGCGGCCCAGCGGGCGCTGGCCGCCTCGTGCCACGAGCGCATCAGCGCGCGGGCCCACTCGCGGCGCACGCCCTGGTCGCCGCCGTTGGCGTAATGGCCGAGCTCGGTGAGGTTGACCTCCGACCACAGCTTCCAGCCGAGGATGGCCGGGCTGTCGCCGTAGCGGGCGACGAGATGGCGGCGCGAACGCTCCTGCGCGGCCAGGGCACGCGGATCGTCGAACCACTTGGCAGGGTCCGTGAGCCAGCCGCCGAGCGCGGCATTGGCCGGGTTGTTCTGCCATTCGCGGTCGGTGCGCTTGGAGGCCTGGCCGTGGTTGTTGACCACCAGGTTGACGCGGATGCCGCGCTCCTCGGCGAGGTCGAGCAGGCGGTCGAGCTGCCAGGCGCGCTCCTCGCTGATCCGACCCTGGCCGCGCCACGGCCACCAGTCGCCGCGCCATTCCAGGGCCAGGTTCCACGAACTCAGCCAGATCTCGCAGCCGGTGGCGCCGGCGGCCTGCAGGCGGTCGAACCAGCGCCGCCAGGTCAGGGTGCCGCGGTCGGGGGTCAGGCGCGAGCCGGTGCGTTCGACTCCACGCAGGTCCCACACCGTGTGGATGTTCGGCCCGATCGGCCAGACCATCTTCCCGTCGGCGCTGAAGAAGCGCGGATCATGGGCGTCGACGCGGCTGATGCCGTCGCCGGTCTCGCCGCCGGCGTTCAACGCGGGCAGCTCGGCCGAAGCCAGCGCGCCGTCCGGCCAGCGCGCCAGCAGGCCCAGGCGCCAGGTGCCGGGAGCGCTGGCGCGGGTGCGCGCGGCGAAGGCGCCGCGGCCCCACGGCTGGACCTCCTCGCGGTCGCCGCGGTCCCAGGCGCGCATCGGCTGATCATGGAAGCCGGAACTGGCGAGGCTGCGACCGTCGGGGCCGGTGGCGGCGAGGGTCAGGGCGAAGGCTTCGGGATCCCAGGGATCGGCCGGCCAGGGGTCGGGGATGGCGCGGACCTGCCAGCGCTGCCGCGTCGCCAGGCGTGGCGCATCGAGACCGGCGATGATCAGGCGGCCGCCGCCGCGTGTGCTGTCCGGCAGAGTCTCGAGGCGCAGGTCGTCGACGCGCACGCTGCCGCCGGCGCAGGTCGTCCACAGGGTCAGGCCGCCACGGCGCAGTTCGCTGAGCGCTCCGGCGTTCCACGCCGCGCCATGCCCCTGCGGGGACAGCGGCGCCTCGCCGTCGAGGTCGACGGTGAACTGGTGCACGCCCGGGACGAGGCGGACGGCGAGCTGGCGCTGCCACCAGCGGCCATGCCGGTCGGCGACGAAGGCGGCGCAGCCGAGGTCGGCGGGTGCACCCGCCGGCACGGTGAGCCTGGCGTGCAGGCGGGCAGCGCCGCCGGGATGCTCGATGCCGATGCGCGTGGCCAGCGGCCCGCACAGGCCGACCTCGGTGGCAGGCAGGGCGAGGCAGGCGAGCAGTGTGAACAACGGACGCGTAACTACTCCGGCCCTGGGGCTGCCGCCGAGCGGCGGTGGGCGGATACAATGGGCGAAGCCCCTCCGCCCACGGTTTCGGAACGAAACCGAGCTGCGACAAAGGCAGTGGGGACAGGCCCGTCAGGGCCGCAGGGGCGAAGCCCCTGAGCAGTTAGCAGACGGAACATCACGCAGGGAACGCTCAGCCTGCCCCCGGGTGACGCACGTCGTCGAGGAAATTGCGCAGCAGGGCCAGGCCGACGGCGCCGCTCTTCTCGGGATGGAACTGGAAGGCGGCGAGGTTGCCGCGGCGCACGCCGGCGCAGAAGCGCACGCCGTGCGTGCTCTGCGCCACCACCGTCACGCCGGGTCCGGGCTCGACGTAGTACGAGTGGACGAAGTAGAAATGGCGGCCGGGCAGGCCGGTGGCGAGCGGCTCGTCGGCGGCGAAATCGACCTCGTTCCAGCCCATGTGCGGCACCTTGATCGCCGTGTCGGTCGGGCGGAAGCGCACCACCTTGCCGGGCAGGAGGCCGAGGCAGGGCACGCCGCCGTCCTCCTCGCTGTGCTCGAAGAGCAGCTGCAGGCCGACGCAGATCGCCAGCACCGGCTTGCCCGCGTCGATCGCGCGCTTCAGCGCTCCAGCCAGGCCGAGTGCGTTGAGCGATCCCATGCACGATGCGGCGGCGCCGACGCCGGGGAAGATGACCCGGTCGGCGTCGTCGACCGCGGCGGGATCGCGCACCACCGCCGCGTCGTGGCCGAGATGGGCGCAAGCCCGCTGCACCGAGGTCAGGTTGCCGGCATCGTAGTCGAGGATCACCGTCCGCATGCCTGGCAGCATCGCCATCCGTCCGCCGGCGGAAGGGGGCTTCCGCCGCGCCGGACGGCGGCATGATCAGCGACGATGCTTCCGCTGCTGCGCCCTGGCGGTCCGGCCCTGGCCCGCCCGCTCGTCATCGCCATGGATGGTCCGGCCGGCGCCGGCAAGAGCACCGTCGCCAAGCGCCTCGCCGCGCGCCTCGGCGTCCTCCGTCTCGACACCGGGGCGATGTACCGCGCCTGCACCGTGCAGGTGCTCGACAGCGGCATCGACCGCGATGATCCCGCCGCCGTCGCCGCGCTGGTGACGCGCCTCGTCGTCGATTTCAGCACTGCTGGGCGGGTGCGCGTCGACGGCAGCGAGCTGGCCGAGGAGCGCATCCGCAGCCCGGCGACCACCGCCGAGATCTGGCGCGTGGCCAACAATCCCGCCTGTCGCGCCCACCTTGTCGCCCAGCAGCAGGCGATCGTCGCCGGCCGAGAGGCGGTGGTCGAGGGCCGTGACGCGACGACGGTGATCTGCCCCGACGCCCAGCTCAAGGTCTACCTCGACGCCACCCCGGCGGAACGGGCCCGGCGCCGACTCGCCGAATGGCAGGAGCAGGGCCGCAGCGGCCTGCCGAGCCTCGCCGAGATCGAAGCCGAGATCAGCGAACGCGACCGCAAGGACTCGACCCGTGCGGTCGGCGCCCTGACCCTGACCGACGACGCCCTGCACGTGGTCTGCGACGGACTCAGCGTCGAGCAGGTGGTCGCCCGCCTCGCCGCCCACGCCGTGCAGCGCAACCCCTTCGCCATGGAACGCATGGTCGAGGACCAGGTGCTGGTCGGGCGCAGCCGCCGGCCCGGCTACGTCATGGTCGCCGAGGGCCAGGGCGATGACGGCTGGCAGCTCGGCCTGTCCAATCCCAGCCCTGATCGCATGCCCGGGCAGATCGTCGACTTCACCCGCAACCGTGGCGGCCATCAGGCCGGCACCCTGCTGCAGGGCTCGGCGGTGCTGGCGCTGGGCGGGCGCGGTGACGCCCCCGGTCGCATCGATGCCCTGCCGATGCTGCCGCAGACCTGGTACGTCATCGAACCGGACAGCTGGCACGCCGTCATCCAGGGCCAGGGCACGATCTGCGCCTGGGCCGAGGCCATCGGCATCAGCGAGGAGCGCCGCGAGCTGAGCCTGGGGCAGCGACGGGAGCTGGATCAGTTCGTCAATGTGTTCATGCCTCGTTAGCCCAGGGGCGCTGCCCCCGAACCCCCGCCGGGGCGCTGCCCCGGATCCCCGCCAGGGGCCCTTCGCCCTGGACCCGCTCGATCCCGGCTCACTGACGCTCGCCGAATGCGCGGCCGGCGTCGAATGAGGCTGCTCGGCGACGGCCAAGCCTGCGCCTGCGCCTGCGCTGCCAACGGCACACACGCTCCGGATGGGTCAGCAGGACGGGCGATCAATGACGGCGAGTAATACCAGTATTAATTTATGTGCATTACAGGTAAATGTCGTAACGTTTGCATCGAATTTCGGGATAACGGCATCGTTAAACTCTTGATTTGCGTCAATGATGCATAGGATACCAGCACGGAACTGGTATCTATGACCTACCACCGGAACCGGCATGTGACCCTGGTAAACGACAGCGGAAGCACGATCATGCACAGGCAGCGTGGGAGGTCGGCGATGGCTCGTAGCAGCAGCGCATTCACGCTCATCGAACTGCTCGTGGTCATCTCGATCATCGGCATCCTGGCGGCGCTGTTGCTGCCCGGCATCCGTCTCGTCCGCGATCAGGCCAAGACCTCGGTATGCCTCAACAACCTGCGCGGCGCAGGTGCCGGCCTGATGATCTTCGCCAACGACAACGAGAGCATGCTGCCCTGGGGCGAGGGTGGACCTGGTCCCGGCCCCTACGCCTGGGATTCCGCCATCAACACGGTCGTCGATGATGACAAGGTCAAGCTCACCTGCCCAGCAGCGCAACCGCAGGGTGGGACCAGGCACTTCACCGCCAACCTGAATACGCTGTTGTGCAGAACCTACGGCAGCGCCGTCAGCCGCCCGACGCTGAAGCGGGCGCAACTCAACGAACTGTCCACCCGCCATGTGCTGCTCTTCGATTCCGGTCTCGGGCAGAACCCGAATGGACTCAACTCGTTCTATTCATCGATGAACATGGGCTGGACCTTCAGGTTCCTCAGCGACAACCCGCTGGCACCGAACAGCGACGACAACAACCCGCAACCGGTGCAGACGAGCGGTTCCTTCAAGATCTTCAACCGTCACGGGGGTATGCGGAAGGCCAACTACCTCTTCGGTGATGGCCGCGTCGCCTGCAACGCACCGGGTGACCTTTTGATCCGCGACTTCCGCATCCAGGCGCATGGACGGAAGAACTACTACTGAGCGCGGTCGGGAGCCGGTTGCAGGCTGACCGCGGACCCCGCCGCGGATTGCGCGCCCCTCCCCGCCGGATACAGCCCACGCGGAGCCATCGGTCATGGACGACCGCCTGTCGTTCATCCGGCTTGGCGCCATGTTTTCACCATCGCTAGCCAGGCTTCCATGCGCCAACTCACCCTCGCCGCCGTCTACCTGCTGATCATCGTCCTCGCCGGCGTCTGGTTGCACCATCGCCTGGCCGGCAGCGACGAACCCTCGTCCTACGAGGACCCGCTGGACATCAGCTTCAAGGTCACCGGCCAGGCGACCAAGCCGGTCGACTTCGTCACCTTCGACCTGGTGGTCAAGCGCGAGGGCGATGATCAGGTCAAGGTCAAGGCCGAGTGCGACGCCGCGGCCGAGGAACTGCTGACGGCGTTCAAGGAGGCCAAGGGCCTGACCCTCGATCCACGCGGCATCGAGGTCGACAAGGCGACCGACTACGAGACGCGGACCTCGAAGCTGTTCGTCTCGCGCTCCTTCGGCTTGCGCCTCGAGGACGTCGCGCAGATGGAGCAGACCATCACCCGCATCACCCGCATCCCCGGCTGCCTGATCCGCTCGACCGAGTACCATTCGAACCGCCTGCCCGAGATCCGTCGCGCCGCGGTCGAGGACGCCAAGCAGCGCATGGATGAGCAGTGCAGGGAACTGCTGCAGATGCACCCTGGCCGCACCCTCGAGATCGACCGCATCCGCATCGAGGATGACGACCGCTGGTCGGGCGGTGGCATGGCGCTGATGGCCATGCCGGTCAACGAGACCCTGCAGAACGCCCAGATGATGAAGAACGTCGAGGTCAAGATCTCCTACGACGTCGATGTGCAGCTGTTCCGCAAGCCGCGGCCCTGAAGGCTATTTGATGACGAAGGTCGTCTTGTTGGCGGCCCACCAGCGCTCCCAGGCCGCCTTCAGCTCGGCCTTGTGCGCGGCATGCCAGGCGGCCCAGATGCGTTCCTCGGCATCGAGCGCCTTGTCCTCGGCCGGACGCGGCGGCACCGCCGGCAGCTGACCCTCCTTGGCCTGGCCCGCCTCGGCGATCATGCGCTGGCCGGTGAGCGTGCGCAGGGCGATGTCGGCGCGTTGCGCCACCAGCGGCGCCTCGTCGTCGAGCACGGCGATGAGGTGCTCGATCGAGGTCTTGGTGGCGATGGCGGTCAGCACATCGACGCAGCCCAGGCGGACCCAGCGGTCGCCGTGCGAGCGCAGCGTGTCGATCACCTTGGTCTCGACCTTGACCCCGCGCATGATCAGGTTGTTGACCGCCCGGTCGTAGATCACCGAGGATTCCGGATCGCTGGGCGCCGCGCCGTTGGCCAGATCCTCGAGATCCTGGCGGATCGCCTTGTCCTCGGGATCCTCGCTGGCGAGGGGGGCGGCGCGGAAACGATCCTGGCTGTCGCTGCAGGCGGATACAGCGAGCAGGGCGAGGACGGCGCAGGCGAGCAGGACGGGCAGGCGCATGGCCGGCATGCTGCGGAGTCCGGCCCGGGTGCCAGCGGGGAGCCGCCAATGGCCTCGCGGATGCGTCATAGGCCCGCTTATCGCCATAGACGGGCGATGGTCGCCCCGGGATAGTAGCGGGCGACGATGTCCTCAGCCTTCACGCCATCGTTGGCGAGGAACCAGGCGCTGACCTGGGGCAGGCCGACGCCGTGGCCGAAGCCGCGGCCCTCGACCACCAGCTGGCCGCCGCGCGCGCTCGCCATCACCGCCTTCTCCCACCACAGCGAGCGCAGCTGGTTGGCGCCGACGGCGAGGCGGAACTCCTGGCCGGTGAGCGCATCGGTGCGTTCGCCGCCCGCCCCGCGGTGGGTGACGGTGACGCGCGCGACCCGGCCC
>Ga0172380_10006499_pt1 | contig 13545 bp, 8 predicted proteins | sample Leawe162metaG_FD_119747 | JGI IMG/M metagenome (GOLD analysis project Ga0172380, IMG submission 119747) | Leachate microbial communities from a municipal landfill in Southern Ontario, Canada - Leachate well 162 metaG | ecosystem: Engineered > Solid waste > Landfill > Unclassified | place... | reverse complement strand
TCAACAGGAATTGAGAATATACAGAAAACTTCCAACACTGTCAACATCTTTTTTTCAACAACAACCTTTTTTCTCAACCGCTAAAAACAACTGCGTTCAAACGGACGGCTTGTATAACAAAACTAACTCATCACTGTCAACACTTTTTCAAAAATAAAAATATTAATAAATTCTAGCAACGGGAACGAGCTTTCGTCATCGGATCTTAACGACTGTATTATCAGTAGATTTCAAAAAAAACCCCGGTTCCCAGTTTATGAACTTTAATCAAATTGGTGGATCCACGAGCCTCAATTGGTATGCCCATGATGATAACAATAATGTCTCCCTTGCGATATCCCAAGGAAATCATTACCTCCTCCACCTTTCTTATCTGCTGATCCATCCCCTCCATGATACCGATACCGACCGTCCTTACCCCAAAATACAGGGATAATCTTCGTTCAATTTCAGGAGATGTGGTGAAACCTAAGATGGGAATGCGTGGCCTGAAACGGGATATAAGCGCTGCCGTACTGCCGGATTGAGTAAAGACTGTAATCGCTTTGGCATTCAAACTCTCGGCCGCACGGCAGGCCGATTCGGCAACTGCCTGTGCTATGCTTGGCGTTGAAATCGTGCTTTTGCTGTTTTTATTCCAGAAATTCGCATTCTCGACATCACGGGCAATGCGGTTCATGGTTTCCACGGACTCGACAGGATAATCGCCCGAGGCGGTTTCCGCTGAGAGCATTACAGCATCGGTGCCATCTACAATGGCATTGGCAACATCAGAAGTCTCCGCCCTGGTGGGTCTAGGATTGCGCACCATGGAGTCAAGCATCTGTGTGGCCGTGATAACAGGTTTACCTGCCTGGTTACAGGCCTGGATGATTTTTTTCTGATAGATCGGAACTTTTTCAGCCTCGATCTCGACCCCCAGGTCGCCGCGCGCCACCATGACCGCATCTGTGGCACGCAGGATTTTATTGAAATTTCGGAGTGCTTCGGGTTTCTCTATCTTGGCAACTACCGGAGTGTTCTTCCCTCTAAGGTAAATAATCCGCTTTAACTGATCCACATCTTCGGCCATCCTGACAAAGGAGAGCGCCACAAAATCCACACCAGCATCAAGGGCAAAATCCAGATCGATAAGATCCTTGGCAGTCAGCGACGGAGCGGAAACATGCACACCAGGCAGATTAATCCCCTTGTTGTTTGTCAGCACCCCGCCGGTAACGACCTGGCAGCGTACCCGCTCATCCTTGATTCCTAGCACCTTCAATTCCAGCAAACCGTCGTCCAGAAGAATCCGCGACCCGGACTTCACGTCAAGAGGCAATGATCGATACACGGTAGGAATGACCCCATCGCTACCCAAGATGTCATCGGTCGTGATAACAACTTCCTGGCCCTTGGAGAGAGTCATGGCATTGCCAGCCATTTTCCCGGTTCTTATCTTGGGCCCTTGCAGGTCAGCCAGTATTCCCAGCGGCCTCCCCCATTTCTCCGATGCTTTTCTGATATTTCGTATCAACTCCAGCTTCTGGTCATTGTCGCCATGTGAGAAATTAAGACGGAAAATATCAACACCAGCGTGCAGGAGACGTCCTACCATCTCCTCTGTTGAACTGGCAGGACCCAGTGTGGCAACGATTTTAGTTTTGCGGAATGTCTTAGTCATTTGTTCCTCTTATCTACCCTTGATGTTGCCGTACAAAATTAAGGGTACCGCCAGCCAGCAATTCCTTGCGTTGCCGTTCGGACACATTAAGTAGAGTCATTACCTCCCTGCCGTTAGCAATAATCGGGATCTCCTGCCCCCCCTCTTCCACCAGAAGCCGAAGACCGGGAAACGATATCTTGTCTCCCTGATTGATACGATCATAGTCTTCCGGATTTTTAAAAGTTAGCGGCAGGATGCCAAAGTTTATCAGATTGGCCTTGTGAATTCTGGCGAAACTTTTGGCTATTTTGGCGCGGATACCCAGATAGCGCGGGGCTATGGCGGCATGTTCGCGTGAGGACCCCTGGCCGTAGTTTTCACCGCCAATGATGATACCATTGCCCGTTGACTTGGCTCGGGCAGGGAAAGTGGGGTCTATTTGTTCAAAGACGTGTTCACTTATGGCCGGTATATTGCTCCGCAACGGCAACACCTTGTTGCCTGCCGGCATGATGTGGTCGGTGGTGATATTATCGCCTACCTTGAAAACGACCTCCGCCTCCAAGGCATCCGGCAAAGGTTCAAAATCCGGAAGCGGTACGATATTGGGCCCGGTCCGGATCTCAACAGAGGCCGTATCTTCCAGCGGCAGGATGATGCCGGAATCGTCCAGCAAATACTTGGATGGATTCTGCACTGCCGGGTAAGGCTTGATTGTTCCCAGCTTGCGCGGATCGGTGATAACACCGAAGACACCGGCCGCAACCGCGGTTTCCGGCGAGCAGAGGTAGACCTTATCGTCCTTGGTGCCGCTTCGGCCGGGGAAATTACGGGGAAAGGTGCGTAGCGAAACCTGATTGGTGCCGGGAGCCTGCCCCATGCCGATGCAGCCGAGGCATCCTGATTGATGGATGTTCACGCCCGCCATGAGCAGGGTCACGATGCCTCCTTGATCGGCCACGTTCTCCAAAACCTGGCGACTGCCGGGATTGACATGGAATGAAACATGCGGCGCGATGCGTTGTCCCTCCAGAACCCGGCAGACCGTCATCAAGTCGCGGAAAGAGGAATTGACCGAACTCCCCACCAGGACCTGATCGACCTTGATCCCCTCGACTTCCGATACCTTCACCACTTTATCCGGTGAAGACGGGCAGGCGATCAGCGGTTCAAGGGTTGAGAGGTCGATCTCGTCGTACTCGTCATAGCTGGCGCCCTCATCGGCAGCAAGTGGCTGCCAGCAATCTCCTCTTCCCTGGGACACCAGGAACTCACGGGTACGCTCGTCAGAGGGGAAAATGGATGTCGTTGCGCCCAGTTCGGCTCCCATATTGCCGATGGTAGCCCGATCAGTGGCCGAGAGCGTGGCCACGCCGGGACCGTAATATTCGATGATCTTGCCGACACCACCTTTAACGGTATGACGGCGCAACATCTCCAGGATGACATCCTTGCCGGACACCCAATCAGGCAGTCTGCCGGTCAGTCTAACCCCCATCACCTTGGGACAGGGGAGGTAAAACGGATGACCTGCCATGGCTAGCGCCACATCAAGGCCTCCAGCGCCAATGGCGATCATCGATAACCCGGCCGCGGTCGTGCTATGGGAGTCCGCGCCCAGAAGCACTTTGCCCGGCACACCGAAGCGTTCCAGATGCACTTGGTGGGAGACGCCGTTACCCGGCTTGGAGAGGTAAACACCGAATTTCATGGCCGCACTGGTCAGGAAGGCGTGATCATCGGCGTTCTTGTAATCGGTTTGTAGCAGGTTGTGGTCGATGTACTGGGCCGCCAGTTCCACCTTGGCGCGCGGGATCCCCATGGCAATGAACTCCAGCATGGCCATGGTGCCGGTAGCATCCTGCAACAGGGTGTGGTCGATACGTATCGCAATCTCTTTGCCAGGGACCAGTTCGCCTTCGACAAGGTGGGCTTCGAGAATTTTTACCGCAAGGTTTTTAGCCATGACACTTCCCCTTACAAGAATATGATTTAATCCATCAAAATTATTTTAACGCATATTTTCGCTTCTGCCTAACTATGGCGATACGGCATCCCCCATATTCTTGATAGATTTTGTTGCAGCACTTTTGTTACACTGGGCCACATGCATATGAAACCCACCTTTGCACCTTTTCCCCAAGCTTTCCTTCTCGTGCTGGTCCTGGCCATGGTTTGTTTGCCGCCGATCCGGGCCTTTGCCGCCCCGCACCCAGTTGAACGGGTAATCGTGTACAAAAATCAAAAGGTCATGCAGTTGCTCTCCGGAAACAAAGTAATCCGATCATATCAGGTGGCTTTGGGGAGGAATCCGCTTGGCCGCAAACAAAAAGCCGGTGACTGCCGAACGCCGGAAGGGACCTATATTATCGATTGCCATAAAAAGGGCAGCAAGTTTTACAAGGCGCTGCACATTTCCTATCCCAATAAACAGGATCTGGCCGTTGCCAGGAATCATGGCCAAGCCCCTGGCGGAGACATCATGATTCACGGCCTTCCCAAAGGGTTTGAGGATCTGGCGGATTTTCACTTCAGAAAAAACTGGACCAAGGGCTGCATCGCCGTGAATAACATTGAGATGGACGAGATCTGGCAAATGGTGGCAGACGGCACACCTATCATCATAAAACCATGACCTGCGACTCCTGAGAGTCTTGTTTCTCCGAACCTATTTAATCCCGGTTAAAATCGGATAGAATTCGGCACTTTGGAAGACCGTCTCCGCAATCTGCTCGACACCGATTATGCCAACGACATTACCCGGCAACGCTGTTTCGCCATCCACTACCAATACTCCGGCTGCATTTGCCAAGCGCATTCGCACAATTATGTTGTAATACTGGTTTTCTTTGGCCACCACGATATAGTTAACCCCTGGCACATTGGCAATCGAATCCGGGCCAACTTTCAAGCACAACGCCTCCAGGGCGGCTTCCCTTGAGAGAAGACCGACTATCTTTGTCGAGTCTATAATTAGATACCAGCGTGCCTCAGGTGTGTTCCTGATCATTTCTCCAAGGTCGCGGATAGTCAGCTCTGCGCTGACCTTGCAGAACCTGGTATCCATAATCTCTTTCGCCTTTTTAAGATTATGAATATTGGAATGAAGCGCTTCAGGCATCAAGTGCCCGCGCCTTGCAAGCTTCATGGTGTAGATACTCTCCCGACAAAGCAGCTTCCGCACACCGAAACTGATGGCAACGGTTATTGTCACAGGAATCACCACGCTATAGTCCAGGGTCATTTCCATAATCATCACTATTGCGGTCAGGGCCGCCCCAGTCACACCCCCCACGCTCCCGGCCATTCCTGCTATTGCAAAAGCAGGAGCGCTGATCCCGAGTCCAGGGAACAGACTATTGAGAACAATTCCATATGCCCCGCCACATGAAGCACCAATGAACAAGGATGGAGAGAAAATCCCTCCTGATCCCCCTGATCCGATGGTCAGAGCGGTAGCGACCAGTTTCAATACGAAAAGGAGCAGAAGAAATCCCGCTCCTTGAAGCGTATTTGTAAGTATGTCCTGGATTGCCGCGTACCCCACCCCTTCGACATAATAGTGCCCCGAAAACATCTGAAGCATCATAAACATCACACCGACCAGCAACATTCCTGTTATATGCCGGATGTAATCGTTGCCTGGAAAACGGTTTTCGAACAGGTCTTCCAGGCCATAAACAGCCCTGATAAAGATGGTGGAAACAACCCCGAGGCCTATCCCCAGGCCAACATAGGCAAGGAGCACCAACGGATTGTCGAGCCGAAAGAATGGGGATTCAAGGGATGGAATCTTAAAAGCCGGGTAAGTACCGAAAAAGAGTTGCCCGATATACGTAGATGTTGCAGTGGCTATGACCACAGGGACCAGGGTTCTGACACTTATTTCAAAGAGTAGGATTTCCGTGGCAAACAGCAGGCCTCCCAAAGGGGTGTTGAAAGTTGCGGCAATCCCGCCACCGGCTCCGGCAGCGATCAAAACATTGCATTGCCATGGACTCATCCGCAGCAATTGGCCCATTGTTGATCCAAAGGCCGATCCGATCTGGGCAATAGGCCCTTCCCTGCCCACTGATCCGCCAGTTCCGATTGAGAGCGCCGAAGCCAATGATTTTACTACCGCCACTACCGGCCGTATGATCCCTTTGTTATAATAAATCGCATCCATCACTTCAGGGACGCCATGTCCCTTTGCCTCCGGAGCAAAATTCTTTACCAGGTAAACGACACCTACGGCACCGACAACCGGCACCAGCACGACGAACATTCCCCATGGGCTGGCAGCCGCATGGATATTGGCGTCATAGACAATCGACAACTTGCCGTAAAAGAAAATATTGTGGATAAGGGCAATCAAAGAGCGGAACAGATATGCCCCGCAACCGGCAATGATGCCGGTAACAAAAGAAAGTGAGGCCAAGACAAAAGGTCCGTACTCCTTTCTTTCCGCCATCTCATTCATTGCAACCCCTTTTCTTGGAACTTGTCCGCTTTGGCCTGATTGAGTAAGGCCACAGGCGTAGCTATGCCGGCTGACGCCGGGCTTTAGTAAGTTAGAATTTGTTTTCTGCTCTTTTCAGGCAGAAAATAACTTCGTTAACACACTTATTCTGTTTATCAGGGTTAGGAATGGCGGACTAATTTCTGCCCTTTTTCCCGCCTTTTCCCTTTACCTTCCCACCGTTTCTTGCGGCTGCCTCTTCCTCAGCCCGGTGGTATTTCTCCTTGATTTCCCCGATATCCACCGATGGCTGAGGAAATGCCATCTCCAGCGACTCCAGGGCCTCGACCACTATTTGCGATACAGCCAGGTTGCGGAACCACTTATGGTCGGCAGGGATAACGAACCAGGGGGCGTGCGCCGTACTGCACCTGCTCAGAGCATCCTCGAAGGCCTTGCTGTAATCGTCCCAATACTCGCGTTCCTTGTAGTCTGATTCGCTGATCTTCCAGTGCCGCGCCGGGTCGTCCAGCCGCTGCTTGAAACGCCGGAGTTGCTCGTCCGGACTGATGTGCAGAAAGAATTTCAGGATATGGGTACCGTTGTCGGCAAGGTTCTTTTCAAAATCGTTGATCAGTTCATAACGCTTCGACCAAACCTTCTTCGGGACCAGGCCGTGCACCCGGCTGACCAGGACATCTTCGTAATGGGAACGATTGTAAATGGCGACCTGGCCGCGCTGCGGCGCAGCCAGGTGAATGCGCCAGAGAAAATCATGGGCCGACTCCTCGGCCGAGGGGACCTTGAAGCCGTATACCCGTGCGCCTTGCGGATTCATATTGCCGAGAACGTGATTGATGGTGCCATCCTTGCCTCCGGCATCCATGGCTTGCAGAATGATGAGCAGCGACTGTTTGTCCTCGGCGTACAGGAGATACTGAAGTTCGCGCAGCAGTCGCGTATATTTCTCCAACTCCACCAGTGCCGACGCCTGATCCTCGTGTTTATCCTTGAACGCGGCATCGATCTTGCCCAGCCTGACCTTGCTCCCGGGATTGACCCTGAACTTTTCACTGTATTTCATGTGATGTTCCTTCCGACAGCTGATTTGGGTTTTGCTGGTCCCGGCCATTCCCGTCGGCCGGATTCCTTTGGCTGTAGGCAAGCACCACAGCACCAAGTGTTTGAAAAAAAACCTCCTTGCCGAAAAGGTCGGTGAGCTTGGAGCGATCAAACTCCTGGCGGACTTCTTCGACAACTTCGCACATCACCAGCCTGACGCCCTGGCTTGCCAGATTGCCGTGGAGCGTGCGCAAGGTTTCGGATGCCGTAAAATCCACATCATTGACCGCTGCAGCATCAATGCAAAACCAGGACAAAGGCGGAGCGGCTGTTCTGGCGAGTTCCACGATCTCATGACTGAGTACCTGGCTGTTGGCATAATACATGTTATGCATGAAGCGGTAGATCATGAGACCTGGTATGACCTGCATCTTTGAACTGATTGGCTGCTGTCGCCAGCCCTGGGTTTCGTCCGGGACGAGGAGCATGTCCCTTACCAGATAGCCATGCCGGGTGTGGACAGCGAGGGAGAGAACGATCGCCAGGAGGATGCTCTGCTCGACCCCCACAAAAACAACCACGGCCGCCGTTATCAAGGCCACCCAGAATTCCCAGGGCCGTTCCGTGCAAATCTTCTTCATCCCCTTGATATCGATCAACTCCACGCCAATCAGGAAGACCACGGCCGACAGGACTGCGTTCGGCATATAGGCCAGGGGGCCGGTAAAGAAGAGCAGCACCACGAGAACAATGAAGCTGGTCGTAAGTTGCGCGAGCTGGCTTTTCCCCCCTGCGCTTTCCACCATCTGGGTCTTGGTCGGGCTACCGTTCACGACAAAGGTGCCGCTCAGGCCGGCACCGATATTGCCCAGACACAGACCCACCAGATCCATGTTTTCGTCGAAGTGCTCGTTGTAGCGGGCGGCATAGGCGCGCGCAGTGGCCGCGCTCTGGGAAAGGATGACCACGAACATGGCAAACGCCGTGGGCAACAGCTTTTCGATAAGCTTCATGTCAATTGCAACCGCAGGGAGTCCAATCTTCGGCAGGCCGCTCGGAACCGGGCCAAGGACCCGGACCCCGTAACTTTCCAGGTTGAGCGCCCAGCTGGCGATGATGGCGCCGATCACCGCCAGCAGCGCGCCTGGAATCTTCTTTGACAGCCAGCGTGAGCCAATGATGATCACAAGAACGGAGAACGCCACCATGAGGGTGGGAAAATTCGTCTGTCCTAGCTGCCCCATGGTGGCAACGAGCTTGTGAATGGTGCCCGGCCCTTCGACAGACAGATCGAGCATGCCGGGGATCTCCCCGACAGCCACCTGGATGCCGACCCCTGACAGAAAGCCGACGAGCACGGTGCGTGACAGGAAGTCAGCCAGGAAACCGAAACGGGCGATCCGGGCCAATAACAGGAAAGTGGCTGCCATGAGGGCAAGCAGGCCTGCCAGGGCAAGCCACTCGCCCGACCTTGGGGCAGCCATTCCGGCAATGCCCGAGGCAAGGATGGCTGCCGTGGCAGAGTCTGCACTCACCACGAGGTGCCGGGACGACCCAAAGAGGGAATAGAGGATCATTGGGATAAGGAGCGTATAGAGGCCGGTGATAACCGGCGTGCCGGAAATCTTCGTGTAACCCATTACTTCCGGGATGGCAAGGGCAGCCAGCGTGACCCCGGCTATTACCTCCGCCGTCAACCCGGCCCCGTCAATGGGGACAATCCCCTGGAACATGGCAACCCGGTACCCCCTCTGTTTTGTCCCTGCCTTTGCCATAGATATCCCAGGGTCGCAATCGTACTGAAAGTTATCAATTTTATCTTAATGCAGCATGATTACAACGCGACCCGTTCGTTTTTGTCATTTGCGGTTTCCTTTGTATAATTGTGTTGCGTAAAGAGCTCGCAAACGAACGCCTTCTGAAATGAACTCAGAGATTATGGCAAGGGATAACACGATGTCGAGGCAAGCCGCCATTCAGAATGATTATCTCCCCCCAGGTTACGAACCGGATGCCCTGCGGATAATCCGGACCGATAAACATGAAAGAGCCTGAGCACAACACCAGCAACGAAAAGCCACGGGCAGACCTGCACGGCCGGCAGTTCCTCGTCACGAGCCTGGCAACGCTCGGGGTCGTTTACGGCGATATCGGCACAAGCCCGCTCTATGCGCTCAGGGAGTGTTTCCTGGGCACCCATTCCCTGGCACCCACGCCGGCCAATGTGCTCGGGATACTCTCCCTGATCTTCTGGGCGCTTACCCTGGTGATCTCCTTCAAGTACCTGCTATTCCTGATGCGTGCCGACAACCGCGGCGAAGGCGGCATCCTGGCACTGCTTGCCCTCCTCACTCCGCAGCAGTACCTTTCCCCTGTCCAGAGGCGCTACATCCTGCCGCTCGGCCTGTTCGGGGCGGCCCTCCTCTACGGCGACGGGGTCATCACCCCGGCCATCTCGGTATTAAGCGCCGTTGAAGGCCTTAAAGTGGCTGCTCCGGGCCTCAAGGGATTTGTCATCCCAATCACTGTTCTGATCCTCATCACGCTTTTTTTATTCCAAAAGCGCGGCACAACAAAGGTCGGAACAGTCTTCGGGCCAATTATGGCGCTCTGGTTCGTGACTATCGCGCTGCTCGGCGTCGGCGGCATCCTGCGGGCACCGGAAGTCTTGGTGGCAGTGAACCCTCTCCATGGCGCACGCTTCTTTATGGATAACGGTCAACTCGCCTTCCAGGTCCTCGGCTCGGTCTTCCTGGTCGTGACCGGCGGCGAGGCGCTCTATGCCGATATGGGACATTTCGGCCCGCGGCCGATCCGCCTGGCGTGGTTCGCATATGTCCTGCCGGCCCTGCTCCTCAACTACTTCGGCCAAGGGGCCTTGCTCCTGATCCGCCAAGGGGAGACAATCGACCCGTTCTATCACCTGGCGCCGGCGTGGGCGCTCTATCCTCTGGTCATCCTGGCGACGCTGGCAACGGTAATTGCCTCCCAGGCCATCATATCAGGCGCGTTTTCCCTCACCCGCCAAGCCATGCAGCTGGGGTACAGCCCACGTTTCCGGCTGATCCAGACCTCGTCCGAAGAGATCGGCCAGGTCTATCTTCCGGCCGTAAACTGGGGTTTGATGGCAACCACCATCGCCCTCGTCTTCGGCTTCGGCTCTTCGACCAACCTGGCCGGCGCTTATGGCGTCGCCGTAACCACCACCATGGTCATCACGACTGTTCTGGCCTTTTTTCTGATGGTAAAGCGTTGGCATTGGAGAACCGCATCAGCCGCTGCCCTGGCCGGCCTGTTTCTGTCCGTAGATCTCCCCTTTTTTGGCGCGAACATGTTCAAGATCGACCATGGCGGCTGGTTCCCGCTGCTAGCCGGCATAGTGGTGTTTACCCTCATGACGACCTGGAGGCGGGGACGTGGAGTCATTGGTCATGTTGTTCGGGGAGAACAGGAAAATCTGGAGGATTTCATCAGGACGCTGGCCGTGGCACCACCCCACCGGGTTCGCGGGACAGCAGTCTTCATGACCGGGCGTCCCACCGGGACCCCACCCATGCTCCATCATCATCTGGTCCACAACCAGGTACTGCATGAACAGGTCGTCATTCTCACCGTGATGACGGATGAGGTTCCCAGGGTGCCGGCGGCGGAACGGGTGACGGTCACCAAAATGGAGCTCGGGTTCTACCGGGTCCTCGTTCGCTATGGCTTCATGCAGAGCCCCAATGTGCCGGTTGCCCTGCGCCAGTGCGGGCCCCATGGCCTGGAGGTGGACCTGGAACACACCACCTATTACCTGGCTAGGGAGAGCATTATCTCCACGCCGCGCCCCTCCGGGATGATGCGCTGGCAGGAGAAGCTCTTCTCGTTCCTGTACCGCAACTCCTTTACGGCAACGGCATTCTTCAACATCCCGGCGGGAAAGGTGGTCGAACTGGGGCAGCAACTGGAAATCTGAACCGCCGTATCCGCTGCGCCAGTCGGCCCAACGGGCACAGCTCGGAAACGATCACGACACTTTCCTGATCCCCAGCACCCTGCCCGCAAAAAACGCCACAGCAGCAATGCCGACCGAAAACAGCGCTCCCATCTTTGCCTCTTCCTGCAGGACCGGATCGGCAAACGCCTGATCGGCGATGAAGAGTGATACTGTGAAACCGATGCCCGCGATGAGCCCCACCAGGAAAAGATGTCGTCGATCCATCCCTTTCGGCAGGTGAATGCCGAGCTTTTCTCCAAAAAAGGCAAAAGCGAAGATACCGGCACATTTACCAAAAAGAAGTGCCCCTAGTACGAGCCAAGTCCCTGTACCTATGGAGGTAAAACGGACCCCGGCGTTGACCAGCCCGAACATGAAAAGCCCGAAGTCCACTATAACCTTCCACTCGTGCTCGAAAGTCGACAAGGTCGAGGCATCCTTCGGATCTTCCTCAAAGAGTTCCTTGTTTTCCCTTGGGTTATGGGGGAGAAACGGCACGATCGGTACCAGGGCCAGGGCTGGATGCAGGCTCGCACTATAAAGTCCGGCCCAGGAAAGACCACCCCCGACTAAAATGTATGGCCAGTAACTTTCCACTCTTTTCCTGCGCATCACCCAGGCAAACAACATCCCTGCAATGGTCAGGAACAGCCATGCTGGTGCGGCGGGCAGCAAAGGGTCGGGATAGAAAATCGCGATAATGGCAAGCCCGATGGCATCGTCGGCAATTGCCAGGAGCAGGAGAAAGGAAATGGCCGGATGGTCGTTCCCGAGGATAATCCGTGCCACGAGCCAGGAAATCGCTATGTCGGTTGCGGTAGGAATTCCCCATCCTTTGGCCAGGTCAGGTGAACCGATGAGGGAGTTCAGGGCAAAATAGACGACAACCGGCCCGACAACCCCGCCAAAGGTAGCGAGCAGGGGATTGAGCGCCCTTCCGACAGGGTGGAGATCGCCGCCGGGAAGACAACTTTGGGTAATTTCCGCTGCAGCGATGCCGAAAAATATGACCATGAAAATATCGTTGGTCAGAAAATGAACGCTGAGTGGGCCAATGAGTCTTGCATGTACAAAGTGGTGATAGCCATCATGGCCGAGGTTTGCCCAGGCAAGGGCGATCATGACCCCGGCAATTAGTGGAAAGGAAAATTCGCGCAATAGGTTGAGATGCTTATTCATGAGACTCCGAAGGCAGTCTTTTATATCGTCGTAGATAGAGGCCCGGCAAAGCGGAAGGGATATTCACCGCGACTTCTGTTGTTGGCCCGGTTCGACCGTCACCCGCAGTTCCGAGCCGCTATCCGGACCGCGGATGATGCTGGCCGCCGGAATGCCGGTTTCCTTTATCAGGTAGTCCTTGAGGGCATCTGTTTCGCTGTTTTTGAGGACGTCGTTTTTGCGCGCAGTGCGTGGGGCCGTAACCACCACCTGCTGCTCGGGGCCGTTGCCGGCAAACTGCTTGAGAATCGCCAGGGCCTTGCGGCTGGCCTCGTCCGGCTTGCCATCGTCGCCGAAGGTTATGGGGGGCAATAGCGGCACGGTCGCCACTTCCAGTGCCAGGGGCTCGCCCAGTTTTTTCTCCAGGGCAACCTTTAGCCAGCGCTGCTCCTCTGCGGAAAAGGGATAATCCCGGCCAATGGTCATAATCACGGTGTCCGGCGTCTGTTGATCGGAAAAGCGGATGCCGCACTGCCTGATGGGATAGGGTTTGATAAAAGGCGCCACCTCCAGGCAGCCATCTTTGACCAGTCCGAGAGTCTTTTCCCGCAAAGCAACCATGGTATCGGGCGGCAGCGGAGTGGGCACGGCCGTTGGGATACCTGGAACCGGCAACAGGGGTTCAACCCCGCCGGACTTGACGATCACCTGCTCCAAATCAAGCCGCACAGGGCTTTTCAGGGTGCTCTTCAGGTCATTTTCGATCTGCTTTTCCTTTGCCTCATCATAGTACTTAACCGTATTGACCGACGCGGACACTACCAGGCCCTTGCTCCCTTTCTGAAACGAAAAAAAGGTCATCCTGGAATGATACTTGTTGTCCAGGTGGCTTTTTAATATCCGCTCGATGCGGCTGGTGAGCTTGACCTTCTTGATACCGGTCACGAGCGTATAAACCAAAGGCACCGATATCAGCGCCAGCACGGCTCCCAGGATCTGAACCCGTCTGCGGACCGGATAATGCGCCTCTTCCACCATGCTCGCCCTGAACCTGAAGATATGGAATACGATGTCTGAACTGATGACAATGGCCACCAGATTGGTAAAAAACAGCAGAAAACCGCCAAAGGCAATGGCGGCCTGACCGGTACCGATCCCGTAGCCGACCACGCTGAGCGGCGGGATGACTGCCGTGGCCACGGCAACGCCGGTAGTGACAAAGAGGTAACTTACCCTGGTACAGAGGGCATAGGCGCCGGC
>Ga0172380_10006498_pt1 | contig 13548 bp, 18 predicted proteins | sample Leawe162metaG_FD_119747 | JGI IMG/M metagenome (GOLD analysis project Ga0172380, IMG submission 119747) | Leachate microbial communities from a municipal landfill in Southern Ontario, Canada - Leachate well 162 metaG | ecosystem: Engineered > Solid waste > Landfill > Unclassified | place... | reverse complement strand
CTTGGCTTGTGCGGCAGAACGAAAATCCGGGCGAGTAACAATTTCACAGAGCGGTACTCCGCCGCGGTTGTAGTCCACGTAGGTTTTGCCGTCTGCGCCGTGAATGTTTTTGGCGGCGTCTTCCTCCAGGTGCATGCGTTCTAGGCGGATGCGCACCACGCCTTCTCCGGGAACGTCTATGTCTAACTTGCCTTCGCTCATGATAGGCAAATCAAATTGAGAAATTTGGTAGGCCTTAGGAAGGTCAGGATAGTAATAATTTTTACGGTCAAATTTTGAATGCGGCGTGATGCGGCCTTCAAGCGCTAAACCAAGCATGACAGCCCACTCCACAGCTTGGGCATTGGGTACCGGTAGCGTTCCCGGGTGGCCGGTGCAGACCGGACAGACGTGGGTGTTTGGTGCGGCTTCATCAACGTGCGCCGAACAAGAACAAAAAAGCTTTGTTTTGGTGTTCAGCTGAACGTGAGTTTCAAGGCCAATGATCGGTTCTAAGCGCATAGGGAGGGGAAGTTGGGAAAAGTGGGGAAGATGGGAATTTCAGGAAGTCCTGGAATTCTGCTCCAGGCGCTTTCTAATGGCGACCAGGGTAAAGTAAACCTTTTGGACAAGTTCATCAAATAGAGGGGTGGACCCATTTTTAACAAATTCTAGAGATTTTGCAACCTTCATGGCCGCGTCGACCTCGACGAGTGACCCGATAGAAATGCTCACAAAACGAGCGTATTCCTTTGTGCTACTTCGAGCATGTCCTTCCGCAATATTGAGCAAGATAGAAACGACCGCTCGACGTATCTGAGAGGTGAGCCCAAAACGTTCCTCGGATGGAAAGTTTGTTGTTATGAGATACGTTTCACGAATGAGTCTATGAATGTCATTCGTAATCTCGAGTGATTCGTAGCGAAATTTCATTCCCTTTCCCAATTATCCCATTTTCCCAACTTTCCCTACCGAGTCTTCCTAAGGCTATCAAAGATGTAGAAATCCGTAAGCGCAATAAGCGGAGTGAAGAGCGCGGTAACTGCCATGGAGAGAAGGAGCCAGACGCCATTACCAACGCCTTCGCCAAGCGGGTTTGGGCCAAGGGTAAGGGCAATGAGAATCATGAGGCCGCTTAACGCAAGGAAGCTGATGAGCGAAAGGGCAAGGGCATAGATGAACTGAGGGATAACAAAACGGAAGAATGTAGCCCACCAGCGTCCCTTCACGAGCGCGGAAGAATTTTTCATGGAGCGGATGCCTGTGGAGAACATTTGCTTTATGGCCGCTCCCACGGATGACTCTTTGACCGTCTTCATCTTTGGTTCTTCAGTGAGGATGAGGGAATACGGAGCAAAGGAGTATTGAATGGTGAATTTGATGATGAGGACAACGGCAATGATGCCGCCAGCAGCGAGAAGGATGGCGCCAATGGCGGACAGTATGAAACCAATATTGGTGGCTGGGGAAAGGATGATCAAGAGCCAGCCAAGAAAAGGAATTGCGAGAGCCAGGGCCGCAAGGAGCACGAAGAGAAAGCTTGTCCACACGTAGGGGAAGAATAATTTTCTCGCCGCGGCTACACGTTTGGCAATTGGTGTTTTTGTGCCGTTTACGTGATCTTGCGCCGCAAGCACAATCATGATGAGTGTGAGGATGCTGACCACGGTCAGAAGCAATCCGCCTACGTTGTTCAAAATGATGACCGTCCAATCAAGGCCATTTAACGTGTTGTCTTCGGTGAAAGGCGCGATGAACTTGGCTACTGCTGCAGGGACGGCCGCTACCACCATCCAGGCGCTGATGCCGATAAGTTCAGCGAAATGCTCTTTATAGTGCTCAACCGTTTTATCAAATACCTGACCTATTGAAATGAGGTTTGCCATAATTGCAGAAAGTATACCAAGTTTAGCCAGTTGTCCCAAAGGATCCGCGGTTTTCTGTCCCCATATCTTCACCTTCCGTAAAGGTGACGCCACGGAGCACGGGGACTATGACACCTTGAGCAATGCGTTCACCTGCCTCTACGGTATACGGCTCTTGGCCAAAGTTATGGAGAAAGAGAAATATCTCATCTTCCGGGCCGCAGTAGTCCTGATCTATGACGCCGGTGCCGTTTGCAAGCCTCAAGCCTTTTTTTGCGTTGCTTGAGCGAGGAAGTGTCAGGAGTACGTGGCCATCCGGCACCTGAACCACAAGTCCGGTTCGAAACTTCTTTCGTTCGCCCGGCAAGATGACGCCGCCTTCAATGACGGCAAGATCAAATCCGCACGCGCCGGCAGTTTTGTACTCGGGGAGTGGAGTTTCAGGAGTTAGCCGGCGAATTTTTACTTGCATAAGAGAAATAATTTTCATTTGTCTTCACAACATCCCGCAACCAGCATCGAGCATCAAGCATTTTTCCACTTACCCACACTTCATCGTTGACCCGCACCGGATCGAGTGGCACAGTCGCACCTGAAGCCGATGGGCGCCATGCTTGCCCAGCGGCTTTTACTATTTATAGTACTTTGTAACGCACGAGAACGGTTTTTTCTCCTAATCGTTCAACAGAAAGTGTTTCGAGCATCAATTCTTTATCCAAATTCGCGGCGAGTGGGATACCGCCGGTAAAAAGTATCGGTTCATAGGTAAGAGCTATTTCACTCACCAGTCCGGCGTTCAGGAATTGGCTGTAGACATTGCTTCCGCCAGCAATAACGACGTTTGTGAAGCCGCGCGCCTCAAGACCATCCAAGATGGTTTTAAGGTCGCCAGATGCCGTTTCTACGCTTCCCGGCGCCACTGCTACCTCTTCTGGCTTTTCCGTCAGCACCACAATGAGCCGGTCGGGAAGGGGGCGACCAATAGTGGCAAAGGTGGTGCGGCCCATGATCATGACGCCGGCTTTTTTTGTCTCCTCTACAAAGAACTTTTTGTCTTCTTTTGAGCTCCAGTTGGCGAGTTCATTGGTACCTCTCGCAATGAATCCGTTGGCAGTGACCGTAGCGACGATAATGGTGTGCATAATGTGCCGTTGGGGTCGGCTTCTATGCCGACCCTGTGATTTTTGAGGCTGTGTATGTAGGGGTCGACCTCTGTACTAACCCTTGCTAGTATGCGGAAAGATACAAATTACGCAACCCCTATGAAGCCCTTTGCTGAACGAACACCAGATCATCAGTACCATGATCTTTTACGGAAGATTATGGACGAGGGCGTGGAAGTCACGCCTATCCAGGGGGAGAGATCCAAGATGATTTTAGGAGCGCAGATGCGTTTCCCGTTTGCGAACGGTTTCCCCATGATCACGGAGCGTGATCTCTCTGGCCGTTTCATGGAAGGAGCGCTCGCTGAACACGTTGCTTTCCTTCACGGTGCTCGTACGCAGGAAGATTTAGTGAAGTGGGGTTGTCCGTGGTGGAAAAAGTGGGTTACTAAAGAGCGCTGTGATATTTTTGGTCTCTCTGAAGGCGATCTTGGACCCGGCTCTTATGGCCCAGCTTGGACCGCATTCCCAACTGCAGAAGGCGCACCGTTTAATCAGATCGAGCACGTCATCAAGCAGATCAAAGAGCGGCCGAATCTGCGCACTCACATTATTTCTCCCTGGATTCCGCAGTACACGCTGCAGCATTCCGGCATCCCGCCGCGGAAAGTAGTGGTGGCTCCATGTCACGGCTATCTTCACATTCTTGTTTTCCCAGAGACTAAGGAAATTTCTGTTCATCACTTCCAGCGCTCGGGTGACGTACCGGTGGGCGTAGTATTTAACATCATCCAGTACGCTGCCTTCACCATGATGCTCGGCCAGATCCTGGGCTACACGCCCAAGGAGCTTGTGTACACCATCTCTGATGCGCATATGTATGAGAGCCAGTATGAGAAGGTGAAGGAGCTTCTGGCCCGTGAACCTAAGCCGTTCCCAACCATGACTGTTGACCCTTCTATTACGGACATCTTCGACTTCCGCCCCTCACATTTCACGGTTAGTGATTACACGCCGCATGAGGCCATGACTATCCCCACGCCAGTTTAAGGTATGTCGAACGGATACGTGAACCCTGACAATTCCAAGCGTGGAGATTACGCTCGGGTGATCGACGAGATTGCTAAAGAAAAAATCTGCCCGTTTTGCGCGGAGCATGTTCATCGTATTCACCCAAAACCCATTGAAGAGAAAAAGTTTTGGCTCGTGACAGATAATGCGTATCCCTACAAGCCAGTGAAACAGCACATCCTCCTCATTCACAAAGAGCATATTGAGCACGTGTCCGAACTTTCTCGTGAAGCTTGGGATGAATTGCAGGATATTCTGGTCGAGCTGTCCAAAGTGAAAGACATAAAAGGAGGAGCGCTCATGATGCGCTTTGGAGATACGGAGTACACCGGAGCATCAGTGACGCATTTACACGCTCAGATCATCCAGGGCGATCCTGATAGTCCCGAGTACGATAAATCCAAAGGCGTCCTTTGCAGAGTTGGCTAGGATCGATTGAACGCGGCCCGATCCTGAGCACCGGCGAAGGATCTAGAGAGTGATGGAATTTTCTGGACCCTTCGGCAGTGGCCTCAGGGTCTGATACTCGCTTGAAACGTGTCACTCCCCTCCACGAAGTGGAGGGGTCCAGGGGAGGATAATTACTGGACGAGAATAATTTCAACCCCAAACGCTTTAAAGATTTTTTCGGCATCTAAAACCGAGTACCCTTTTTCGTAATAGACTTTTTTCATTCCGGATTCGCAGAGGAGACGAGCGCAATTGGAGCAGGGGAAAGTAGTGCTGTAGATTGAAGTCCCCTCAAGGGCTATTCCTGCTTTTGCGCACGCTGCTACCGCTGCAGCTTCTGCATGAATGGACGTATAGAGTTCAAAACCGCTGCCAGCGTCAAAGTTGCTGCGGGGATCGCCGTTCTGCATGAGGTGAAAGTCTGTGGGCAGATGGTGATTGTGGCTTTTGACGATGATTTTTCCGTCCCTTGCGATAACTGCGCCCACTTGCCGCCAAAAGTCGGAACTTTTATCCGCTTCCTCTTTCGCCTCAGCAATAAGTTCGCGATGCAATTCATCGTGAGAAATGGTTCTGTTTGGAGCAACCACAAATTCAGCCGTTGAGATGGGCCGGTCGTAGCGTAAAAAGATTTTTTCAAAGGTCACGTCCATTCCGGGAAAATATTTTCCCGCCAAGTGGTGCCCGATGTCCTCATCCGGCATTACGATTGCGCCTTCGCCTGCCACGAGATCGCTTTTCGACAGAACCTTAACTTCTGAAAATATTCCGAGCGCCTCAATCGCAACTTTTATCTTTTCAGGATCCACAATCCGCAGATCGCGCACGAATATTGTGTAATCACTAAGAATATCTTTTCCAAGAATACCAAGAACCTCCCCCCGATATTTTTCGAAAAGATTTATGTATCCCTTATGCAGCACCGGAACGAAAGCAATGAGCACAGAGTTAGCCTTCATTGATCTGGTTAAGAAATTTGGCAATGAGTTCGTTTACCTCCCGGGCAAGTTTTTCTGCGCCTTCGATCGTTAAATTTCGTACACGCGCCGTAGTGGTGGTAGTGGCCTGCGGGGGGAGAACGACAATTTCACCGCAGCAGTCTTTGTATTCCTCCACGTCTACGGGTGCAATATCTTTTGTGGAAGCAGAGAAGACCATGACATCAGGGCGAATAGCTTTGATAAGATCGCCCAGTCCGTGATGCGCCTCTCTAATGGTCACGATATCCACGTGGCGGAGATGGAGGAGCATGTTGAGACGTTCATTCTGCGGGACTATAGGGCGCTTGGGTCCTTTGCGGATTTTGGTCAGTTCATCAGAGTCCACGCCTACAATGAGGACATCGCCCAGAGATTTGGCCTTTTCAAGATAAAGGGCATGGCCTTCATGAATAAGGTCATACACGCCCTGGGTCAGAACCACCTTCATGCCGAGCGTTTTCAGGCTCTGCACCACTTCCTTGAGCTTTTCAAGGTCATTTACAATACGTTTCTCCGTATTTGAGCCTGGGCCAAAGGGATCTCGAAAAGACGTCTCCATAGTGGTAGATTATGTTGGCCGAAGCTTAGCAATTGCCCATTTTTTATATAAGTGGTGGATGTGCATAACATATGAACAAATATTGGCTTATCCCCGTCGTGTTTGGTGCGGCTGTTGTTCTCATTTTGGGTGCATGGTTCGTTCTTGCGCGTCCAGGTGCCGTTGGGGTCGGCTCCTATGCCGACCCAATCAAGGAGGCGATTCATTATCACGCCGGTTTCCAAATTTATATTGATGACAAGCTCCAGGACTTTTCCGGCCTTCAATATATGGACCTGAAGCCGTGCGAGACAGCGCAAGATGGTGGGGTCGACGCTTCTGTCAACCCAACAGAAGAAACGTTAGATCTGCATAATGGCGTAGGAGATGTAGTCCATGTGCACCACGCGGGGATGACTTGGAGCAACCTGGCGCAGTATGTGATCGAGCGTTCCGAAGCGGACATCTCAGAGGATGAAATGCAGCAGGCGGAAATTACCGCGTATGTGAACGGTGAAAAAGTAAATGACATCCTGTCCTATCCTATTAAAGCGTATGACAGCGTGGTGGTGTTCATTGGTCAGACCTCCGATATTCCCGGAAAGCTGAAGAACGCCGTCACCACGGACCACATCAAAGATATCGAGGCTGATAAAGAAAATTGTGGATCCTAAATGCAACAACACCACCCCGTACGAGTGGTGTTTGAGTTTCTGCGCGTTGGTTTACTCGTCCAGTCTGGGCTTCCCGCGGACGGTATACGCATCACGCGCCACGAGCTCGAGTGCGGACATTCCGCCTTTGAGGCCCGCACGGATATCAGTGATTGCTTCAGGGCTCATGATGATGAGTATTCGACTCATCGTATTCCCGGGAAGCCGGAAGTAGCAAACGCGCGCGGTTCGCGCATTCTGTCCCTCCCAATAGTTGAGTAGGACAGAGTATCTCTTGGCGAGAGCGGATGCTCCTTCCTTGCGTACGCCGTACTCTTCCCGCTCGTCTCGCTGCCCGTCTGCTTGCACCGCTGCGTGAATGCAGAGTGCGTATTCTTCGTGGCGGAGCTCCGTAAAGATGGGACTCTCTACCACGAGTTCGATTCTCCACATGTCTCCTCCTAGAGTTATCGGAACAGGGGATTATGACAGAGAAATCCCTCTTTGTCAAAACAAAAACTCGCCCGTGAAGGCGAGTTTTTGTATTCCCCCTCCTCGAGATCTAACCCCGAGCGCAGGCGAAGGGGGAGGGGGTTACGGGGGAGGCTAGCTTATTACGCTCCAGCTACATCTAGTCTGACTGCAGGTCCCATGGTGGACGTCATGGTGACGGACTTCATGAAGATACCTTTAGCAGTTGCCGGCTTAGCGCGGCGGATAGTTTCCACGGCAGCGTTTACGTTTGAAACGAGGTTTGCTTCAGAGAAGGAAGCCTTGCCTACAATCATGTGAACGTTGGCAGTAGCATCATTTTTGAAGGAGAGCTTACCAGCCTTCTGTTCAGCGATGATTTTTCCGATGTTCGGGCCAACCGTGTCTGTCTTTGGGTTAGGCATGAGACCGCGAGGTCCAAGAATTTTAGCGGCCTTAGCAATCTTGGTCATCATGCTCGGCACGGCTACAGCAACGTCGAAGTCGATCTTACCCGTTTTCACGAGGTTCTCGATGTACTCTTCGTTCGCAATAATGTCTGCGCCGGCTTCTTTAGCGGCAGCTTCATTAGCTGCGTCTACGAATGCCGCTACGCGCTTGGTCTTGCCGCTTCCATGGGGAAGGGTGAGCGTGCCGCGGATCTGCTGGTCTCCCATCTTAGGATCAATGCCGAGATTGAAATGAATTTCAATCGTTTCATCAAACTTGGCGTTGGCGCCAGCCTTTACGGCGGCAACTCCCGCTTCAACGGAGAGCGCTTTCTTTTCAATTCCTCCCTTCACTGCGGTAAAACGTTTGCTGTGCATAATGGTGTGTGGTGCGAGCGCGCCGTCTGACGGAGCTCCCACGATTATTGTATGGGCGACGCTTGCGTCGTCCTTATTTATTATTTTTTCTTTCTTCCACCCAGTCTCGGTACACCACTTTAAAGTGGAGCAGGAAGAGGGGGAGTGTGACGAGCACAAGAGCAATGTCTCGTACGGCGGCACTGGCTTTCTGACGGTTATAGTTTGAGATTGTTTCTTCGTTTATTGACTGACACTGTTTACGTGCCGTCTCTTCCGAAGATTCCTTGACTGGGGAATCAACAGGATAGGGAACGGTATTAGCACAGTTCTGCAGATAGTCCGGAACATCAGCGGCTGTGATGACGTAGGTTTTAAGGCCTAACGTTACAACGTCTATGAGTCCGTACATGAGCGTGAAGAGCGTAACTGCCGCCACGACTGCAAAATACAGTCTAAGGATGATAGATGAGCCTTTAGTCATATGCCTCCAGTATACAACTAGGCTTCTACATCTACTCCCATCTGACGTGCCGTACCGGCAATGATCTTCATGGCAGCTTCAACATCTTTCGTGTTGAGGTCTGGCATCTTGCGTTCCGCAATGTCCCGGAGCTGAGCTTTGGTGAGCTTACCCACTTTTTCCGTGAGTGGCTTACCAGAACCAGCTTTCAGGTTCAGCATCTTCTTGATCATGTCAGAGGCCGGGGCCGTCTTCAGGATGAAGTCGAATGAGCGGTCTTCGTAAATAGTGATGACGGCAGGAACCGTTTCACCGCGGCGGTCCTGGGTCTTGGCGTTAAATTCCTGGACAAAAGCCTGGATGTTAATGCCTTGCTGACCGAGTACTGGACCGAGTGGAGGTGCTGGAGTGGCTGCGCCACCGATTGCCTGCACTTTGACCACGGCTTTGATCTTCTTAGCCATAGAACGAGTGTTTTTACAGTGGATTCCTGGGGATTTACCCAAGCGACCACATCGTTTATTAGTGCCGGAATTGTGCCGGTATTTGCAGGAAATGTCAAATATTGTTAGCTTCCCGTGGTCCGAGACAATTCTCGGCTGGAGGTACGTGATGCGTGTGCTGTGTTTGGAAGTAGATCGTGCTCTGTCGGCCGGTCTGAAGGCGGTCGAACCCATGGGCGCCCAAGGATGGGTGACCAAGCGGTTTGTCTATCGGCAACACGCCGATTCCGGAACCCTCCTGATCTTTGGAGGGCACGGGCTCGTTCCCGTAGAGGAGCGATGTACCCACAAGCGGCTGCTCGTCCGCGCCATGGAGCTCGGGGTGCTGCCGCGGGAGCTGACGGTAGAGAGCGTCACCGGCGCGGGGACGATCTACGGAGACAGGAATTTGTCGTGGTCCGCCTCGAGCATCGCGCTCGCGGATACGCCACACGAGTTTCGTCCGCAGATCACGAACGTTCTCTTGCCTCGCGCCAAGTGATGGTGAGACAAACGCAAGAGCCGCGCCCATACCGGGACGCGGCTCTTACTGCACTTGGCTTACACTTTTTTTACTTGGAGGAAATCGAGTTCCAGTGGAGTCTCACGACCGAACATGGAAACCATGACTTTAATCTTGCCACGGGCTTCGTCTACATCATCCACCTTACCCTGCTGGGCTTTGAACGGACCGTCCGTGATGGCCACCATATCGCCCTTAGAGACATCAATCTTGAACTCCGGTTCAGAAACGCCTACGCGCTTCAGAAGCACGTCCACTTCTTCCTGAGCAATAGGAGTAGGGGTGTTTCCGGTGCCAATGAATCCCGTGACGTTTGGCGTGTTGCGCACCACGTACCAAGAGTCATCCGTTACAATCATTTCTACGAGTACGTAGCCAGGGAAAATCTTTTCCTCTACTACCTTACGTGCGCCGTTCTTGATTTTGATCTTCTTTTCTTTTGGCACCATGACATTGAAAATCTTTTCTCCCATGTCCATGGTATCAATGCGCTGCTTTAAGCTGTCCGTCACGTTCTCTTCATATCCGGAGTACGTGTGGATGGCGTACCAGCGGCGGCCGTAATTGGCGGTTTGCTTTGCCATACTTTATGAGGTGAGTTTTACTAGGGCTTCAAGACCGAGCGTGAGGAGATAGTCCAAACCGCCAAGGTACGCAGCAAGAGCAACACACAAACCGATAACGAAACCGGTATAGGTCAGGGTCTGTTTCTGTGTGGGCCAGGTAACCTTTTTGAGCTCATCCCGTGATTCGCGCAGGTAGCGAATGGGGAGGAAGTTTGCGATTGACGCCATAGCGTAAAAATTTGGTACTTAAAATCCCCTTTGGGGGGATCGATAAAAGGACTATATCAGAGCTTTTGGGCTTAGGCAAGGGGTAAAAAGAAAGCAGGGGAAAACTTGTGTATACTAGGGTTCGTGAGGTCATGACATGCGCATATGATGAAACAAGAATTTCGGTTTACGCTTGTTGAAGCACTGCTGATCCTTGCGGCCGTTTCTGTGGCTGGAGGCGTTTGTATTTTGGCATTAACATAAAATAAAAATCCCCGTTGTCCAAAGTGGAGCGGGGATTTTTATTTTGCCTAAACGTCCAAGTTGGAAACGTCTTTAGCGTGCGTCTGAATGAACTTTTTGCGCGGAGCTACGTCTGCGCCCATGAGGATGTCAAACGTTTCATCCGCGAGCGTAGCATCATCCACGGTGACCTGCTTCATGATGCGCGTACCAGGATCCATGGTGGTCTCCCAGAGCTGATCCGGGTTCATTTCACCCAAACCTTTGTAGCGCTGGATGTTTACCTTTACTCCTGAAGCAACAATCGTCTCAACTTCTTCACCGTCATTTTCTCCGGAGACGTTTGCCTCCACCTCTACTTCTTCCGGACCTTTGCGCTTGCTGCTCTTGGCCTTTTCTCCGGTCATCTCTTCTGTGAACTTTATCTTTTCTTCCTCAGAGAAGGCGTAGCGGACATCTTTACCCACCTGGATGCGGAAGAGGGGAGGCATGGCGATATAGATGTGGCCGTTCGTGACGAGCTGCGGGAAGTGGCGGTAGAAGAGGGTCAGAAGGAGTGTGCGGATGTGCGCGCCGTCCACGTCAGCGTCTGTCATGATGACCACGCGTCCATAGCGCATGGCGGTAATGTCAAAAGCTTCGCCAATGTTTGTGCCGAGCGCGATGACAAGATTTTTTACTTCATTGTTTCCAAGAAGTTTATCCAGGCGAGCGCGTTCTACGTTCAGAATTTTTCCGCGGAGTGGGAGGATGGCCTGGAATTCACGGTTACGTGCTTGTTTGGCCGAACCTCCAGCGGAGTCTCCCTCTACAATGAAGAGCTCCGTGCTCTTGGAATCCTTGCTTGAACAGTCGGCGAGTTTTCCAGGAAGTGTAAGTCCTTCAAGTGCGCCTTTGCGGAGCACGGTCTCACGGGCGGCGCGGGCAGCAGCGCGAGCGCGGGCAGAAAGGAGGCATTTGGAGATAATTTCTTCAGCATCTCGCGGATGCTCTTCCAAGAAAATTTGGAATGCTTCGCCAAAAGCGCTTTCCACAGCAGCCTTAGCTTCTGGGTTGCCGAGTTTGCCCTTAGTTTGTCCTTCAAACTGCGGTTCCGGAATCTTTACGCTGATAACGGCAGTCAGGCCTTCGCGAGCGTCATCACCGGTCAGATTAATATCCTTTTCTTTGAGATAGCCCTTATCCCGAGCGTAAGAGTTCAAAACGCGGGTGAGCGCTGCCTTGAAGCCGGCCAAGTGCGTACCGCCATCCGGGTTCACGATGTTGTTCGCGTAGCAATGGACGCTTTCGTAATATTCTTCTGTGTACTGCAGCGCTACCTCCACGTCCACATTCTCTACCTGCTTGTGTACGTAAAAAACATTTTGATGCTTAGCTTCCTTGCGCTCATTAAGGTGGCGAACATAGGAAGCTACGCCGCCTTCAAAGTAAAAACCATACGGATGATGCTCTTCCGTGCGTTCATCAATGATCTCGAGCTTCACGCCTGCCGTGAGATACGCCTGCTGGCGCAAATGATCAATGATGTAGGGGAGATCGTATTCAATGGTTTCAAAAATGGTTTTGTCCGCGTGGAAACTGATGATAGTGCCCCGTTTCTTGGCTTTGCCAACGGCCTTCACTTTGCCCTGCGGAATGCCTTTCTTATATTCTTGTACCCAGACTTCTCCGTCACGGTGGATTTCGGCCTTCAGGTGATCAGACAGTGCGTTCACTACGGACACGCCCACGCCGTGGAGACCGCCGGAAACTTTATAGCCAGAAGCTTCGCCGCCAAATTTTCCTCCGGCATGGAGTTTGGTAAGGACAAGTTCCAGAGCGGAAATTTTTTGTTCAGGGTGGATGTCTACCGGAATACCGCGGCCATCATCTTCTACACTGACCCAGTTGTCAGCCTGCATGTGGACGGTGATCGTGGTGGCATGTCCGGCCATGGCTTCGTCAAAACAGTTGTCTACCACTTCCCAGATAAGGTGATGGAGGCCTTCCGGACCCGTAGACCCAATGTACATGCCCGGGCGCTTGCGTACCGGTTCCAATCCTTCCAAAACGGTAATGTTTTTAGCGCTATATGAGGAACTCTTGGCGTCAGGTTTAGGAGGCATAGGTCAAGGTTATTTCGGGTTCCAGTTTACCACGCTCGTTCCAAGGTAACAATACCGCGGATGTGATAAAATGGAGCCAGATATATGCCTGAGGGGGAAGAGAAGAAAAGTGAGAACGTCGCGCTTCAGAGACAGTACCGCGCCATTGACGCGGATTACCGGAGAGATGTAGCGATCGTTCAGGCCCGTCCGCTGTTAACGCGGATTGGGTTGATAGCGTGGTCGCTTTTTGATATTGCGTCCATCGCTTTTTTTGTCGTCGTTGTGGTGGGCTATCTTATTTCAGGTTCTTTTGAGGACACGCGTTCCATGGCCGGGCTTGCAAATAACGTGGCAGCCTTCCACGCCATCACGGCAGCTCAGCAGCCGTCTCCGCTCCAGCCGGGGACCGCAAGCGTTCTCTCGAGCGGCGGCAAGTATGATCTTTTCGCTCCGCTTTCCAATGATAATGAATCTTGGTCCGCGGTCTTCACCTATTCTTTTAAGTATGATGGCGGAGAAACCGAGCATCAGGCAGGATTTTTGAATCCTCAGGAAACGCGTCCGCAGGCCACACTCGCCGTTGTTTCAAGCGGTGCTCCGAGAAACCCCCGGATCATCATTGAAAATATCGTCTGGACGAGAGTTGACCGCCATGCGGTCAAAAATATTACCGAGTGGCTCGATACTCATGATAATTTTCCCGTGAGCAACGTTGTCTATAGCAATAACATCGGGCTAAACGCCACAAAAATCGGTCAGAGCGATTTCCTTTTGGCGAATCGTACGGCGTACGGGTATTGGGAGCCGAAGTTTCTCGTTTTCCTAGAGCGCGGAAAAACAGAGCTCGCGGTCACGGAGATTACGGTGCCGCGTTTTGCTTCCGGAGAGTCTCGTCAGATTAATGTTCGCTGGACAGACGCCATTCCGGCATCCGCAACGGTGAGGGTTGTTCCGGTGATTAACTTTGCGGACAATTCTCTTTACATGAAGCCAACAGAGTAGGAGGATGCCTGTGCTATGGCGTTTCTTCTCCTCAAAAAACTGCCGAGGTTTGACTGGCT
>Ga0172380_10006497_pt1 | contig 13551 bp, 14 predicted proteins | sample Leawe162metaG_FD_119747 | JGI IMG/M metagenome (GOLD analysis project Ga0172380, IMG submission 119747) | Leachate microbial communities from a municipal landfill in Southern Ontario, Canada - Leachate well 162 metaG | ecosystem: Engineered > Solid waste > Landfill > Unclassified | place... | reverse complement strand
CCACATTTCTGTTTCGGAGGGTAAATTTTCGCCCGCCGACTAAGCTCACTTCGCCCTTCAGGGCTTCTCTCGCAGTCCGCCGGCTGGCGGAGGCAGCCGGTTTAGCCGAAAAGATGGGGGGGAAATAGTATTCTTTCTAAATTATGCTATTGTGCATAACTCTCCGGCAATAATTTGAAAAAAATTTGATATAATGAAATTGGTGGATAATCTTAATCGGCTAGAACAATTAATAATATTCATTTTGGATAGAGCGAATAAAAAGGGGATAAAAGATCTTTCGGACTTTCAGTTAATGAAAATGCTATATCTGTTAGAAGTTTTTTCGTTAAAATACACAGGTGCAAAATTTATAGACGAAGTTTTCACCCGGCATGAAAATGGACCGATAACAACTTATTTTTATAAGGCAAGAGAAAATTTGCTCGCAAAAGATTTTCTAAATGTTGAGGAAAAGAAGAAGGTAGATTATAAATATCCGAGAAGGGCTAATATGCTAGGCAAGAAAAAGCTTGATAAATTTATCTTTAGTATGGGAGAAACGATATTTCTAGATAATTTTTTAGACGATTTTTTGAAACTAACTCAAAAAGAATTAAAGAATTTAGCGTATGAAACTGAACCGATGAAAGCGATTCTGGAATCGGAAAAAAATAAAGATATTAAAAAAGGAACAATTATCGATTTCAATAAAGTAATTGTTGACCCGGATGTAGTGGAAACATATTCAGATGAATTATGAGCTTCTCTGTTGGCGATATACCTTTTTATAAAGAATATGTTTTTACTGACTCGGGCGAAACAAAACCTCATTTTGGGCTTATTTTATTGCCAGAGAAAGCTACTCAATATCAAGGGAGCAATCTTTGTTGCGTAATCACATCAAAATGTCCTGATAATTGGGGCCATAAGCTATGCAAAAGCAGCTATTCTTGTTTTAGCTGCGACAGTTTTGCTTGTTTTAATAGAAAAGATCTAGTTTCTAAGGCTGGCTTGGGAGACGGCAATCAACCTAAAGGTTCGTTAAGCAAACAAGATTTGAAAGAGGCATATAAAATTTTAAAAAAATCTCTTTTTTGTATTAAAGACATAGCTTCGGATCAATATATCAGGGGCACGATAATCAGGGAATGGAAAATGAGAATCAAAGAAATTTGATATAAAAGATTCCAAATTATGGCTATCATCAAAAAGAAAATTTGGCCGGAATATTTTGAACTTGCGGCTGCCGGCAAGAAAAATTTTGAATTGCGCGTTGCGGATTTCGATATAGAAGAAGGGGATACGATAATCCTCGAGGAATGGGATCCGAAAGATCAAAAATACACGGGCAGAAGCTTGGAAAAGAAAGCCGGGTATATATTGAAAGTAAAACTGAATGATTTTGGACAAGAAGAAGAGATCAAAGAAAAAGGCTTGATGGTGATCCAGCTGCAACCGGCGGAAATAACGGAAAAAGAGGACGGCCAAAGCCAACCGGCGGAAAAATAGAGAACAAATATGTCCGCAAAACGCACAAAATATTATTTTGTGTTATAATATCCCCATGGTCCCTGAAGTTATCCAGCCATTTTTGTGGTCAAACGATCTGGAGAAAGTTGATCTCCAGCGCGACAAAAAAAGGATAATCCTCAATATTCTGAACATCGGAACGAAAGAAGCCACGGATTGGCTGTTTAATTTTTATCCAAGGCCGGAAATTATAAAAACCATTATTGAGCATGGCGCAAAAGGGGAGTTGAGCGGCAAGTCTTTAAACTATTGGACATTACTTTTGGATATCGACCAAAAAAAATTAATTAAAACCCGGCTGCCGGATTAATATGTTTTACGATATTTTAGACGAAAAACGCCTGGCAATACTGCCCTTGCTAAAAAATTTTAAAGACAGCTGCTATTTAGCCGGCGGCACCGGTTTAGCTTTGCAACTGGGCCATCGCGACAGCACAGACTTCGATTTTTTCTCGCAAGAAGACATCGACACCGAAAAACTATTTTCGCGGATTGCGGAAGTTTTCAACGGCCGCAAAATAGCCAAAGTCCAGGAAGAAAAAAACTCTCTTGCTGTTTTTATCGACGAAAATATCAAGTTAAGCTTCTTATCTTATAAATACAAACTGATCGATAAACTGGTTGAAGAAGAGAATATCAGGATCGCTTCTGTCCCGGACATCGCCTGCATGAAACTGGCGGCAATCGTCAGCCGCGCCGCCAATAAAGACTATATCGACCTTTATTTTATTCTAAAAATATTTTCTCTCGAAGACATCCTCGATAAAATGAATGAAAAAATGCCCAGCTTGGACATCAATTTAGTTTTAAAAAGTTTGGTCTATTTTAAAGACATTTCCGCGGAACCGATAAAATTCAAGAACAACAACGATGCCAGCATCGAAACGGTTGAAAATTTTTTAGTCGAAAAAATTAACGATTTAAATAAGATCGGCCGCCGCAAACTATGATAAGCCAGCAATTGATCGGGTATATCAAACAGCAATTGGAAAAAGGGACCAGCATCGATAAAACGAGAAGGCTGCTTTTGGATACGGGCTGGACGGAGGAAGAGCTGGACGAAGCTTACATGGCCGCGCAAAACCCTGATTATATACCGCCGGAAAAAGAAAAAGTCCGGATACTCGGCTCGATGGAACTCCTGCGCCAAGCTCTGAAGATATACGGAAACAGATTTTGGCCAATATTAGGGTTGTTCTTTCTTCCTATTGCCGTGGTTCTGGTTTGCTGTCTCGTGTTGGGAGTAGCCTATACGGTCTCTCCTTTCCCGCTGGAGTGGAAGATCATCGGAGCGGCCGCTATTATCCTGATATCCATTTTCGCCCAATCCTGGGCTCAAATAGCCCTGATATGCGTGATAAAAGGCATTCAAAGAAAAGTAGAGGCGGAAGAGGCTTTGCAGATCGCCCTGCCCAAGATCTTTTCTTTTTGGTGGGTGCTTTTGCTGTCCTGGCTTATAACGATCGGGGGCATGCTTTTATTCGTCATCCCGGGCATTATCTTTTCTTTTTGGATCATGTTCGCCGTCTACGTTCTGCTGAACGAAAATATCAACGGAATAAACGCTCTGCTCAAGAGCAAGACTTACATGCAAGGCCAAATGTTTAATGCCGGCGTCAAATTATTTTTCGCCTGTTTAGTCTATCTTTTGGCGCTCATTCCCTTTTTCATATCCGTAAAAGCCTTCTCCATATTGTCCGGCGAAGCGACGGTATCGGGTATCGCGGCAAGCATTGCGATATTCATACTTTCACAGCTTTTTTCCTTGCCGTTGCTGACAGCCTACTTCTTTTTATTCTATAAAAACCTTAAAGAAATTAAAGGAAATATCGGGATCGATCCGGCAGGCAACGGCTGGCTGATCTTCGCGGAGATCGTTGGCATCCTCGCCGTTCCGACAGCCATCTTTATCAGCGCCGCGATCGCCGTCAACACTGCCGCGAACAAGCCGGCGGAAGCCCCGGCCGTCAACAACGAAACTGTCAAAAACTATACTCGCATGCTAAAAACGACCGCCATGGTTTATCGCAACAGCAATTTCAGCTACGCCGGACTGGAAAAAAATATTGAATATTCGAATATCTGCGCCGAAATAGCTGTCAACGGAAGCCTTTGCCAGGCGCAGATCAGCGATAAAAAATATTGCATAAGAACGAAGATGGCAGGAGAGGAATATTACTGCGTTGACAGCGGCGGATACTCCGGCGATACCGATAAAGAACATTGCACTTCCGACAAGCCGTATTGCAGCGAATAAAAAATAAAGACCGGCTCTTTCGAGAACCAACCGGCCCTGCGAAGAAAAATATCGGACGGAACGGCAAAATATCATCGATCAAAAAACGCTTTAAGCGTTTTTTTGGTATGTCCGGAGCGGTATCGCCGCCGCCAAAACTTTGACTTTTCCGATTTAAGCTATAAAATTAAACCAATGGCAACGATCATCCTTTTTTTGGAGTGGTATTACAAGGAACTCCCTCAAAAATTCTACAAGATCTGGAGCAATTATGTCTGGTTCTGGGGCTATTATTTTTCTTTGGGAAACACTCTTCGGACATTTTTTTTGCCTTGGAAAAAAATATACGAAGACCGCAACTACGGGTTCAATCTCGAAAAATGGTTTTCCGCCATTCTTTGGAATCTGTTCTCCTGCTTTATGGGAATATTCTTGAGAAGCTTTCTGATAGCCGGTTTGCTGCTTACTGAAATTTTCACTTTTATCATCGGGTTTGTTTTTCTGATCGTTTGGCTGGCTTTTCCTTTAATATTAATATCGGCCTTCGTAAAAGGTTTAGGTTTTGTTATTTAAACGCGAGCTTTAGGCTTCAGGCAAATTAAAATATTTTTATGTTCGATCTTGAAAAATCACAGATATCAAAAGCGATCTTCATCGAGAAATATTTTTTTCCCGGAGCTCTTAATTTTTTCAAAGTGATCTTTGCCGCCGGATTCATCTATCTTTCAGCTGTTTATTTCAGCTATCCTTTCTTAGGCCCTGTTCCTTTCTCAAAAGAATTTATTTTAAAAGGCGCTCTGATCTTGTTTTCCCTGTGGGGCTGGCTTTGGCTTTTCCTTAGTTTTTTCAACCAAAAGCTGAAAGAGCCCGCGATGAAAGAATCAGACAATCTGGCCGACCTTTTGGACCTGAACGCGGCCAAAGCTTTAACAAAAGCTATCCATTCCAAAAAATATTCTTTCGACCTGTCGCTCTTCCTAGCATTGGCGGCAATGCCCGAATTCAAATTGGCTTTTTCAAGACTTCTATTATCCCGCGAAAAAATTTACAAAACGGCCCAAGAGGTATGGGGGAAAGAGAGGGCCGGACAAGGCGGCAGAGCCGAAGAAGCGGAAAAGATCGTTATGTCCGCCCTTAAAATAGCTGTTTCCCAAGACCTGGAAAGGATCTCCGCGGCTTGCTTGCTGTTCGCCGTTATAGAGGACAACCCTTTGGCCAAGAAAACTTTGTTCGAACTCGGCGTTTCCAAAAACGATGTCTTAGAAACCGTCCTTTGGCAAGAGAGAGCTTTGAGATCTCAAAAGATCAGAAAAAAATTCTGGCTGAAAGAAAATCTCATAAGAAAAGACAGCATCGGAAGGCACTGGGCGGCGGGACATACCTACTACCTCAATCTTTATTCCCGCGACCTTACGAATTTCAAAAAAAATCTTCCTTCCCTTGGGATCCTCCTGCACGAGAAACAAATAAAACAACTGGAAGACGCTTTGATCGGATCGGGCGGCACCACTTCCGCCTTGCTGGTCGGAGAGCCGGGAACAGGCAGAAGAATGCTCTTGTCCAATCTGGCGAACAAAGTTTCGGAAGGCCGCAGCTACAGAACTCTTAATTTCAGCAGGGTGGTCGAGATCGATATGCCTTCTGTAATAGCTTCCGCGCAAAACATCGAAGATCTTGGAAATACTTTAAGGCTGATATTCAACGAAGCGATGCGCGCTGGCAACGTCATTCTCGTGATCCGCGAGATCCACAACTATATAGGATCCCATTTCGGGGCCAGGGAGATAGCCAAGGTCAATATTTCCGGAGTGCTGTCGGAATATGTTTCCCACCCGGGGTTCCGCCTTATAGGCATTACGACTTCCGAAGGTTTTAACCATGTCTGGCATCAGACCAAAGAAGCACTTACGCATTTCACCAAAGTGGAAGTACCGGAGGCCGCGGCGAAAGAAACGCTGGCGGTTTTGGAAGAAGCGTCTTTGGAGATAGAAAGGCAAACAAAATTCTTGGTCACTTTCCAGGCGCTTGAAGAAATAATAGAACTTGCCGACCGCTACATTTCCGATGTCCCTTTTCCAAAAAAAGCGCTGAACATTTTGGACGGGGTGATCGTTTATAAAATAAGGAACAGGCGCGGGGGATCGAACCTGATCTTAAAAAAAGAAGTTGACGCTTTGGTTTCGGAGAGGATAGAAATTCCCGTGGGAGAGGCAAGCCAAAACGAAAAAGATGTTTTGCTGAATCTCGAAGACATCATCCACCAGCGTCTCGTGGGGCAGGAAGAAGCCGTTTCCGAGATCGCCAACGCCCTGCGCCGCGCGAGAGCCGACATAAAAGACGGCAAGAGGACCTTGGGCAGTTTTCTTTTCCTCGGTCCGACCGGCGTAGGCAAAACCGAAACCGCCAAATGCCTGGCAAGGGCTTATTTCGGCTCGGAGAAAAAAATGATCCGTCTTGATATGTCCGAATATCAAGAAGTCGGCTCGATCAACAAACTGATCGGCGACGGAGAAAATCCCGGATATTTCACGACGATGATAAGGGAAGACCCGTTCTCCCTGATCTTGCTTGATGAAATAGACAAAGCCCATCCCAACATTTTGGATCTCTTTCTGCAAATATTGGACGAAGGCCGCGCGACCGACGGATCGGGACGAACAGTTAATTTCAGGAACTCCATCATTATCGCAACTTCCAACGCGGGAGCGGAGCTGGTAAGGGACGCCGTTAAAAAAGGCAGGAACTTGTCGGAATATAAACAAGAATTCGTCGATGAAGTATTGAAACAAGGCCTTTTCAGGCCGGAATTTTTGAACAGGTTCGACGCGATCGTTCTGTTCCGGACACTGGCGCAAGACCATCTCCAAAAGATCGCCCGGCTTATGCTTGAAGAAATAAGAACCGGCCTTTCCCAAAAAGAAATAGACCTGGTGATCACCTCCGAACTGGTCGAGAAAATGTCCGGGATCGGTTTTAACCCGGAATTCGGAGCAAGAGAAATGAGAAGGTCTATTCAGGAAAAGATCGAAAACATCATCGCCAAAGCGATGCTGGCAGGCAATCTGAAAACAAGCGACAGAATAAAAATAGACTCGGAAACATTTGAGATAATAAAAATAGATAAACGCGATAATTTTTAATTTTCAAAATCCAATTTTCAATGAATGCTTCAATTTGCAATGTCCCAAATATTTTGCACTTTGATAGAAAAATTGGAAATTCATTGAAAATTAAAAATTAGAAATTGAAAATTATTTTGATATGCCAAACCAACAACTGACCGATTATATCAAACAGCAAATAGAAAAGGGTGTTGAGGGGGAGAAGATCAGAAAGATTCTCCTGGACACCGGCTGGGCGGAAGGGGATATAAGGGAAGCCTTCGCCGCGGTCCAAGACCCGAACTATGTGCCGATGCCGTCTGCTCCGGCCAAAGAAAATGTCCGCCTGCTCAAGGCGAGCGAGCTTTTGGGCCAGGCTTGGAGGCTGTATAAGGACAGAGCTTGGACGCTGATAGGGCTAGCTCTCTTTCCTATTGCCGCGATGGTTGTCTTCGGCATCATTCCGGGGGCGGCCTATGTTTTCTCGAAAAACTCTTTCTCCATAATCGTCGGATTCCTCGCGCTTTATTTGGTGGCCATAATCGCCCAATTCTGGGGGCAGATAGCTCTTATATACGCGATCAAAGACAGCCAGGAAAGGATAGGGGTCAATGAGTCTTTGCGCCGGGCCTGGCCGAAGATAGTATCTTTTTGGTGGGTCGGATTGCTAAGCGGATTCATCGTTCTTGGAGGGCTGTTCTTATTCATCATCCCGGGTATTATCTTTTCTTTCTGGTTCATGTTCGCCATTTACGTTTTGGTAGATGAGAACATTGGGGGAATGGGCGCGCTGCTCAAAAGCAAAGCTTACGCCCAAGGCCAGATATGGAATGCGATCGGAAAAAACCTTTTCATCTTCCTGTTATATTTCCTGATGCTTCTGCCTTTCTTTATCTTCTCATGGACCGCTCCTTCGATCTTCGGCGAGGAAATAACAAGTATAATAGGCGGGTTGATAAACTTGCCCGTACAGCTCATTGCTTTGCCGTTATTGATGGCTTACTTCTTTTTGTTCTACAAGAATGTTAAAGAAGCCAAGGGCCAATTCGAGTTCAAGCCGAGCGGCAAAGGCTGGCTCATCTTCGCGGGGATCATGGGTCTCTTTATCATCCCGATCTTTTTGTTTATAGTCGGCATGGTCGTTATCAACATACCATCCCCCGCCCCCCTCGCCGCCAAAAACGCTACAATCAAAGGCTACATGGCCCAGCTAAGGTCTGTTGCCGCAGTTCATACGAACAACAGCGATGGTTACAGTTATGCCGGGCTTGAAGCAAATTCCGAATTTTCACTGATCCGCCAAAAGATAGAAAAAGCAAGCGGAAATTCTTGCCAGGCGCAGGTCAGCGATAAAAGCTATTGCGTCAAAGCGAAATTATTGGGAACGAGCAGCTACGACGAAGAATATTATTGTATCGACAGCAACGGTTATTCGAACTATGTCCCCCAAGATTATTGCACAGATGAAAAGCCCTACTGCGCCGAATCGGACAATACCGACGAAAAAGAAAACAGCCAAAAACTTTCTCCAGCGGCAACTGCCGCCCAAAATTCGACGATAAAAGCATATATGGCGCAACTAAGGCCAACAGCCTTGATCTACAACAGCAGCAACTCCAGCTATGTCGGGCTGGAAGGTGATCTTAACTATTCCACCCTTTGTCAAAAGATAAGAAAAGCAAGTGGAGAATCTTGCCAAGCGCAGACCAGCGACACGAGCTACTGCGTCAAGGCAAAACTGTTGGGAGAAAACAGCTTCAATGAAGAGTATTGGTGCATCGACAGTACCGGCTATGCGGACTTAACGAACGAAAACTATTGTACTGCCGAGAAACCATACTGCGTTGATCCTTCCCTTGATATGGATAATAAAAATAAGTAGCCGTGATAATTTTCAATGAAATTCCAATGCCTCAATGTTTCAAACATTGGAAAATTGAAACATTCATTGAAAATTCCTGCCTGCCGGCAGGCAGGAAAAATTGTAAATTGAAAATTTTTAAATGACCATCCCCGACACTTCCATTTCCATTCCGGACGGCTATGCTTATATCCTGGCCGGTTCTTTGAGTCTCTTTCTTTTGTCGGCTTACATTGTCGAAAAAAGGCGGAGATCCGAAAACTTGGAACAATCTTTGGGCCTCGTCCTTCTTTCCATTAAGGTTCCCAACAAAACAGCTGAAGAGATCCAGCAATCCGGCAAGCAGGAAAAAGACTGGATAAAAATAATGGAGGACTTTTATGACGGAATGGTCTCTCTGAAAAAACAAAGATGGTTCTCTCTTGTGAGTCCTTGGATATCTCTGGAGATCGCCAAAATAGGGGAGGAGATATGCTTTTACGCCGCCGCGCCCGACAGATACGCGGACCTCATAGAAAAAAAGCTCAACGGCCTCTATCCGGATGCCCAGATCGAAAGATGCAAAGACTTCAATATTTTCGGCTTGGACGAAGAGGTCTGCTGCGGCTATGCCAGAACCGAAAAACCGGTTTTCCTGCCGATCAAAACTTACAACTATATGGAAACGGATCCTCTGGCAAGCATTGCCAACGTCCTGACCAAGCTTAAAGAAAAAGAAGAAGCCGCCGTTCAAATAATTTTCAAGAATGATCCTGCCGGCTGGCACGGCAGAGGGAAAAAGATCATCGACGAGATGGCCCAAGGGAAAAATTTCCGAGAGGCGATGTCCGCCACCGGCACTTTCGGATCGTTCGAATCGAAGAAAGAAAAGGAGAAAAAAGCGCAAGATCAGGGAACTCAACCCAAAGCGGACGAAGAATTGATCAAAATGATCGAAAACAAACTGGCGCGGCACAGCTTTGAAGCGAATGTAAGGATAATAGTCTCTATAAAAGATAAGGTCCGAAGCGAGCAGGTTTTCGAACAGCTCGCCGGATCTTTGGGCCAGTTCTCTTCGCCCAAGCTGAACAATTTTCACATCTCAAAATTAAAAAAAGGCGGAGCTAAAAAACTTTTATATGATTACAGTTTCCGCAATTTCAATTCCGGACAAGCGTTCATTCTAAGCACCGAAGAGATGACCAGCATCTTCCATCTCCCGACGCCTTTACTGAAAACACCGAACATCAAAACCCTTAGCTTTAAGGTCGCGCCTGCGCCGGCTTACTTGCCGGGAGAAGGGCTGTTGCTGGGCTTTAACCAATACCGCGGCGGAAAAAAAGATATTCGCATCGGCCGGGACGACAGACGCCGCCATCTGTATGTTATCGGCCAAACGGGTACCGGCAAATCAGCTTTCCTATCCAACCTGATAGAGCAGGATGTCCTAAACGGCGACGGGGTTGGAGTTTTGGATCCGCACGGGGATCTTATCGACGATATCTTAGGGAATATCCCCAACAACAGAGTGGAGGACACGATCGTTTTTGATCCGACCAACCTCAAAAGATCCATCGGCTTGAACATGCTGGAATATGATCCCAATTTCCCGGAACAAAAAACATTCATCGTCAACGAATTCATAAAAATATTCGATAAATTATACGACTTGAAACAGACCGGAGGGCCCATTTTCGAGCAATATACCAGAAATGCCTTGATGCTTTTGATGGACGACCCTAATGAGACTTACACTCTGATGGAAGTGCCAAAAGTGCTGGCCGACAGCGAATTCCGCCACCGCCTGCTGGCCAAATGCCGCAATCTTATGGTTAAAGAGTTCTGGGAAAACCAGGCCGAACAAGCCGGGGGAGAATCTTCTTTAAAAAACCTCGTGCCGTATATCACTTCCAAATTCGATACGTTCATCTCTAATGATTATATGAGACCGATCCTTGGACAGACGAAAAGCACCTTCAATTTCAGAGAGATATTGGACACCAAAAAGATATTCCTGGTCAATTTGAGCAAGGGCCGCTTAGGCGATATCAACAGCTCTCTCCTCGGACTGATCATCACCAGCAAGCTGGCCATTGCCGCTTTTTCCCGCGTGGACACGCCCGAAAAAGACCGCAAGGATTTTTATCTGTATTTGGACGAATTCCAAAATTTCGCCACCGATACCATCTCTTCTATTCTGTCCGAAGCCAGAAAATACAAGCTTTGTCTGACCCTCTCCCACCAATTCATCGGCCAGCTGCCTGAAATGATAAGGGACAGCGTTTTCGGCAATATCGGAACGTTTATCGCTTTCCGCGTCGGAGTTGAAGATGCCGAATACCTTAAAAAAGAATTCGACCCGGTTTTTAACGCCCAAGATCTGATAAAAATAGACAATTTCAACGCTTACATAAGGGTAATGGCCAGCGGCCAAATCTCCGCGCCATTCAATATCAAAACTTATGCCCCAAGCGAAAGCGACAGAAAGAGGATGCAAAATATAAAAGATTATTATTCTTTAAAATGGGGGATAAGCCGCGAAATAGTCGAAGAGGGGATAGAAAACCGCCGAAGAAAATTATAAAAATACTAGAACAAAACAAATATGCCAGGAGAAAATTTAGAAAATAATTTACAGCCAAGCAGTCCCGAGGCGAACGGCCAGAAAGTGGAAGGATCAAAAGTGGAAGGATCTCTCTTCGACAGAGAGTCTATCCGGTCAGACATAGAAACAGCCAAGAAAGAAAGGGCGGACGAAATATTGGGCCGTCTTTCCGACACCCCGGCAAATTCCGTTGCCGAAGCGACCGGGCAACAGCCGGATATCACCGAAGAAAAAGACAACAAAGTGGCCGCGTTTGTCAAAGAAGCCCTTTTCGGAAAAGAAAAGATCGAAAAAATAATAAACGAAGTGAAAAAGGCTAACGACCCATACATTCTCGATTCTTTCCATGACCGGCTGATGGAAGAAATGAAAAAACATAAAGAGAAAAAATAACCGCCAAATCAATATGAACGGAGACAATCAGAAAAACAAAAAAAGAACGGACAAGGTCCTCGAAAAATATAATATGGAGTTGGCGGAGCTGGAAAAAGAACGCGAAAAGATCGTGTCCGATTTCGTCGGATTCTTAAGGGATAAAAAATTAAAAGAGATCAAAAAGACTCTCGAATAACATATGAACCTGGAAAAAGAACCGTTAAAACAAAACGAGGGCGAGCAAAAACCCGGATCGATCGACAACTCTTCCGGCAAAGAACAGATCGATAGCCCCGAACTTCAAATCGATCGCCAAACGGCTGAATTTTTGCCCGAAGCCGAGCGCAAGATAAGCTCCGAGGCCAAAAGCTTGGACATCTCTGCTGAAGAAGTTGGAACAGCCCGCAAAGAACAAGGGCTGGACGCGAAGCTGGAAGAAATAAGGGCTAAAGTCGGCCAGTTGGCGGAAAAAACCAAAAAAGAATTGAACGGAACGGCCGAAGATCAGACCTCAAAGCCTGAAGTTGCCAAAGAAAAAGAAAAAATGGACCTGTTCGAGAAAGAAAGATTAAATGTACCGGAAGCAATAATGGAAGCTACCAGCAGCCAGGAATACGTTGTCCGTTTCAGATCAGAGGATTTTGACAGACTGCGAAAAGTGCTGAAAAACAACGGCTGCGAGATCGAAGACATTCCAGAGGCCAAAGGAGACCCAAATTATAAAGGCGTTCCCTTCAAAATAATTACCGCCGATCTTTACAAGATCGGGCCGTCCGAAGATCTGGTTTTCGCCGTAGGCTCGTATTCGCCTTTGTACCGGGAGCTGATGGAAAACGATCTGGTAAAAACAGAGTTCATCGTCCGGAACGCCAACGAAGCGGACCCGGCAGAACTGGAAGGGATGGAAAAGCAAAACGAATTCTACTCAAGAGGAAAAAGCGAAGACGGCAAAACGACCATACATAAACGAGGCAATTACCTCGTTTACGAACAAGATGTCCCTCTCATGGAACAAAACGAAGAAGGGGAGCAATAGAACGATAATTAAAAAGGCGCCGTTCAACGGCGCCTTTTTAATCTTTTACCTTACAAAGTTGGCAAAGGCCCGGCCTTTGCCAACTTTTTGATATAAGTAATGATTTTTTCTATTCGATACAACAATCGACGACTTTTCTGACCATTTCATTGAGTTTGGCCATCAACCCTTTCTTTTCGGCGCCAGTGCCAACCGCCGGCTGGCCTTGGCCATGGCGGATAGCATCTTTTTGTCCGAAGGCCTCTTTCTCCGCGGCCTGGGCAATGCCGCTATCGGCTTTTTTTACATCATCCAGCTTGATCAATTTCATATTCAGCCCCCAAAACAGGGAATAGAGATCGAAAGCTTTGCCAAAAAGGCTGTAGGCAACGTCCTTCTTGCCCATCGAAAGCTGCTTCGTTCCCACCTCCATAAGCCTCATCGAAGCGGACAACAAATGCTTGGAAATGCACCAAACCTCTCCTTCATACTCTTTGATGATCTCTTTTAAAAGCTCCTTGCGCGTCTCGCGGACCACGTTGATCAGGTCATAATATTCGTTCTTGCCGGTCTTGGCGCCGGTAAAAAAGAAGTGCTCCTCAATGGCGATCAAGTTCATAATAGCCATGCTCAAATCCTGGTCAGAGGACAGATCCATCCTGTCTTTTTTCTTCATATTGTCCACTTTTTCCACGAATTCGTTAAGATCTTTGATGGGATTGTTGGTCTGCATAAAATAATTCGATATTCGATTGTCGAAGATCGAAAGTCGTTACGATATCCGACCTTCGACGATCGACATTCGATTGTCGACGATCATTTTGTTAAAAAATAAAAGATTGTGCTTAAAATTACCAGCGGCGCTAT
>Ga0172380_10006496_pt1 | contig 13558 bp, 26 predicted proteins | sample Leawe162metaG_FD_119747 | JGI IMG/M metagenome (GOLD analysis project Ga0172380, IMG submission 119747) | Leachate microbial communities from a municipal landfill in Southern Ontario, Canada - Leachate well 162 metaG | ecosystem: Engineered > Solid waste > Landfill > Unclassified | place... | reverse complement strand
TATATTTCAAAACTTCTTTTGCCTGGAAAGCAATACTTTGCTCAAAAGACATAAGAGATAATTTTCTTTTCCGCTTCGGGCTTGCATTCCTTGGAACATGCTGCAGTGGTTCAACAGATATTGAAATCGAATCTCCAGAAGTGGCAATTAACCATTCTTTAGATATTTTTGATATTGCCACTTGTTCACCCTGGAATTCTGCGGTTTCCATCGCTGCAGCTGTAAGCATATCTTTCGGAATAGTGGATCCAAACTTTTTATACAGTTCTTTTTTGATTTCAGGGTCATACACCTGGTAATCTAACTGTTTATCAGTGAAAAGCAATTCGTGTGCATGAACATGCCATAGTCCGGAATCTCTACCTCTTTTTATTTCAATGGTTGAAAGACCTGCTTTTATTTTTGCAGCTTCTCCATTGCTTCTCTTATCTTTTCGTTTTTGTCCCATTTTTCGCCAGGCTAAACGGGATTGTTTTAAATGCCGTAATCTTTCAGACAATGAGTTTCCATCAGTAACAGTATACGTTACAATGTAAGCATATCTTTGACCTTCTCGAACTCTGGAAGCTTGTTCTTTAATTGGTTCATTGTACCTGGCACGCCGCCTGTTTTGTGACCTGTCAGCACATACCGGACATACTGCATGCTGCTTACAAAAATTAGCATTAGAAACCTGCAGTACTTGTTCTGAAGTATGCTCATCGATGGTATTGTATGAGGCTTGCAATTCTACTACTGAACAACATGATTTTATTTTATCGATCTTATCTATGATGTCTGATTTCGTTAAACCAGTTTCACTTACGTATTCTCTGGAAACAATATCTAACGGGTCATCAATAGGAATATGGGAAAGCATAAATTGAGAACGTTTTTTCAGTGAAATTAATTTTTTGATACTGAGCATAATAAAATTGCATTATATTTGGTGATAGTTTTATATTTCGTTTATCGGTAAGCAGTTTTGTGGAATCTCACCGCGATTATCTGCACCGGGGGAAGTCGGAAGGCTTCCCCTTTTTTATTTATCGCTTCAATCCTAAGTTTGCTAAAATCTTATTCGTAATATCAGTTCCTTTTTCCTGGTCCAGAAACATAACCAGCCGTCTATAATCTTCCTTATTTTTAACTATTCGTTTAAATTCAGGAGTCATTTTTACAACTGTTTGAACTGCTTTTGCCTGTTGATTATCACCCATTAATTTAGGCAACCATTCAACCAGGAGTGGTTTCAATTGTTCAAGTATTCCTGGTTCCTCTTCTATAGTATTATTTCCCATTTCTGCACCTTCATTTTCAACCTGTAACAGTTTGCGCGTTAATTCTCCTTGTGTTTTTACATTTTCCAGCATGTTTTTTTTAAGTACTTCGGAAGTTACCTCAAAGTTCTTAAATAACATAGATGAAAAATCAGGAGTGCTATCATTTCTTTGCTGCAGAAGGGGAGCAATTACAGATACTAATTGTCCTATCACTTGTATTGTTTCAGCAATAGAACTACCTGATTGCTGTATAATTGTCGGTTGAACCGGAGCTCCTGAAGGTTGAATCCTTAACGAATCGTAATATTGATGAATTTTAATATTGTATGCACGCATAAAACCTTTCGGGGCTTTGGTGCATGCTGGAATTGCAACACATATTAAATACCTGCCTGAACCAAACTTTTTTCCTATCGTATCTTCATCAGGAGGTTCAACTTCGTTAAACTTTGCAATAAAGCTTTTTGTATTACCAGCTTGAGCATTATCATATTTGTATAGATAATACATAGGGCTTGATTCAAGCAAATCATTTCGTTCTATGAACGTATTGATTCTATCAATATACGATAGATTGAATGAAATAGCCTTTTCGTCTATTACTTCATCGATTAAACTAATATCTTCAGTTTCTTCATCTTTTGGAATCTCACCTTTTGCACGCCTGTTCATTACTAAATTTTTCCTTTCGAGAATAGTAAAATTGCTGTTATTGCAAGAAGTGCTATCAAACCGCTTGATATCACTTTCGTTTTAATACCTTCAACTTTGTTGACATAATCCTGAACTGTTCTTATTCCTGGATTCACTTTCTGAACCTTTTCAGGAAATAATGTATCCGGCGCCCACTTTCTTGCAACCGGATAAAAAACAGACATATATAAACTTTGTTTTGTTGGGAATGGTTTAAATTTAGATAAGTACTGCAGTACTGGAAAATACAACTGTGATTCTATTGAACTGTTTTTTGTTACCAGGTCCAGGGAGTCAGTATATCCCAAACTTTTAGCAGTTGCATCAGTGAATTGCAATAATCCTCTTGCACTAGAATATGGATTTTTAGCCTGTGGGTTCCATTTCGATTCGAATTGAATTAAGCGATGCAAATCTTCAGTTGCTATACCTAAGCTTGCAGCAACTTCTGTAAGTGCTTTCAATTCTTTTTCAGTCATAGTAATTTTCCGAGAAGATACCCGGTAACCAGGGTTCCAATTGCAATTGGTAGAACTTTCTTAATTGCAATTGGTGAAACAACCGGCAAGTAATCAATTCGAACATCTGAAGGTGTTCTCCCCTTTGCGAATAGTTCATTGATTTTTGCGTGAACTATTGGCAGGTCTTCAGGTTTAAAAAACACTTTTACGTGATCTTCAAGGTACTGGTATTGTGGTTCAATACCGAATACGTTTTTCAGTACTAATCCTGTTGCTTTTGCTTTTGCAATCGATTGTACTGCTGCCATGGTTATTTTCCTTTTCTTCTATTTTTAATCCAGTTTGCAATACCTCTTACGACTCCATAGACTGCAGTAACTGCAACCATTACCGTTTCACTATCTATTTCCGCACCTAACCCGGTAAGGATCGCTGAAACAACCTTAGAACCAACGATTATGACCGCTGGAGTTTCAACCGTTTTAATGATGGTTGTACCAACATTGTACTTTGTTTCATTCATTCTAATTATCTCCTATTAGTTAATGTAATGATTAATATGTTAATGGAAAATCTATAGATACACCTAAAAGGTAAGCTTCTTGCGCGTAAGTATCTTCTGCTGCGGTTCCATCTCTACCAACTTTTACATAAAATGCACCTTCTGAATTAACTACAGAACCAGAAGGGTTGTTTATTGGAAAGTTTGCATACTCTTGAACATTTAATAAATATTGAGTACCTGCAGCAATATTCATATTATTTAAAGCAGGGGGAGCGAAATTACAAGTTTCGCCATGTCGTATATAGTTCATTTCAGCACGCCAGGCAATTATATTTGCGCTTGTAGTTTCATTAAACCAGTAAAGTTTTAATGAACAACCAACCGCAAAATTAAAATCCCAATATTTTGATGGCAAACATATCCAGGCGAATACAAGATCTAACTCACTTGCTGAAAAAGCCATAACCCTTGAACCAACTGTTAAGGGAAAAGACCTGGTCATAGGACCATTTGCAGGAAATGCTGTTAATGGCGTAAGGTCATTTGCTGCAATCCATACACGTTCGAAATCGTATTTCGTTCCAGGAACTGCACCACCACCGGAAAAACCGTTTCCACGACCTAACCCGCCGCCGTGATAAATTCTTGAACTATTCATTTTTTATGTCCTGTTACGTTGACCAATTGAAATATTTTGTACATCACGATAAGACACATTATAATAAGCTGAATCGATTGCATAAATGGATAATGATATCTGTATTTTCAATTCAGCAAGCCCTATCATTGCAGGAGTTTGTGCAAAAGTGCCTTTCAATGAGAGTGTTAAAAAATCGTTCTGCTTATCTGAGTGTATCCATGCTGCACATTCGATTCCATCTGCAAAATTAACTATTGGAAAAGGTCTCTGATAAACGATTTGAGCTGAAAGTGATCTTTTGATTGTTAATTGCGGGAAATCTTGAATTGCAGAAAGAAATTCAGTTTCGGCAATGTTTGCACCTATTGACATTCTTTCAATTAGATATACCACACCTGGTTTCAGTTCCAGTACATCTATGTCCTGGTTTGCTGGAATACCGAAATCATAAAGTCCGGGAGTCGGAACATTAAAAGTTCCTGTAAAAATCGTTGAAGTGCTTACATACCTGGATTGTTGTGGTATCTGATAGATTATTGACATTTTTACTATCCTATACAGTTAATGGAAAGTTATGCAGAACTTTGAAAAATGGTACTACATTAAATTTTATTCCGTTTAAAGCAGCTGGTACATCAACCATTGATATACTAAGACTATTTGCAATAAGTGGAAAAAAAGTTACCAGTTTAAACGTTGGATCTACCAGGCCATTTTTTTCTACATCAGTAAATACACCGATAGAAAATTCATAATTCATAAAAGGTAGTTTCAATTCTCCATTGTTACCAAAAGTTAATACTGGAACTACTCCACCGCCCAATGTAGCTGAAAGCGATACAATGGGAGCTGAATAATCAAGTGCATCAGGGGGATAATCATAAATGGTAAAACGTTCTGGAATAAATATACCACATGAAAGGATAGTAAAATTATCACCACGTGCGAATGATGAAAATGAACCATTGCACGAATGTAATACTGCACCTGGTCCCGCTATACCAACCACGTTAACAAAATTAACAGCTGTATTTACTGTGAAATTCGGTAAATTTGCAGTTTCAGGGGATAGGATATCAATTACTTCCATTGTCTTTACTCCACATCATGTTTTCTTTAACTGGTAGATAGTAACCTATTAAGCACATATCAACAAAGGGAGGTGTAGCAATGCCATGCCCTGAAATTTGAAATTCCATTGTATCTCGAAAAGGATAAACAATATTTTGAAGTTTTGCCGCTTTCACTTCCCCAACTGTAGAAAGAGCGCCAACCATTGTTACATTGGAATTGCCAGGAGTACAGAAAAGAGTTGCTGGTATAGGTACGTTTTGAGTTTCTTTTCCTGAACCCTTCTGAACTGCAAAAATATTCAAGTTTGGATATTGAACTATACCATTATCTGAAGGATACCTGATATGAATTTGTCGTAAGAGATAATAAAAGCCATAGTCCAAGGAAAAGAGAAAATAGACAATCGGACTATTTAATAGAATTCTCTGATATATGAAATATGGCTGACTTTCTCTTAGAACGTCAAAATTATTCAAATCAACCATAGTTTTATTGTCCTCTTGTTATTGGCCTTTGCCCTCTTCTTGGAATTCTTCTTTGTGCCTGATTTGCAAAAACATCCCTGCCGGATTGCGTCATAGAAGATATACATCGTATACCATGAAAGCATATTTCCAGATAATTGGGCGTATTGGATGTATTTACGACATCAAGAATAATCGTACTGTTTGCTGTGAATAAATATTCAAGTTCAATTGGATAGAATAGAGAATTACTCCCGGGATCAGTAAGTACTGTTGTGCTGGTTGCGTCTTTTCTTCTACCAGGGGACAACCATAAATCCAAGGGAATACGGTCATTGAACAGTTTTCTTTGCCCTGCACCATCAATTAATTGTCCTGCAAGATAAGAAACTCCATTATCGACAATTGCAGCTGCAGGCATTGCAAGTGTAGAGAATGAACCGGTAACGAACATGCAAAAGAAATGACCTAAATTTGAAACGCCAACCTGTCCGATTGTCGATTGTCCTGCCGGAACTGTTACCTGCATTAATAATCGTTCCATGTATTGAGCATTTTGCAGCTGGAACGCTTGTTCAGGATCTATTCTTTGTGAGAATGGTTTGATTACCATATTTAAAACCTTCTGCTATTAGATGTTTAAATAATGCCAGGCACGTTACATGCCTGGCATCACCCCAAGGCAGTACGGATATTTTCCGCACGTTTATTTTAAGATACTCGAATCAGTGTTCCCGCCAGGCCAATTTTCAGCAAATCTCCTGCAAGTGCTGCATTAACTGCAGTGTGATGCACTACAGTAACTTCGAATGGAGTTAAAGCAGCAAGGATAATCTTATTATTCAATGGAAAAATACCGTGATATTTTGGTTGAATAAGTGGGATATTATCACCGGCAGCTGTTGGAGTTAATGCAAACAAAGTACTTGCTCCAAGAAGTTCTTGAAGTGTCCATTGTCCCATTGTTTCCTTATTCTGTAGCTTAATCGAAACCGTTGTCTGTGAAATCATATCATAGAATGATTGAACGTTTGCGGTTGCTTTTGCTGCTGCAGATTTGTAGAAAATTTTTACTGCTTTTACCTGCAGCTGTTGACCTTGCGGAATGTTTCCCGCTTGAGTCAAGTTTGTGAGGTCAAGCGTTTTACCAGCTGTTCCAAGAGGATTGGTAAAAAGTCGAGTTGTAAGAGTTGCTGCCGCAAGTGTTACTGTATCGTAGTAGGTCCAGTCCAGTCTTTCACCTTCAAGACCGTAGGTTCCTGTCTGGAGTTTATCCAGTGCTTCTTTCCTGCCCATAAAAAACCCCTTTATCGTGTTTTTGTAGAGAATGAAATTGAAATTAAAATTGAAATCATTATAAAACTACATTAATAAACAACATGTTTCCATCTGAAAATTACATATCTGCAGGTGATAGATAATCCTCTTCATCACCTAACTGCAGCATATCGCCCATATAATCGCCCTCATCATAGTCATCCTGTCCCAACTGCAGCATATCACCCATATAGGCATTTTCTCCAGGGGGAGGAAGATAAACGTACCCTTCACCGGCAAGCATTGGAACATTTGGCATGAACTGTTTAATAAGAGCTACTGCACCGAGTACGGCCATACCAGTACCAACCTGCCGCAACATTGGATTGCGCTTTCCGATTGTTGTTGCCAGGATCAAACCAGCAAGAACAGGCGCTGCAGCTTTCATTCTTGCATCTGCAATCGGTAATTTATTTGCAAGTACACCCGCTGCTATACCGCCGCCAACCGCTAAACCAACTTCTTTGACCATCGGAAGCATTCCTTTTGCTTTTCCAGCAATACCAGAAAATCGTTTTCTCTTTTTTGTTGCTGGAGCGCTTTTTGTCGCTTTTTTCCTTGCCATGATTTTAGTCTCCTTTGTAACTACTATTGACCTTGTTTTTTTTGCAACTGTTTTTTTCTTTCGTATCGGTTTCTTTGCACTTTTGAGTTTTTTTCTACCTCTTGCAAGTGCTGCCAGTTGTGCCGGGGAAGCTTTCCTTTTTTTAACTTTTTTCTTTACTGCCATAAAAATCATTCCTCATTTGAAAATTTATAAACAATGGTTTTTTCCGGATCTTCTCTTACATCATAATCTTTATTGTTCTTGTAAGAGTTTATCAATGTAGAAAGATTTTTATTTTTTAAAAAAGCCTTCCTTACCGTTAAAATATCAATTTTTCGTCTTTCATTCATTGTTTTTTTTCCCCTGGTACTTGTTTATATAATAAAATGATACTCCAAGACCTGCAACAATTAATATTAAACTCAATTTCCCAGATACTTCTTTCGTTGTACTTATCGTTTTATCGATAATCGATTGTTCAGTTGAAAAGGTTTTTTGCAGTGCTGTAGATTCCTTAAATCCTTTCGGGTTCCATTTTGCATAAGGGATTATCCCTTCTGCTGCAAGTTCCTGCAGTGATAACAGAAAATTACTGATAATGCTATCATCAATATTCAGTTTTCCCTTTATTATTGCAATCAGATTTAAAGTTGCATTGTCCGGAGCGTTATTTGTAAAGTTTGCAGGTTTATAATTTTGTGCCATTAAAGCGGTATATTCACGGTACATATTCTGTATTAAACGAATGTTTAAACCACCTGCCTGGAAAAAGTCTTTCAGTTTTTTAGCAATAGTTTTATCAATAGCCTGCAACTTCTTATAAGTTGCACTTGCTAACTTTTCTTCAAAGCTTAAACCAAACAGGCCCATATATTCAGGAGCTACGTACATATTATTGAACCACTTTTGAACATTATTTTTGTAAAAATTACATTTTTGCGTCCGGATCTTTACCGTTTATGTGAATAGTATCACTTTATAGAAAAAATGGCAATGCTGCTGCTGCTGCCAGTAACCAACCTGGTAACCCTTTCTTAGGTTCTTCGACGTTACTTGAAGTATCTTCCTGTTCATCATATTGCTGTTGCTGCTGGTACTGCTGCGGTTGATACTGCTGTACTGGTGGTTGATACTGCTGTACTGGTGGTTGATACACTTCTTGTGCCTGTTCAATCATTGCACTTTCAGCCGGTACGACATTTTGCGCTTGCAATGCCAATCTTTTGGCACGTGCTGCAGCTACTTTTTGCGCCATTTTTTTAGCTGCTACAAGCGGAAGTACTGCAGGCGCAAGCGTTGCGGCTGTAGTAGCTGCCAGGCCTGCTACTGGAGCCGCCAGGCCTGCCGCTCCTGCTGCTACTCCTGCAGCTGCTGGAATTGCTCCAAGTGCAACCGGAGCAAGGCCAACGGCAAGCGGGGCACCAAGTACACCGGTTGCAATCTTCGCCCATTTCGGCAATGTTTTGTATTTTGCCTTTGCTTTCTTGACAACCTTTTTAACTTTTGCCTTAATTTTTTTTCCAGCTCTTTTAAGAGCATCCCTTAGTTTTCCGCCCATTAATTCCGGATAGGGGTAATTATCAACGTACTCGAAAAGTTCATCATCACCGAGTTCAAACATGTTAAAGTTACGCCGTCTATTTTCTCCTGACAATGTTACTTTCATTTTGCAACTTCCTTTTTTCTTGACATTAACATAAGCATGATTGGTACTGCAGCAATGCCGGCAAGTAGTGCTGGATTCGCTTTTATTTTATCTAAAATGGTTTCCTGTTGTGGCATTGTCTGAAGTGCCATTCCAGTTGAACCGATTGGGATATTTTGAGGAACACTTCCTGTCCAGGTAATTCCACCTGGTCCGAGTGCTGCGGTTCCTTGTGAAGTTTGAACCGATACCGTAGGAGCTGGAGAACTCGAACCTTTTTTTGCCTGTCTACGTTTCTTGATTGCACCGGCAATTTTTTTTACCACATCAATAATTCCACCCATCATTTCAGGGTCATCGATATCGACTCCCATCATTTCGGCATCATTGATCATACCTTCAATTTCACCATGTACAAACGGATCTCTTCTAAATCTTCCCAGTGCTCTTCTTGTTGTCTTTTTACGTGCCATTCTGCGGGGAATTTCGTCAAATCTGTATCTCATTTCATCTATCTCCTTGCTAACATTATTAAAACCAATGCCAGGGGAATGCCTGCCATAAGCAAAAGATTCATTTGCTGCTTTTTCTTCTGTTGCTCCTGATATAATAATTGCTGTTGCGCTTTATATGCTGCAACTTTTGCATCTATTACAGCCTGAAGTCTTGCTTTTCCATCGCTTTCTTTTGATTTCTTCTTTTTTACCGCTCCTGCAATAGCTTTTCCGATTGAAACACCAACGGAAGCAATTTTCGCGATAATGGCAGGTATTGCACCCATATATTCAGGATATTTTGCATTAAGATAGAGAATTTCTTCAGGTGATAGATTTTTCTTGATATACTTACTGTCGGAATAGTCCATACCGAGAAGTTCAACTATCTCTGTATTGTCCCGTTCACCTTCAAGAGTAATCAAAGTAGGTCTCATGTTTTACCTTTGCAATACTTGTGCTTTAGTGAGTTTCTTGATTTGCAGTGGCTTGTAATCAGAATATGTTGCGTCCATATTTTGCCATTCATTATCAATCTTCATCTGTGGAAAAACATGATGAATTCTTTTGTCTGGTCTTTTTGATGAAGCTATTAGCCTAAACGGTATACCACGATTTTTAAGATATGCTGAAATGAGGATTGATTTTTTTTTGCAATCCATACCAACAGATTTTTTATCGATGATTTTTTCAGGCCTGGAAACAACTTCAATGCCTTTAATGTCCTGCCGGTATGGAATGTTTTTTACGAAATTGAAGAACTCGAATAGTGAGAATTCAGAAAGGGGGATACCTCTAACTTTGATATAATCAATATCACCGGCATATTGATCGATTAACCGGTACATTTCTATACCGGTTTGATCTTTATTCCTGAGATTATGAATAGTAATCATAATCTCAATCTATCATTTTTTTCAGTGAAGCGCAATAAGAAAAACAATATCAGCCTGATAGCAGGTTTGTACCATGTTTGGTTTCTTCAAGTTCACCAGGCAAAAACCATGATAATTTTTTTCTAGGCATTTAGCCATTGATTGTTTTAAAATATCTTCATAACTGCATCTTATAGTTGTAACCGGATTGATCTTGTATTTTCCAACCGCTGCAACCTGGTAACCAGTGGGAATGTCATAATGTGATGACCGTTCACCAAAATTAATGATGTCATCAGATTTTTCTTTCGAAACTTTGATTTCAGAAGTAATTTCTATACTCGCTTTGATCGGTCCCGCGCTTGCTTCGCAAAATGAACCGTTGATTATCATATATACCAACAAAAAAGCAGCTATTACGAATAGTAATCTCATTGTTCCATTCATTTTACATTTTCCTTTTTATCGTTTTGAGTAATATTTCTGCACCTTTTATCTTTATTTCCTGCAGGTTTATGAAAAATCCACTATTAAATAGGTTCAACAGGTGTGTTTTCTTTTCCTTCTCCAATTTCTTCTTGTACTGGTTTATCATCGCTTTCAACATGAATCCCTGTAAACTTTTCACATAACTCCTTTCCAATAATCGTTATATTCCGCAACAATTGTGACATTGTAGCCATATCGATTTCTGATCTATCATCAATCATAACTTTACAGTTAAACATGATAACTTCAATCGGAATACCGTTATCACCAATAATTAAAAGGAATGGCTGATCTATATATTCTTGTTTTCCATCCTTAACCCTTAAACGTCTTTGTGTTGTCCATCCAATGACAGGAAGATATTTTCCTTCTGGCATCTGTTCAGGTTTATACTTTTTATCACCGGCATACTTGGCCCTTAGTTTACGTTGTAGATAAATCATTTTTACTTTCTTCGCTTTCTTTGATTGTTTTAATAATAATTACCGTATCACCCCATATTGTACTTACTTCATCTTGAAACTTTGTTTTTATTCCTTTCGGCATAGTCTCAAACGATTCTATTAATAATCTTGCTGCAAATGCATTTACGCCAATTTCAAGCAAATCACCCATTGGAATTACGTTCTTTAATACCATTGATAAAATCTCCTTGTTTTTGTTTTTCTATATGAAACTTTTTCCATAGTGAATCGAATGTGCATTGAAAAGCGAGTTCAAAAACTTCAGGCTGAAATTTAATTACCCTGGTTGTAGGTTTATGTTCAACCACAATTTCATTTTCCAGTTTATTAACAGTAATTTGAAAATCTTTGGTAGATATAAAACCTGTAAGAACTGGATGATTCATTCAATAATTCTCCTGGAAAAATTTTTCGAGCGCCTTGTTTAGATCTTCGATTTTAAAATCTCCACCCTCGCATTTTCCTATCCGTCTAATATATACATGGTCGTCCTTTCCTTGTCTGGAAGTAGAGAAAATAAAATGTCCCAATTCTACAACTTTTAGTCCATCCAGATCAATAAAATTAAAAGTCATAATGCTTTTATCCCCCTTTGATTTTCAGGTGTGTATTTTTCTGTAACCAGGATTCTTTTTATCTCCTTGTTTATTTCCGGTATAAGCAGCATTTTTGCAGCTGTAGTGTGTTCAATACCCTTAAATTCTGCAATCGTTGAAAGTGAATCAAACTCCTTTATTGATAAAGTTATGTTTACACGCTTAGTACCTTTTTTCAGGTCTTTTTTTGTTACCTTAGTTTTACCCGCCATGTCCAATTTTCTCCTTTTTTGGTCTTGCACTGAATGAACCCAGTGATTTGTATTCAATTCCTGAACTTGCAACTTCAAAAGAGATATCTTCAGGAAGTTTTTCCGCTTCAATGGTTGCAACCAACATTTCAAATGTATTATACATTGTCCATTCTTTAATTTTTACAACAAATCGAATATTTTCTTTCATTATATCATTGTTAAAGTGAACTGATATTTTATTGATCAGGTATTCCATTGGAAAAACCATTTTTTCACCAGCTGCCATACTTACAAAGCCGGTCATTATTTCAGAAGAGTCATGAATAAATAGTGGAATTTCGCAATATTTTATAACGTCTAAACATGTAGTGTGTGAACCTGATAGTATTACCATGATAATTACTCCTTTTTTAATTTGTAGATTACTGCTTTCAAAATAGAAATTTCTTTTTCCGCATTGTCCAACCTGGTCGCCATAATTTTATGATTTCTACTCATTTCCATCATTGTAGAAACAAGCTTCATCAAATCATTAGGATTAACAATAATTTCTTTTTGAACCTGTTTTGTAGGTTGATCATAAATTGATGGTTGCGTTAAATCTGGCATAGTACTCACTTTCTTGATTGGTTTTATTGGTTGAGCTCCATTCGTCCATACATCACAAACGAAATCCCAGAATTCAGTATCTTTCTGTGACATAGTCATTTTACTTTTTAATTTCCCCCTTTAATTGTTCGTTTTTTAATAGATCATCAAGATATTCTTTAACAACTTCAAAATTAGCTCTAACTGTATCTGGCATCATTTGAAGCTGTTTTATGATGAATCGTACATTGCTTTCCGTTGGCTTGTTTGATTTAAACATGATCAAGGCTATTCTTTTTACTTCGAAAGTTTTTAGCATAAAAATCCAATCGTTAAAATGTTAAAAAGCATGTATCTATAAGTTACTTCATGTTACACTAAATATCAATATCTTTTTTTAACAGGTGTGAAAGATAATGACTTAAGTATCAAGATATAGAAAGCCGGGACCGTCTAAACGCAACCTATTTTCGTTTATCACTATCGGGGAGCGGGGCATTTTATAAGAGTTGTAAGAGCCGGTTGAATTTGTTGCATTGGTTTTTGAGTGCCTAGTCAAAAATGCCAGGACAAAAAACAGCTATCGGTAAGCAGTATTACTTTATTGGATATGGTGAACTCTTAACTGAAAGCTGCAGTCCAGAGTTCCTCAGAAGTGGCTTGAATATACAATTCTTGCATAGCAAGTACCGGATTATAATTGTCACACCCCTGTGAATTTCGTTCCCTACGTACTTTATTGCGGTAAAATTGCCAGATTTTATTAACATTTTCCTTGAATGATAGCTTCAACATGTCTAATTGATGTGCAATGCCCTGAATACCATTCTGCAGGATGATTGCCCTTCTCTCCCTGCGGTATTGTCCCAATAACTTCGCAACTTCTTTCCTGGTATCTGTTTCTTCCTGTGCGAAGTCTTTATATCTACCAGGTACGGGACTTTTATAATCATCATTTCCCTGGTCCCATACTACTACATAATTTTCCGAATCTTCTTTATTCTGAATTTCGTAGTCATCACCAGGTACACCCCTGAATTCTCCATAAGTGGCAACCATTCTTTTATTGTATGTATCTGTGATGATTTCTAACATATCATCAGGGGAATTATCAACCGGATCAGTAATATATTTCAAAACTTCTTTTGCCTGGAAAGCAATACTTTGCTCAAAAGACATAAGAGATAATTTTCTTTTCCGCTTCGGGCTTGCATTCCTTGGAACATGCTGCAGTGGTTCAACAGATATTG
>Ga0172380_10006495_pt1 | contig 13560 bp, 14 predicted proteins | sample Leawe162metaG_FD_119747 | JGI IMG/M metagenome (GOLD analysis project Ga0172380, IMG submission 119747) | Leachate microbial communities from a municipal landfill in Southern Ontario, Canada - Leachate well 162 metaG | ecosystem: Engineered > Solid waste > Landfill > Unclassified | place... | reverse complement strand
GGCCTGTTGAAGGATGGCGATCTGCTGCGGGTGGACGCGGTAAACGGTTACCTCGATTGCCTTACCGATTTGAGTGGCCGTACCCAGGCCGAGATTGACCTCACTCTGGAACAAGAGGGGTGGGGTCGTGAACTGTTCAGCGTGATGCGTCGCGCGGTATCGAGCGCCGAGTGCGGTGCCACCATCTTTGATTAAGGAAGCGTTATGCAAAACTGGAAAGTGACCCCTGCCGAGGTGTTTGCCGCCTCTCCGCTGGTACCCGTGATGGTCATCAACGACCTGGAACAGGCCCTGCCGATGGCCAAGGCGCTGCTTGACGGCGGTATCTCGGTATTCGAGATCACCCTGCGCACCCCGGTGGCGCTCGATGCCATCGCCCTCATCGCCAAGGCGATGCCGGATGCCATGGTCGGTGCCGGCACAGTGCTCAACTGCGCGCAGTTTGATGCCGCCGTGGCCGCTGGTGCCCGCTTCGTCATCTCCCCGGGGATGACACCGGCGCTGCTGACCCACGCCGCCAACAGCACGGCGCCCTTGATACCGGGTGTTGCCACTGCCTCCGAGGTAATGCAGGCGCTGGAAGCAGGCTACGACCATCTGAAGTTCTTCCCGGCCGAAGCGAACGGCGGCACCAAGGCGCTGGCTGCCATCGCAGCCCCGCTTCCCCAGATCAAGTTCTGCCCTACCGGCGGCATAGGCCCGAAAAACGTGGCCGACTATCTGGCGCTCAAGTGCGTCGCCACCGTCGGCGGCTCCTGGATGCTGCCGGCCGATGCGGTCAAGAGCGGCAACTGGGAGGAGGTGACTCGCCTCTCTCGCGAAGCGGTCGAGCTGGTTAAACGCTAAACCCGCATCGTTTATGGAAGGAGTGTTGGGTTGATAGAAAAAGAGCAGGCCACCCCGAGGTGGCCTGCTCTTTTTTTTGCCTTTGAATAAGAGGGAGGCACATTCAGCCTGCGTGCCCTAAGGCTTTGACCTTCCTTCGCGAAAGCGTCAGCCCAGGCTGTCCCCTTCATAGAGGGAGAAGCCCATGTCCTTGCGGGTATCGGGCAGCGGCTGGCCGCTGAGTCGGGCCAGCAGCATGGTCGCCGCCTCGCGGCCTATCTCCTTGCGTGGTGTGACGATACTGGCCAGCTTGGGGGTCATGGCATGGCCTATGTCGAGGGCGTTGCTGCCGGCGATGGCGATCTGCTGCGGTACGGGTATCCACTTGGCCTGACACTGCAGCAGGGCGCCCACCGCCAGGTCATCGTTGGTGCAGAACAGGCCGTCGAGGTCGGGGTAGCGCACCAGCGCCTGATCCAGCAACTGACCACCCAGGGTGAAGCTGGAGGACTGCTCGGTCAGCAGGTGCTGGCCGGTCAGGCCATAATCGCCCATGGCCTGGTAGTAACCCTCCATCCGGAGCTGGGTGCGCACGTCGAGTCGCGCACCGAGATAGACCAGCTTGCGTCGGCCCCGGCGCAGCATCTCTGTTACCATGGCCCGGGCGGCGGCCCTGTGATCCATCCCCACCACCATGTCGATGGGGGTCTGCGGCAGATCCATGGTCTCCACCACAGGAATGCCGGCGGTGGCGATCATCTTGCGGGTGCGCTCCGTGTGCTGGCTGTCGGAGAGGATCAGGCCGTCCACGTGATAGGAGAGCAGGGAGGCCACCTGCTCCTCTTCCCGTTCAGGACTGTAGCCGTAGTGGGCGAGCAGGGTCTGGTAGCCGGCGGGCCGGGTCACTGACTCTATGCCGTGCACCACGGCGGAGAAGACCTGGTTGGAGAGGGAGGGGATCAGTATGCCGATCGCCCTGCTGGTGGCGTTGGAGAGAATGTCCGGCGCCCGGTTGGGGATGTAGCCAAGCGCCTCCACAGCGGCGGCGATCCGCTCACGGGTGCCCTCGGCCACGGCCTGCGGATCGCGCAGGTAGCGGCTGACGGTCATCTTGGTGACCCCGGTCTGGTCGGCTATGTCCTGCAGGGTAGGGCGGCGCTTTCGGGTATCGTTCATCTCGGGATCCGGCAAAAATGTTACAGGTAACATTACCGTTTTTGTTTAACAAAGTCAGCATATGACGCCATCGGCAGAGGACTATTCGCATGATCAAGGGCAAGTGCTTCGAGGGGAAGCGTTTCGAACAGCAGGATGTGGCGCAAGAGTGTTTTACTGAGTGCCGCTTCATCGACTGCAACTTCTCCTGGCTGGACTTGAGCGAGAGCCGCTTCGTCGACTGCAGTTTCTACGAGCGGGAGCGCGAGCTGGGCTGCCAGCTGCAGGGCTGCGATCTGCGGGAGGCCAGCTTCCTGCGCTGCGATCTGACCCTGGCGGATCTCAGCCGCAGCCAGTGCCTGGGGCTGGAGATGCGTGACTGCCAGGCCATGGGCATCAACTTCGCCCGCGCCAGCTTCGCCAACCAGATCACCGTCAAGAGCTACTTCTGCGAGGCGCATCTTACCGGCAACAACTTCAGCTACGCCAACTTCGATGGCTGCCTGCTGGAGCGCTGCGAGCTCAGCGGCAATCGCTGGCAGGGGGCCAACCTGCTGGGGGCCTCGCTGGCCGGCTCCGATCTGAGCGGTTCAGAGTTCGGCCAGATAGAGTGGACCAGCTTCAACCTGCAGGGCTGCGATCTGCGCCAGTGCGATCTGCCTGGGCTGGATCTGCGTCGGGTCAACCTGGATGGGGTGCAGATCAATGAAGAGCAGCAGCAGGGGCTGCTCGAACAGCTCGGCCTCATCGTCTTCCCCTGATCCAGGCGGTTGAAAACGGGGTAAGTTTTCGTCATTCGATGCCGCCGACAGAGCCGTCGGCGACGATCAAAAAAGCCTGCGTCATGCAGGCTTTTTGCCATCTAGTGGGCGGGATCAGCGTTTGGCCAACCACTTGGTCGGGTTGATGGCTTCACCCTGATAGCGGATCTCGAAGTAGAGGCCGGGTCTGTCCTGGCCGCCACTGTCGCCGACCAGCGCCACGGGTTCGCCCTGTTCCACGCTCTGACCCACCTGACGCAGCAGCGACTGGTTGTGACCGTAGAGGCTCATGTAGCCACGGCCGTGGTCGATCACCAGCAGCATGCCGAAGCCATCCAGCCAGTCGGCGTAAACCACCTGGCCCGGTGCGACCGCCTTGACCTGGGTTCCTTCGCTGGCGCCAATCAGGGTACCCTTCCACTTGAGCTCGGCGGTGCGGGGTGAACCGTAGGAGATGAGGATCGGGCCCTGCACCGGCCAGCGCAGGCTGCCGTTGGTGCTGAGACCGTCGTAGCCGCCACTGCTTGGCTTGGAGCTGCTGCGCGCGGCGGCTTGCTGCTCCGCCACCCGGTTCTGTTGTTCGGTTACTTTTTGCTGTTGGGCGGCGAGCCGTTGTTGCTCGCCGACCTTCTGCTGCTGCGCCGCGATCCGCTGCTGTTCTGCTATCCGTTTCTGCTCGGCGGCCAGGCGTTGGGCCTCCAGACGGCGCTGGCGCTCCTGTTCGGCTTTCAGCTTGGCCAGCCGCTCCCGCTCGGCCCGTTCACGGCGCTCCTGCTCTTCCCGCTGGCGACGCAGCTCTTCCAGCCGGGCCTTCAGGGCTTTCTCCGCCTTGACCAGCTTGGTCAGCTTCTGTTCGTCATCCTGTACCGACTGCTGCAGCTGGTTGCGTACCTTGGCGCGGCTCTGCTGGCTGGCCAGCAGGCTCTGGTGATGTTGCTGCTGTTCGCTCAGCAGGGTTTGCAGCTTGTTCTCGGTCTCTTTGGTGGCCTGCTGGTTTTTCGCCAGCTTGGTGCGGGTCGTACGCAGGGCTTCGATGGCCTCGATGCGGGCCTTGTTGAGGTAGTCGTAGTAATCGAGAGAGCGGCTCAGTTTGGCCGGATCCTGCTGATTGAGCAGCAGTTTGAGGTAATCGTGGTTGCCCGCCTGGAAGGCGCTTTCCGCCTGCTTGGCCAGCAACTGCTTCTGATGGCTGGCCTGTTGTTCCAGATCCAGCTTGTCCTGTTGCAGGCCCACCAGTTTTTGCTGATTCTGTTTCAGCTGTTGTTTGGTCTGCTCGAGCTTGGCCGCCGCGGCCGAGATGGCCTGCTCATCGGCCTTGAGCTGGGTGTTGAGTTTGGCCAGCTCCTGCTTGCTGAGCTTGATGGTCTTCTGTTGCTCTTTGATCTGGGACTGCATGGTGCCGAGCTGCTGATTGGCAGCCATGGCCTTGCCCGCGATAAACGACAGGCAAAAAAACAGCGCGCCGGCCAACAGGCCGACGCGACTGGTTTTGTTTGAAATAACTTCGCATCCCCGCATGGGGAAGGATTATTTCAGAATCATCAGGGGCTTGCCAGTCATTTCCGGCGGGACCGGCAGACCCATCAGGGTCAGCATGGTCGGCGCCAGATCGGACAGTTTGCCGCCTTCAACCACCTCGGACTTGCGACCGAAATAGATGAGGGGAACCGGCAGGTTGGTGTGGGCTGTGTGGGCCTGACCCGTCTCTTCGTCCAGCATCTTCTCGGCGTTGCCGTGGTCGGCGGTGATCAGGCATTCGCCACCCACTTCGGCCAGGGCCTCGGTGACACGGCCGATGCAGTGGTCAACCGCTTCACAGGCTTTGACTGCCGCATCGAACACGCCGGTGTGACCGACCATGTCGCCGTTCGGGTAGTTGCAGATGATGGTGTCGTACTTGCCGCTCTTGATGGCGGCAACCAGCTTGTCGGTCAGCTCTTCGGAGCTCATTTCCGGCTGCAGGTCATAGGTGGCCACTTTCGGGCTGGCGACGATCTCGCGGTCTTCGCCGGTGAAGCAGGACTCTTCGCCACCGTTGAAGAAGAAGGTGACGTGGGCGTACTTCTCGGTTTCGGAGATGCGCAGCTGGGTCTTGCCCTGCTTGGCCAGCCACTCACCCAGGGTGTTCACCAGGGCGGTCGGCGGGTAGGCACAGGCGGTTTTGATGTCGGCCGCGTATTCGGTCAGCATCACGAAGTTCAGCGCCGGGGTGGCGGCACGGGCAAAGCCGGTGAAGTCGCTGTCGACGAAGGCGCGGGTGATCTCGCGGGCACGGTCGGCACGGAAGTTCATGAAGATCAGCGCATCGCCATCCTGCATGGGGGCTGCGGCACCGATGCGGGTGGCCTTGACGAACTCGTCGTTCTCGTCGCGGGCATAGGCGGCAGCCAGGGCTTCGCTGGCGCTGTCGGCGGTGAACTCGCCCTTGCCCTGAGTCATCAGGTCATAGGCTTGCTGCACGCGATCCCAGCGGTTGTCACGGTCCATGGCGAAGTAACGGCCGATCATGGAGGCGAAACGCCCCTTGCCCAGACGGGCAAACAGGGCGTCGAACTGTTCGATGGAGGACTGGGCGGAACGCGGCGGCACGTCGCGGCCATCCAGGAAGGCGTGGAAATAGATCTGCTCGGCGCCACGCTTGGCGGCCATTTCGATCATGCCCATGATGTGCTCTTCGTGGCTGTGTACGCCACCCGGGGACATCAGACCCATGATGTGCACTGCCTTGCCCTTGGTCACGGCACCGTCAACAGCCTTGGCCAGTTCGACGTTCTGGAAGAAGTCGCCGTCCTTGATCTCTTTGGAGATGCGGGTCAGTTCCTGATAGACGATGCGACCGGCACCTATGTTGACGTGACCCACTTCGGAGTTACCCATCTGACCATCCGGCAGACCCACGTCCAGGCCGGAGCCGGAGATCAGGGTGCTGGTGTAGTCACGGGCGAGACGGTCGAGGTTGGGAGTCTTGGCGGCAGCGACGGCGTTGTGCTCTTGCTTGGTGCTATAGCCCCAACCGTCCATGATGACCAGAACCAAAGGTTTCTTAGCTGTTGACATAAGGCTATGTCCTCTCGGATAGGAATGAATTGCGGGAAGTGAAACTAGCGTAATATTACTACATCTGCCGAAATAGTCACCTGATAGCCAAGCCCTTGCCAACACCCGCCGCGGACTGTTGCCAGCCTGTTTCCCCTTTGTCGCCGGCTTGTCTCCCGGCTCGACGAATCCTCGCCTCAAGGCGCCGGACGCCACTTTTTATTCCGATCCTTTATCGTGCCCCTGCCCGATGGGAGCCCGCTCCCGCTTTGCCGCCAAGATGGCTGATCTTGGTGGGGTCACCATGTATACTCGGGCCCTTGTCTTGGTCCCTGGATAGTAGAAGATGCAAGAGTATTTGGATTTTGCGGCCCGTAACCCGCTGCTGACCGCAGCCTGGTTCGGCCTGGCAGGCACCCTGGTTTACACCACTGTGCGTGCTCGTTTTTCTCCGGTTAAGACGGTGAACAACCACACGGCTACCCTGCTGATCAACCGTGAAAATGCCACTGTGGTGGACATTCGCAGTCAGGAAGAGTTTGCCAAGGGCCATCTGGCCGGTGCCCAGCACCTGCCGCTCAGCCAGATCCAGAGCAATAACCTGGGTCCGGTTGAAAAGCATAAAGATGCCCCCATCATAGTGGTGTGCGAGTCGGGGATGACCGCTGGTGGCGCGGGTCGCCAACTGAGCAAGGCCGGTTTCAAGCAGGTGTATGTGCTCAGCGGTGGCATGGCCCAGTGGCGTGCAGATAATCTGCCGGTGACCAAAAAACGCTGATTTAAGGGCCTGCGCCCACATATTTTCTTAAAAAGGAATCAAACGAAATGGCTGACGAAATCAACAACCAGGAAGTACAACCGGAATTCCACATCCAGCGTGTTTACACCAAGGATGTCTCTTTCGAAGCCCCGAATACCCCGCACATCTTCCAGAAAGAGTGGCAGCCGGACGTCAAGCTGGACATGGACACCAAGACCAACATCCTGGCTGACGGCGTGTACGAGGTTGTGCTGACCCTGACCGTGACCTGCAAGCTGGAAACCGAGACTGCCTTCCTGTGTGAAGTGCAGCAAGCCGGTATCTTCACCATAGGCAACCTGCCGGAGCCGCAACTGGCTCACTGCCTGGCCGCCTTCTGCCCGAACATCCTGTTCCCGTATGCCCGCGAAGCCGTGGCCAACATGGTGAGCAAGGGTTCCTTCCCGCAGCTGAACCTGGCACCGGTCAACTTCGATGCCCTGTTTGCCCAGCACATGGCGCAAGCACAGGCCCAGCAGGCGACTGCGGAAGCCTGATAATGGCTGACCAGATCGCTATCTCGGTCTTGGGGGCGGGGTCTTATGGCTCCGCCCTTGCCATTTCTCTGGCGCGCAACGGTCATCCGACCCTGCTGTGGGGTCACGACCCTGCCCATGTCGCCGAGCTGGAACAAGACCGCTGCAACAAGGCTTTTCTGCCGGATGTCCCTTTCCCTGCCGATCTGCAGCTGACCGCCGATCTGCAGGCGGCGGTGCAAGCCGCGCCCGTGCTGCTGCTGGTGGTGCCGAGCCATGTGTTCGGCCAGGTGCTGGCTCAGGTCAAACCCTTCCTGCGCCCTGATACCCGTATCGCCTGGGCCACCAAGGGGCTGGAACCTGACAGCGGCCGCCTGCTGCAAGACGTGGCCCGTGAGGTGCTGGGTGAGGCGATCCCGCTGGCGGTGATCTCCGGTCCCACCTTCGCCAAGGAGCTGGCCGCCGGCCTGCCGACCGCCATCTCGGTGGCCTCGACTCACGATGACTTCGCCGATGACCTCTCCCTGTTGCTGCACTGCGGCCGCTCGTTCCGGGTCTATACCAATCCTGACTTCGTCGGTCTGCAGCTCGGCGGGGCGGTCAAGAACGTCATCGCCATCGGCGCCGGTCTCTCAGATGGGCTGGGGTTTGGCGCCAACGCCAGAACCGCGCTCATCACCCGGGGTCTGGTGGAGATGCAGCGTCTGGGTGCGGCCCTGGGTGCCGACGCCAAAACCTTCATGGGGATGGCGGGGCTTGGGGATCTGGTGCTGACCTGTACCGACAACCAGTCGCGCAACCGTCGCTTCGGTCTGGCCCTCGGGGCCGGCAAGAGCGTGGATACTGCCATGGCCGAGATAGGTCAGGTGGTGGAGGGCTATCGCAACACCAAGGAGGTGCATCTGCTGGCGGCCCGTTGTGGCGTCGAGATGCCCATCTGCGAGCAGATCTTCCAGGTGCTCTATCAGGGCAAGAACCCGAAAGAGGCCGCCATCGCCCTGCTTAGCCGGGACAAGCGCGACGAATAAGAGCAAATCCCATTAGGCTGTTTTATTAGCCATTTTGAACCTGGACAGTGCTCGAAATCCTCACGTATACCTATACGCTCCGGTTTCTGCGCGCTGTCCGTGTTCAAACTGCCGTCAACAACGACGCTTACTGAGATAGGCTCATTCGGTTCGCCGGATAGCAAAAGGCCCCGCCAGATTGGCGGGGCCTTTTTATGTGCGAGCAAGGGGATCAAGCCTGGCGGGTGATCGCCACTGGCACGGGATCAATAGTAGGAGTGATCGCCGCGCTGGTGCTCGGTGGCATCTTTGACGCCGTTGAGTTCGCCCGGGAATTTCTCCAGCAGCTGCTTCTCGATCCCCTCTTTCAGGGTGTAATCGACCATGGAGCAACCGTTGCAACCACCGCCAAACTGCAGGATGGCCAGCTTGTCTTCGGTCAGCTCGACCAGGGTGACCTTGCCGCCGTGACCGGCCAGCATGGGGTTCACCTCGGACATCAGCACATATTCGATGCGGTCGATCAGCGGTGCATCGTCGGCCACCTTGCGCATCTTGGCGTTTGGCGCTTTGAGGGTGAGCTGGGAGCCCATCTGATCGGTGACGAAGTCGATGGTGGCATCGACCAGGAAGGGGGCGCTCAGAGGATCGACCAGGCAGTCGAAGCCGCTGAAGGGCAGGTGTTGATCTTCCGGATCGACCGCGTCGGGTGGGCAATATGATACGCCGCACTCGGCATTCTGGGTTCCCGGATTGACCACAAACACCCGGATATTGGTGCCATCAGGCTGTTTTTCCAGCAGTTTACGGAAATGGGCCTGGGCGGTGTCGGAAATGCTGATCATCACTATCCTCATAAACCTGAGTGTACGACTAGGGTATTCATGATAACTCGCTTGGCAGTGCTTGGGTAGCATGCTGATGGCGCCGGGCATATGTCAAATATACCTATGGCCGCCTGATGTGGATGAGCCTGCGGGATACATGCCGCGGATTATTGAGGATGTTTGCGGGGGCGGCATACATCTCTGTGGCAGCCTGATGTGCCTGAGCTTGCGGTAGCCATGCCGAGTGTCATTTGAGGTGTTTGAGCGTGCGGCAAATGGCCCACACCTCCACTTTTGCGATGCCGCTCTTGTGCAGCACGCGGGTGAGCTGGCCTGCCGTCGCCCCCGTGGTCACCACATCGTCGAGCAAGGCCACGTGCTGGTAACGGTGGGGCTGGATCTGGAAGGCGCCGCGCAGATTCCGTCGCCGCTGAGCTGCACTGAGCCGGGTCTGCTGCGGGGTGGCTCGGGTTCTGCGCAGCAGCCGGGTGTCGCAGGGGATGCCGGTGATCTCGCTGAGGGTGATGGCTATCTCCTCCGCCTGATTGAAGCCGCGCCACCACAGTCGCCACCAGTGCAGGGGAACCGGAATGATGGCCTCGGGGAGATCGTCTCTCTCCAGATGATCGGCCAGCAGACGGGCGAGCAGCGGTGCCAGCAGGATCTGGCCAGAATATTTCAGCTGCGGGATGAGTATGGAGTAGGGGGCCTGGTAGTCGCCAATGACCTGCAGCCGCTGCCAGGGCGGTGGCCTGCGCTGGCAGCGCCCGCAGACAGGTTTGGTTTCTCCGTCAGGTTCCGGCAAGGGCGCCGCACACAGGCTGCATTTGCGATAGGGCTGGTGGAGGGCCTGCTGGCACCAGCTGCAGAGCAGTGGCTGTGTATCGCAAGGCTGTTGGCAGAGCAGGCAGTGGCCCTGCCAGTCGGCATGGTTGCCAAGGATCGGACTTGCTTTGGCGAGCAGCCGCTTTAACATGCTGACCCCAAGAGAATGAACAGGGATCTTGAGTCTAGATGAGCGTATCGGTAGAGCGATTTGGTCAGGGGCCCGATCTGGTGCTGTTGCACGGATGGGGCATGAATGGCGCAGTCTGGCATGGCATTGCCCAGCAGTTGGCGGCCCATTATCGGCTGCATCTGGTGGACTTGCCCGGGTTTGGCAACAGTCCGCTGGCCGACGGGAGCGAGTACTCCTTGCCCTGGCTGGCTGAGCAGGTTGCCGCCGTCCTGCCGCAGAAATGCCATCTGCTCGGCTGGTCCCTCGGTGGTCTGGTGGCGAGCCAGTTGGCGCTGACCCAGCCTGAGCGCTGCCAGAGCCTGATCACGGTGGCGAGCTCCCCCTGCTTCATGGCCCGTGACGACTGGCCGGGGATAGCCCCCAAGGTGCTGACCGGCTTCAATCAGATGCTGGCGGGTGACTTCAAGCAGACCATAGAGCGTTTCCTCGCGATCCAGGCCATGGGCAGTGAACACGCCCGGGATGATATCCGCCAGCTGCGCCATTGGTTGGCAGAGCGTCCGGCTCCCCAACTTGCGGCGCTGGAGGCTGGACTCGGTCTGCTGGCTGACGTTGATCTGCGCGATGAGTTGGCAACGCTGAGCCTGCCCTGGCTGCGGGTCTATGGCCGACTGGATTCGCTGGTGCCCAAGGCGGCCATACCACTGCTGGACGAACGCTACCCGGCCAGTCACAGCCTGGTGCTGGAAAAGGCCTCGCACGCACCCTTTATTTCCCATCCACAGCAGTTCGTTGAAATCATTCGACATTTTGTTGGTTGAAAAACAACCTATTTGCTTCATTAATCCTCTGGCGTGACGGATAATTAATCCAGCGTCAGAGGAGTGTCATCATGCGTATAGATTCTGCATTGAACAGCGGAGTACAAGGGTTTCAGCGAGCGGAACAGATTGCCGACAAGGCATCCAGCCAGATCGCCCGGCTCAACACCCCGAGTGGTGATCAGGTACAACTGCCCGATGAGCTGGTCAACCTCAAGGTGGCCGAAGTACAGGCCGGAGCATCTGCCAAGGTGATCCAGACCGCCAGTGATGTTATGGGTACCCTGATCGATATCCGGGTGTGACATGAACATCAATGTTAGTCTGCCGACCATTATTCCTAATCAGCTGCAACCGCAGACGGAATCGGCACGCACTGACAATCGCCGTGCAGCCCTCATCCCCCAGACCCGTCAGAGCGAGGCATTCAATGCCGAGCCTGAAGTCGGCTCACAGAAAGACAAGTCCAAGGCCAGCCAGGCCAATCCCAACCAGACCTCCCAGCAGACGCGGGAAACTTCCCAGACCGGCAATCCGCAAACGCCGGTTGATCACCGCTTCGTGGAGGCCACGGGGGAAGAGGGGCAGCGTAACAAGCAACAGCAGGATCCCAGACAGCAGGAGCAACAACAGAAGCAGGAGCTGCAGGTCAAGGAGCTGGCCGACAGGGATCAGGAGGTACGTACCCACGAGCAGGCACATCAGAGCACTGGCGGCCAGTATGCCAGCAGTCCGACCTATCAGTTCTCGATGGGACCGGATGGCAAGCGCTACGCTACCGGCGGTGGCGTCTCCATCGACATCGGGACCATTCCCGGCGATCCCAGGGCGACCATCGCCAAGATGCAGCAGGTGCGTGCCGCCGCCCTGGCCCCGGCCGATCCTTCCGCACAGGATCTGAGCGTGGCCAGAAGTGCCGCCGCCAAGGAGGCTCATGCTCGCAAGGCGCTGCTCTCATCCGACCCAGACTCCACCTTGGCGGCCGATGGCAGCGCCAAGACGGGCGTGCTGAACGGCTACATGGAGCAGCGCAACCAGGTCATTGCCCAGCGTTATCAACAGGCGGTCAGGCCTGCTGCGCAGCAAGGTTTCAGCCTGAACGTCTGAGCATGGTGCCACTCTTCCCCCTGATTTTTCGATCACGCCCCGGGCATTTGCAACTAATCTGAGGGGTAATCCCATTCATCCTCACAGGAGTCGTCATGCACTTTGATGAAGTCAAACCGGAAGACTTTGCCACCTTCTCCCGCGTTCCCCCTCCTCACCTTCAGATGGAACAGTTTTTGATGCAGCTTGGTGGTGGCGGAACCGAAGGCACTCACTTCAAGAAGAAAGTCATGCTGGCGGCCGGTTGGAGCCATACCGGCGTGGTTTCCTATGGCAAGTACCCGCAGGAGGCCTGCAAGGCATTCAATCGACTGCGGGAGGTGCTGGCCCGGCATCAGGATCCTGAAAGTATTCTGGCCACCCTCAGTCAATGAGTCTTGGTGTCTCGTAAAAAAGCCCCTTTCGGGGCTTTTTTCATGTCTTGACGGCTCATTTCTTGGTTTTGGAGAGGGCTGCCGCGAAGGCGTTGCCCATGGCGCCACCCACCGGCGTGCTTGGACGCGGCGCCTGTCTCGGCTTGGTACTGCCAGCATTCGTGTTGCGGGACTCCGCAGGCTTGCGGGCCGGTTGTCCGGCTTTTTCGTCCAGTCGCATGGTCAGGCTGATCCGCTTGCGCGGGGCATCCACCTCCAGCACCTTGACCCTCACTATATCCCCCGCCTTGACCACCTCGCGGGGATCCTTGACGAAGCGATCTGTCAGGGAGCTGATGTGTACCAGCCCATCCTGATGGACGCCGATATCGACGAAGGCACCGAAGTTGGTGACGTTGGTGACCACGCCTTCCAATATCATCTCGGGCACCAGGTCGCTTATCTTCTCCACCCCATCCTTGAAGGTGGCGGTCTTGAACTCGGGGCGCGGGTCGCGGCCCGGCTTGTCCAGCTCACCTATGATGTCGGTGACAGTGGGCACGCCGAACTGCTCATCCGTGTAGTCGGCCGGCTTCAGGCTGCGCAGCAGGCTGCCGTTGCCGAGCAGGCTCTCAACTTGCTGCTGGAGTTGCGCCAGGATCCTTTCAACCACAGGGTAGGATTCCGGGTGCACCGCCGAGCTGTCGAGCGGGTTGCTGCCCCCGCGAATGCGCAGGAAGCCGGCGCACTGTTCGAAGGCCTTGGGGCCGAGCCGGCTCACCTTCAGCAACTGCTGGCGACTCTGGAAGGCGCCGTGCTCGTCCCGATAGGCGACGATATTCTGGGCCAGGGTCTGGGAGAGACCGGACACCCGATTCAGCAGGGCAACCGAGGCGGTATTCACATCCACCCCGACCGCGTTCACGCAATCCTCGACCACGGCGTCCAGCCGGCGGGCCAGCTGGCTCTGGCCGACGTCGTGCTGGTACTGGCCCACGCCTATGCTCTTGGGATCTATCTTGACCAGCTCGGCCAGGGGATCCTGCAGGCGGCGGGCGATGGAGACGGCGCCACGGATGGAGACATCGAGATCCGGGAACTCCTGGGAGGCAAGCTCGGAGGCGGAATAGACAGAGGCCCCCGCTTCGCTCACTACTATCTTCTGCGCCTTGGCGGCGGGGTAGCGCTCGAACAGATCGCCCACCAGCCGGTCTGTCTCTCGCGAGGCGGTGCCGTTGCCTATGCTGATGAGCTCGACCTTGTGCTTCTGGCACAGCTCGCTCAGGGTCTTGAGGCTCTGATCAACCTGGCGCTTCGGCTCGAACGGATAGATGGTGGCGTGATCGACCAGTTTGCCGGTGGCGTCGGCCACGGCCACCTTGACCCCGGTACGGATGCCCGGATCCAGCCCCATGGTGCAGCGCATGCCCGCCGG
>Ga0172380_10006494_pt1 | contig 13562 bp, 12 predicted proteins | sample Leawe162metaG_FD_119747 | JGI IMG/M metagenome (GOLD analysis project Ga0172380, IMG submission 119747) | Leachate microbial communities from a municipal landfill in Southern Ontario, Canada - Leachate well 162 metaG | ecosystem: Engineered > Solid waste > Landfill > Unclassified | place... | reverse complement strand
GTACTTTGCGCGGGATTGAGATAAGGTGTGAGGTAGATGTCAGTCGCGCCAATGAACTGAATAAGTTCTTCCAGACTGACAAAACGATTGTAAAAAATGACTTGGGCGTCAACACCGAGATCCCGGGCGAGTAGTTGCAGAGACAACCGGTAGGATTCACCTTCTGACCGCTTCACATTCGGATGGGTCGCGCCTACTACCATGTAAACTGCGTTCGGGTGTCTTTGAAGAATTTGCGGCATAGCTTTGATGACATTCTCAATACCTTTGTTGCGTGAAAGCAACCCAAAGCTGAGCATCACGATTTTATCTTCGACGCCGAACAAGTCCTTGTGAAAACTCGGATCGACAAAAGGTAAATCGGGAATACCATGCGGAATTAAGTCGATTTTATCGGGATTAACATCGAAGACTTCTTGAAGGAACGTTTTACCCCGCTCACTCATGACGACAACCCGGTCTGAGAGAGCAGCGATCTCTTTCAATACTTGCTTCTGGTCGTGATCGGGATTCTGCAGGATAGTATGAAAGGTGGTCACGATGGGCATGCGCAATTCGTTCATCAGTGACAGAACATGACTACCTGCCGGTCCGCCAAAGATCCCATACTCATGTTGAAGACAGACGATGTCAACATTGTTGATATTCAGAAAATCGGCGGCTCGACGATAAGAATTGATGTCTTTCTCCGCCAACTCAAACCTAACGCGGGGCGGATAGGCGTAACCTGCTTCTATATCGTTGACAGGCAAGGCGATACACTTCGTCTCACTGCACTCGGAAGCTATTGCTTCGCACAGGTCGGTGGTAAATGTCGCAATGCCGCATTGGCGGGGCGAATAGTTGCCGACAAAGGCGATGCGTTGTATAACTGAAGATGATTTTTTCATAGAATGGATGAAGTCCTACTTCTTGAATATCTTGAAATACAAGACGGTAAAGAGTACCAGAACCACTACTCCGACGAGTAGCCAGATCTTCATGCCGTTTCCAGTCCATCTCCGCATCCGGTTACCTAAATGGGACAATTTCGTTTTCCTTTATTCTGTCTCAAGGCTTTGTTGAGCAACGTAACGGTCGCTGTCATGTCGAAGATTCGGAGAATTTCACTTAAATGCCATTGGAGAAATAATTAAGGATATAGATTTTACGGATTTTATTTATGGCGGTTTGACATCATGGTCAGGGCTTCAACCTGGCAGAATGAGCGGGAAGAATCCCCGCCGCTCAAGCACTTATCTTTCAATAGCTTATTTCTGAAGAACCCGCACCATAACAATTCATTACGCCCGGCAGTCAGCCGTCGTCAGACTCTTTTGCTCAACGCTTCATCCGGCTTGATCCCGGAAGAGTCCCAGTTAGTGAGTATGATCTTTAATGCTTTTTCCCGGGCAGCATTTCGAAATGTCTCGTATGCCTGCAAGATGTCGTGAAGAGCATAGTGGTGGGTGATAAGCTTATCCGGTTTCAACTTGCCGGCAGCAACCATTTTTAACAACAAATTAGTCGTCACCGTATCGACCAGCCTCGTCGTGATCGTGACGTTCTTAGACCAAAGTTTTTCCAGGTGCAGAGAGACACTTTTTCCGTGAACACCGACGTTGGCAATGTGCCCGCCGTTGGCGATGATCTCCTGGCAAATATCGAAAGTGGCTGGTATGCCGACTGCCTCGATGGCAACATCGACGCCCTTTCCCCCCGTATTTTTCATGATTTCCGCAACCGGATCTCCCCGATCATTCCGAACCATCTTTGTTGCGCCAAGCTTAAGAGCGACTGCAAGCCGGGATCGGTCGGGGTCAACCATGATAATCTCAGAGGGCGAGTAGAGTTGTGCTGTCAGCAGAGCGGCGATTCCAATAGGACCCGAACCGATAATCGCGACGACATCACCCGGCTTTACATGTCCATTCAGGACACCGCATTCGAAACCGGTCGGGAGAATATCGCTGAGCATTACCAGAACGTCTTCGTCAACTAATTTCGGGGCGTGATAAAGACTAAAGTCGGCGTATGGGATGCGAACGAATTCAGCCTGCGTTCCATCGATAGTGTGCCCGAGAACCCACCCGCCGTTTTCACAGTGGGAGTATATTCCATTTCGACACGACTCGCACTTTCCACAGGAAGTAATGCAGGATATCAGCACCTTGTCACCAGCCTGGAAGTTCGAAACGCCTGTGCCAACTTCCTTAACGATCCCGGTTCCTTCATGACCAAGAATTAGGCCATCTGGCACCTCAGGAACATCGCCGTGCAGAATGTGAAGATCGGTTCCACAGATCGTTGTTTTGGTTATCGCAACTATGGCATCGGTGGCATCCTTCAACTGAGGTTTCGGCTTGACTTCCCACCCAATTTTATCGGGTCCGTGAAAAACTAACGCCTTCATTTCGCTCTGTTTCTATTATTTTCTGAGTTCTATTCTTTGACCGATTCCGAAATTTCCCAACCGAAGTATTTTGGGACAACACTCTATCGATTAGCGACAGGTTGGTTGCCAAAAAGAATTGCTCAGGGTTGGTACATTCTGTTGATCGCAAAGAGAATGGCAGTGAACACCACCCCACCTATTATCAGCCAAATCTTTCTGGACCTGGCTTGCCGGTCTCCCGTTTGATTCATCATTTTAAACTCGTAATAAATTGATTCGTAAAGCAGTAATGGTGATTATGCAGCGCAACTACTTGCGGACGTACCGTCAATTCGCGTCGATGCTCCGGAGTTTGCAACGCCTGAATGAACAAGCTCACTTGACGTTGTCAGCCGCAAGATCCTTCAAAGCCTCGCTTAACCCTTCTCGGTCGTGGTTGAATTCACTTTTGAATTTCTCCCACGCGGTTTTGTCGTTGCTTTTGTAGGCGCGCAATTTGGCTTTCAAAGCCCGGTGCTTCTTTTCCAATGCGAGAATTTTATCTACATGTTTCGCCTGGCGTTTGTTCGCGTCAGTAGCGACTTCATCCATGTAAGCAATGATTATTTTGTGGTTCACTTCAATGGAACCCATTGCTTCACGTTTGAATAGGAGCCACTCTCTGCGAGCCTTTGTTTCGCCATCGATCTCAGCTTCTTTCAGATCATCGACGACGTCGTTAAGGTCGTTTTTGGCATCGGCAGCTATTTCTTCCGAGAGTTCTGCTGCGAAAATCTTCATCTGAGCCGTCGCTTCGGCAATTCTCTCTTCTGAAGATTGTGTACAGCCCATCAGCCAGAAGAGCACCACGGCAACTATCAGGGTTGCTCTGATCGTCATAGACTTCGACACGGAAGACTCCCGGCACGATTCTTAAGCAGTTGCGGGATTTTCAAACCCGGTGAGGCGGGAGTCTTCATGTAAATGCTCATCATATTTTCGCGATATAATCGCGAATCTCTTCTTTGGTCTTACCAAGCTTGATCTGAAGTCTGCCTAACAATTCGTCTTCCTTCCCTTCAGTGAAGAGAAGATCATCGTCTGTCAGTATGGCAAACTTTTGTTTGAGCTTCCCGGCAATCGCATTCCAATTGCCTTTTGCTTCGAGCTTATTCATCCCGGACTCCCCTTGAGTTTTTCAATATCACTTTGGTGTCCACTCTTTGATGGCTGACAAATGTCCTCCCATCAAGAGCAACTTTATGAAAGGAACACTACGTCCTGTCAGTGACAGCGAGGTGCTCCTGGCCTGTAAACCTGACAACAAGCCACACTACCAGCGCCAGTACAGCCAGTACGAACACGAAAGCGTACCGCGCGTCTTTGCATCCCGTTTCCTTAGTCACGACAACCTCCAATTGTTAGATCCTCAACCATCACACGATGGGGTTTCGTCCTTTGATCAGACGGACTAAAATCGTTATGACGGCAATCACTAACAGAATGTGGATGAATCCTCCGATGGTGTATGAAGAAACCATACCCAAGAGCCAGAGAACTATGAGAACGACCGCTATGGTCCAAAGCATTTCATCTCCGATATTTAAGAATTTTATTATCGTGTATCACCTTCCGCCGACATAATCGGGATGCGCCTTTACAGAAGCGAACCGACTGAGTTGGGGTCAGGTACTTCCCGAGCGTTGTGTAAGTGGGGCGATTTATGAAAGACCGCCCCACTATCACATCTGACCAAGCTCTTTTCCATTTTATTGGGAAAGGGCGACAGCTTGAATCAGAATTTCCAATGCGCACCAAGTCCGAGATAAGCGCTGAAATAAGGCATTATATTAGTACCAACTTCGATGTTCCAGGTTATCGGCGGGAGCGTCCGATCATATCCTCCGATTTGCGGAAGCCGATCATTCAGTCCACGCCAATCATATTCCACGCCGATCCCAACGCCTAAACCGAAATTATTGTCGTAGCTGTGGCTACCCCACCTGCCCCAGGAGCCCTGACTCTGCGAGTCCCAAACGGCAACCGTTCCTTCACCGTAAACGTCCCAATATCTTACCCGGTAAAACCGGTTCAGTACTCTGAGTGCGAAGGCATCCAGTCCAAAATCGATTACGCCTTGAAGTGCCCACGGCGCGGCGATTTCTACGACTCCACTTACACCGCCAAGGAAGTGGGTGCCTTGTAAACCAAGGCTTAGTCTGCTCTCGTCTGCCCTGGTGCTTTCAGTTGTGACAACTGAAAGCACCAACAGGGCCAGTCCAAGAATTTTGCAGTACTTTTTCATCGTGACTTCGATATACCCTTGCGAGGATACTACTCGACTGAGAATTCCATACGACGGTTCTGAGCGCGACCGTCTTCAGTCTCATTCGTTGCCATAGGTTCGGCTTCGCCTTTGCCTACGACTTTCATTCTGTTCGCAGAGATTCCCCGGGCAACGAGCCAATCCTTGACAGATTGTGCGCGTTTTTGCGAGAGGGTTCGGTTTGCTTCGTCGGAACCTACGTCATCCGTGTGACCGGAGATGATGATGGTTGCTTCCATATTGGCTTCCATCGAAGCGCGGGCCTTTTCAAGTATCCATTCCGATTCGGGAAGAACTTTATGCTTGTTGGTGTCGAAATTGATGCCGTGAAGCACGATCTTCTTGCCCTTTGTCAGGTCAAACAGATCGTCCTTGGGATCGAGGGGATTCTTTCCGGCTTTGATTTCCGCGCCATCGTTCATTCCACCTTCATCGGTATCGACCAACAAGGCTTCCGTGCGGTGTTTGTTGATTTCATCGCCATCGGATAACCCATCGCTATCGGTGTCTGCTTTGCTGGGATCAGTCTTGAATTTGGTCACTTCTTCGCCGTCCTTGATTCCGTCGCCATCACTGTCAACCTTTAGTGGGTCGGCATGATACTTAAGGACTTCGTCTCCGTCGGCAAGGTAATCGCCATCGGAGTCGGTCTTAAGCGGGTCGGTGTGAAGTTTGTTGACTTCTTCGCCATCAGCGATGCCGTCGGCGTCACTGTCGGCTTTGACCGGGTCGGTTCGATACTGATTGACTTCGATACCGTCATTCAAGCCATCTGCGTCGGTATCAGCTTTAAGAGGGTCGCTCTTGTTCTGATTGACTTCGATGCCGTCTTTGAGCCCGTCACCGTCCGTATCGGGTTTGAGTGGGTCGGTACGGTACTTGTTGACTTCGTCGCCATCGGTCAGACTATCTGCGTCGGTGTCGGGATTTTTGGGATCAGTTCCGTACTCTTTCTCACGTTTGTCACTTAAGCCGTCGTGATCCGTGTCTTTCTCAATGGCGTCGTTGTCGGCAGTCGCGCCACCTTTATCAGTCTTCCTTCCGCCAAAGATCAAACCGACAGAAAGTGCCCAGTAACCATCTTGTTTTTTACTGGTGAACTGATTCGTGTTCGTGGTCCGAACGCGATGGTCGAGGTCGTCTGAAAGTGCCAGATTGTAGCCGCCATTAACCGCAAGTAAAAGGTTCTGGCTCATGGGTGCTTGAATGCCAATACCGGCAGGGATCATGGGCAACCACTTTGTCCCACTCCGTTTTTGGTCTTTGGAAAATCCAAAACCAGCATAGAAGTACGGGAACGCTTCCGGCATCCGGAACAGGCAGAGGCTTAGTCTTCCGTCAACCTGGAAGGTGTTCGTGAAGTATGCCAGTCCGCCGGTTGCTTGAAGCTGTGTGTAGCTCACGCCGATTCGACCATTGAGTAGTGGCAGCAGGCTGGTCTGCATGTGAGCCCCGATGCTGGGCTGCCAGTTCTCATGTCCGTTAGAGTTGTCTCCGCGTGCGCCGCCGGCTTCGATTCCGTAACCCCAGGCGGGGCTGAAGAATTTTGCGTCGGCGGTTTTGATCGCTACGAGCGAAATCGCCAACAGGATAATTAGTACCAATCGTTTCATCTCATTCTCCTTGTGGTGAGCGTGCAATAGCCTGTTGGCCAGCAATACTCACTCGTTTTAATTTCGAGTCCCCATGATCAGATGAGGATCGTGAGGAATAATGGTTGAAATGATGTCCCGACGTACCTGACTCAACCCGGTGAGGTACTGTTAAAATTGTATTAGTCGTCTTTGTAGGAACCGCTAAAAACTCAATGTGTGCACGGCTGTTGAATGGATTAAGTTATCAAATAGTACAATTTCAGGTTCTGGAATTGAAGATTGCTTTTCATCCAATCTTAGTACCGGGGTGGTGAAGTCGTACTCGTGCGCCGGCAGGATGGCAGATTGCTCAAGAAACAGGCTTTCGTCCCGGTTCAGATAAATCTCAAATATTGCGGTCGAATATTTGTAATCCGCCTCACCAAAGCTCTGCCCGCTCCATTCTTCCAATACTACTGGCGTTTCTCCTTTCAGCAGTCCAAGTCCTAGAAAAGCCAATACTAAAAGCGCTTTACTCATGGTGAGTTATCAATTGACCGAAATTGGTTTCTGGAACGTTTCCGAAATCAGCAAACCCTTTTTCAAGATTGTACTGAGAGTCAGTTTCCACTCAGCCCAGACTGTCTCGTCGTGAAAGTCCCGTTCGTTGATCATCGCAATCAATGGAGCGAGGTAGATAGCACTGTAACCGATTGCCAGCAAGCACTCCCGAACTGCTTCGATGGGAAGTTTCACAGCGGTCCCTGCATCGACTGCTGCCAGATATGCGTCATGAAAGTGTAGATTTGCCCCGAGCGGTCCGTGCTCTGTGACGCCTCGCAACGCGTGACGTAACTTCAACGCACCATCGGCAATTTCAAATCTCAGCAACGAAGCCCACTGCGGGTTATCATGAAGGACGGTCATCAACCGGATCGGAGAGTCGATCAACATCTCTTCCGAAGATTTTCCATCGGCGTTTTCTCCGAAAATGACTGCGATCATGGTCATGCCTTCATATTTCAGGATCGCTTCATAAAGAAGCTCCTTGCTGCCGAAATAATAATGAATCATGACCTGCTTGACGCCTGCTGCCTTGGCAATGGCACGCGTGTTGGTTCCCTTGAAACCGCTCTCAGAAAACAGCCGGGTTGCCGCTACGAAAATTTGTCCGCGAGGTGTGCCGGCGTCTGGAGCGTCGGGAGGTGCTGCGACCAAACCATGAATCGCCTGGTGTACCGCTGTGACGTTTAGCTCTTTAACGGTACTCACCAAAGGTATCGGGTCTATAAGAGTTGAGAAGGTCATGGGACTCCTGGAGTATTTTTGATTAAGATTATCCCGAAATAGGCTTTCAATAGAATAAGGCAATCGCCATTGTCATACGCCTATGTCAATTGACAATATAGCAAATCCTCGTTGGAATGCAAGTGAATTTCCAGTTATTATCTAAATATTTCTATAGCTTACAATTTATTTCAAATACGCGACACCCAATCGAAGAATATCCCGCAATGGGCTTTCATCAGTAATAGTCTTTCGCCTTAGTCATCTGCCTATGTCAATTGACAATATAGTAAATTCAGATCGAAATGCAAGCAAAATTTGATTTATTATCTCAATATTTTCTATGGCTTACAACTTATCTCAAATTCATGATACCAAAACGACAAAGCCCCGCATCAGTGACGCGGGGCTTTGTGATTTCCTGCCGTAGGGTGTCCTCACCCTACGGCACAGCTACTAATAATGAATTACTATGTTGCAGGGTGGTGACACTCTGCAACATCGAATTTCGGACAGACTTTATACTAGGAAGGCTGAATGACCGGACACCCACTGCAGGTCGAATTCTACTCTTTAGGGTCGATTAACAATCCTCGACTCAGGATTTTACTCAGCGTGGTCGTCAACTCATTCCAGATTTTCTCGTCATAAACATCTGTCTCATTGATCATCAGCATCAGTGGTGCGAGATAAATCGCGCTGTATCCTATTGCCAGCAGGCACACACGCACTGCTTCAACCGGAAGATCAATCGCCTTGCCTGCTTTGACGGCCTCCCGATAAGTGTCGGAAAAATGCGTGCCTGCCCCGAGCGGACCGATCTCGGCGATGCCCTTTAAGGCGCGCCGGAGACGGACTGCCCCATCTGCAATTTCCCGCCGCATTAACGACGCCCATTGAGGGTTTTTACGAAGCACATTCATAAGTCTGATCGGCGACTCGGCAAGTAGTTCGGCGTGGGTTTTGACATTGACAGTTGTCTCGAAGATAACTGCCAGCATATTCACGCCTTCATACTTCAATACGGCTTCATATAGCTGTTCTTTGCTACCGAAATAGTAATGAATCATCACCTGCTTAACGCCAGCCTCTTGCGCGATGGCACGGGTGTTTGTGCCCAGAAAGCCATGTTCGGCAAATAGTCTGGTCGCGGCAATGAATATCTGGCCCCGTGGTGTACTCGAATCTGGTGGTATCCTCGGATCAGCCGCCAATTCGCTCAAAGCAGTCTTGATCGCGTTCTCAGGTATTAGGGGCATCGAAGTTATGTTCTTCTGGTTAGAGGATTGCCGGTGCTTTGTCATCAAAATTTCCAGGTTGGTTGAGTTCGTTTGTCGATTCAGACTATTTCCAAATAGGGTATGATGATTCGTCCTATGCTGTCAGGTGACATTATAGCGTGTTACTTGAAAATATCAACGTATTTTCCGACTTTTTTTCTCCTTACATTAATATTCGATTAAGATTCGGTACATTTCAAATTAATGCATGCGAGCTTAAAACACAATGAGACAAAGGGCGGGTTGCAACCCGCCCTTTGTCTCATGCTTGCCGAACAGCATCACGGTCAAACCATTCATCCTTCCCGATCAGAATTCGAATTCTACCCGAAGTCCGGCAGCATCTGCCTGGATTTTCGTCAACGAAAAATCTCGAAGCAACTCAGGCATGAAGCAGGTGGCGTCTATCGCTATCCGGTTCTCCTTAAAGGTGGCAAACGGTGCGCCGAGTTTTTCGTTGAGCTGGCCGGTAAAGACTTCGCACAACGCATCGATACCGAAACCGGGAATTATGCCGATCCGACCGATCTCGAATGAAAAGGTGGTACCAAAGCATTCGAATCGGTCGAATGAAATCTCAAAATCGGGAACCAGCAAAATCTTGTGATGAATGGATAGAGTCAGACAATCGGCGTGAAAGCGAATCTCTTTGGCGGAAATCAACACTTTCCCCAGTATCGGTAAATCGACTGTCTCTTCAAGACGAATCCGATCAAAGAACTTTATCAGGGACTCGGAAGTGAATAGAATTTGGTTTGACATGGCTTTTATTCTATGACGTGTTTTGGAATAGAAATTTTGCACCAAGGGGCTAACCATAAAAGGCCAGCCCCTTGTCATTTGTGCTTGATTTATCGATCAGCTATTTCTTCTGAACGACAGTCGGTACTCATGCTCCTCAATTTTCAGGAACAATATCGATAATGACGGTACGATTGTAGAACCGTTCTTCAGGATATTTGTTATCGAACGGAGCTTTATCGACATCCTCACCGAAATCGAGCGTCTCGAACACGACGTTGGCGGTGCCAGCCTTGGTTAAGGCTCGTTTCAAGATTGCCTGAGTACTTTCAGCCCTCTTGTAAGCCAGTATCGTGTTGTATTCTGCCTCACCAATAATGTCTGTGTGACCGTGGATCACCACCGTGCTGTTGGCTGGGATTAACGGTGCCACTACATCGACAAGGAACTTTTCGTAAGTCTCTACCGTCTTCGACTTGTCGAAATCAAAGAGAATACTGTAGCGGACAGCTTCATTCTTCGGTTCTTCCCGTTTTATGAGATGAACAGTCCGTTCTTTACGAATGGTTTGCCCATTTTTTGTTTTCCCGATCAGAACAACCTTGTAATCTCCTGTTGGACGATCACCAAGTATGATGTTGCCTGAAATGGTCTCACGTTCCTGGTAGTAAGGTCCGAAGCGCTGCAATCTGCCCTTTTCGTCGGTCAATTCCACCGTCCACGATGATAAGACTTCCGAAGCGCCTGCGACATCGAGAATGACATGCCCTTCAAGCGGATCCTCCAAGACGGCGACAATCTGTACCGGCTTCAGAAGAGTGTGAGGAGCCCCACCGACTTGCAAGGTCAGGACATCGACAAGATTGCGCTTGGATTCGAGCAACATTTCCGGTGATGTCGTTTCGATGTCAACCCGACTGTCGCCTTCACGGAGAAGAGCGAGATCCATGGTCGCACCTTTTTGTTCCGAAGCCATACGAGGCTTGACCCGACCTTCGGTCGTTATTCTCGAAGCGTCGATCTCGAAAACACCTACAAGGTAAGCCTTGATCGTTTCGGCTCTCGCCTTGCCATGTACTGCGCCTTTGCTGGAAGATCCACTCAACGATATTGTCGTCCCGGGGTTTCTCTTCATACGATCACCCAGGATATTCAAGATGTTGTAATAAACCGTCATCTGGCGGAGAGATCGTCCATTCAAATTAAGAGGCTGTACTTCCTGCAGTTGCTCTTCTTTGAAGTTACCTGCCTGACTCTTCGTCAACTTGACATATCGACCCGGCAGCTCAGACGAGCCTTCGTCGAAGAAGACGTAGTTACGGATCGGGAACGATTCCCTCACCCGACGTTTGACGGGAATGATCTTTGGCGCTCGAACTGCAAACTCGACATCACCTTCGATCACTGCTTCGGGAGTACGCTCGACGACACGCTTGCCAACCCTTCCCTTACCGACTTTGAGTATGATACCGGCGCGTACATTTGTCACGGCCCAATTCTCAACAGTCCGTGGATCATTGCCCATATAGGGGTGGAACGAGACAAATGGTGAAAGATCGACCTGGGTCGGGTCGGTCTCTTTGGAGAGATGGAAATCGTAACCCACACCGACTTCACCGGAAATAACTGTGGATCTCACATCGCTGAAATCAGCGGTAGTGTCGATTTTACCCGGAACATCGAAAGAGAACTCTTTCGACCGGTTAATACCTATCCGCGGCCCGAAGTAAAAATAGAAAGACGACTTGAACGGAGAGATTCTCAAACTCGGTTCGATAGAAAGGTAACCGAGCGTAGTCGAGAGGTGGCCTGGTTCGCCACAAGGTTCTACGTTGTCCTTCCATTTTCCATTGCGATCATCGAAACCGACGTACAGCATCCCGCCCAGCCCCGGATTGGGACGATATTCCAGACCAAATCCAACGTAGGGTGCTACTCCCGAACCTTGATGGAACGGGTTGGGTGACGTCAGATTTTCGTTGAGCATCTGTGTGGTACCGTTGTACCGGATTATGTTCGCTCCTGCGGCTCCGCCAAACCACCATTTGGGTTGCGGGCGGATGTCCTGGGCGAGAAGCGGTGCTGCAATGGAAACCAGAAACAGCGATAGAAGAATAGTTCTTCGGATAACCGTATTATGTTGCCACATGGTGACCTCATTTATGAGTATTGTAAGCTCGAGCCCTGCAGAGGCCAGCGTGAAGTTTTCTTGCGCTGGCCTTCTCATGCAGGGAGTATATCAAAATTCAGATCCGTGCTGAATAAAACCTTATTCAGCGGGTACGGTTATCGTGTTTTCAAGCAATGTAACCGAGCCGTTCAACGCCAATACCCGGCCTTCCAAAGTAGCTCGTGTACCCATCGAAATGGAGACGGAAACCACAACGTTACCAACGAAAACAGCATCGGTTCCAAGGGTAGCCGAGGATCCACACTGCCAGAATACGTTCTTGGCTTGTGCCCCATTGGTCAGAACTACACTGCTGCCATCATCGGGCAAGGTCAGCGTTGATCCCATCTGGAAGATCCAAACGGCATCTTCATTACCTTGCGCGTCAAGCGTAAGGGCTCCGCCATTAATTGCAAGTGATGTCTCGGAATGGTAGAGTCCCGGGGCGAGTGTTTCTCCAGCAAGATTCTGTCCTCCACCCAATCCGATGCGATTGACTGCGCGACCGGCAGCGTCGTTATAGGCTATCAGCAGATCTTCCATGCCTGCCACGACCTCGGCGTCCTGTGCCGCATAAATCGCGTAGCCTTCGACTATCTCTCCCGGTGGGAAACCTGTAACCCCTGCACGTTCGCCGGGACTAAGGCCCAAATCTCCGGTTATAACCGAGTGACCGCCATTTGTCACCGTCTCATGCGCGAGAATGGCAAATCTTGCGGCTCTGCCAAGATTAAGAGCAGCCTGGCCGGTTATGAACGTCCAGACAAAGTCCTCTTCGAGTCCGTTTCCGGCCAGGTCTTCGGCTGCCATCGTAATTGTCGCGGTGTATTCAAATCCCGATTCCAATTGATCAGTCGGATTAAAAGTCGCCACCGAGTCCGCATACGTTACCTGCCCTTGAACCGCGTTTCCGTCAGGGTCTTCGAGGATCATCGTTCCATTGGCGAGGATCGATTGACCGTTCATTCGTTCGTTGAACTTGGCGGTGATGTTTTTGCTTACGCCAACATTGATGGCTCCGCTGTCGGGAACAGTTGAGATGACCATCGGGGGCGTCGCATCCAATGTTGTGAAAGTCCAGACGAAGTTCTGCGCCATTGCATTGCCTGCCAGATCTCTCACGCCGACCGTGATCGTCGCTGTATAGACAGTACCACCTGCCAAATCGTTGGTAGGATTGAATGTCGCTATGACGCCGGCGTAACCGACAGCACCTGCGACCGGATTTCCGCCCATGGTGAGCGTCATCGTCTGATCCGTGATGGTTGCAGGAGCCATTACTTCACTGAAGTTGGCAGTCACATTGGTGTTCAACGCTACATCCACCGCGTTCGCGGCAGGTACTGTTGAGACCACTGTCGGAGGCGTCACATCCAATGTTGTGAACGTCCAGACGAAGTTCTGCGCCATCGCATTGCCAGCCAGATCCCTGACACCGACTGTGAGCGTCGCTGTATAGACTCTGCCGCCTACCAGATCATTGGTTGGATTGAATGTCGCAATTACTCCCGCGTAGCTCACCGCACCGGCGACCGGATTACCAGCTATACTCAAAGTCATAGTCTGATCGTTGATCGATCCCTGCGTCATAGCTTCACTGAAGTTCGCTGTGATGTTGGCATTCAACACCACGCCTATCGCATTCGCTGCAGGTACGGTTGAGACCACCGTTGGAGGAGTCGCATCAACCGCTGTGAACGTCCAGACGAAGTTCTGCGCCATCGCATTGCCTGCCAGATCTCTCACACCTACCGTGATTGTGGCGGTGTAAACCGCGTTGGAAACCAAATCATTAGTAGGATTGAAGGTTGCAACGACTCCGGCATAACTC
>Ga0172380_10006493_pt1 | contig 13563 bp, 5 predicted proteins | sample Leawe162metaG_FD_119747 | JGI IMG/M metagenome (GOLD analysis project Ga0172380, IMG submission 119747) | Leachate microbial communities from a municipal landfill in Southern Ontario, Canada - Leachate well 162 metaG | ecosystem: Engineered > Solid waste > Landfill > Unclassified | place... | reverse complement strand
CGATCAAAATAGTCATGACCGGCTCCGCCAGTGACAAGGCCTTGCTGCGGCCGCATATCTACAGCAAACAACAGAAAAAGCGCCTGGAAAAGCGCTTTAAAGACCCGGCCGACTCGTTACGTTTGGTGATTGTGCGCGATATGTGGCTGACTGGGTTTGATGCGCCGTGCGTGCATACGCTTTATGTCGACAAACCGATGAAGGGTCACAACCTGATGCAAGCCATCGCTCGCGTCAACCGAGTATTCAAAGACAAGCAAGGCGGCCTGGTGGTGGATTACATCGGCATCGCCAACGAATTGAAGTCAGCCTTGAAGGATTACACCGCCAGCCAAGGCCGGGGTCGACCCACTGTCAATGCGGCCGAAGCTTATGCGGTGTTAGAGGAAAAACTCGACATCCTGCGCGGCATATTACACGGCTATGACTACAGCGACTTCCTATCCACCGGCCACAAACGACTGGCCGGCGCAGCCAACCATGTCTTAGGCCAGAAGGACGGCAAGAAACGTTTTGCTGATACTGCTCTGGCGATGAGTAAGGCCTTTACCTTGTGCTGTACGCTGGATGAAGCCAAGGCGGTACGGGAGGAGGTGGCATTTTTCCAGGCGGTGAAAGTCATTCTGACCAAGCCGGACATTAGCCGAAAAAAACGCACAGACGAAGCACGCGAGCTGGCGATTCGGCAAATTATTAATGCCGCCGTGGTGTCGGAAGATGTGGTGGACATCTTCGAAGCGGTTGGCTTGGATAAGCCCAACATTGGCATCCTGGACGACGACTTCCTGGCCGATGTGCGCAATCTGCCAGAACGTAACTTGGCAGTGGAGTTGCTGGAACGACTATTGGAAGGCGAAATCAAATCTCGCTTTGCCGGCAACGTGGTACAGGAGAAGAAGTTTTCCGAGTTGCTGACCAATGTTATCAAACGCTATCAGAACCGGGCCATCGAAACCGCCCAGGTCATTGAAGAATTGATTCAGATGGCCAAGAAGTTTAGGGAAGCCGCTGGCCGTGGGGAGTCGTTGGGGCTGAGTGAGGATGAAATCCGTTTCTACGATGCGCTGGCCGACAATGAATCAGCCGTCCGCGAACTGACCGATGAAACCCTGAAGCTTATCGCCCATGAGCTTACAGAGAACCTTAGGCAGAACATTACGGTGGATTGGTCGCAACGGGAAAGCGTCAGGGCCAAGTTACGCTTGATGGTGAAACGTATCCTGCGTAAGTACAAATATCCGCCAGACCAACAGGAGGCAGCGATTGAGCTGGTTTTATTGCAGGCCCAGGCGTTAGGTGAAGCATGGATGTAGCGCTACACGGATGATTGGGTAATAGAGGTTATCAACATGCGCAGAAGCCTTTAGGGAGTGTATTTTCCCGCATTTCACATAGTTTTCTTTATTTTTTAAGCGAAAAAGTTGGTAGGTTGCACGAAATCATTGGCTAAACATGATGATTTTGCATCAAAGAATTAAATATCACCTGAGTTAATCTACTATTACCCAATTTGCACGAATCTTTACGGTCACCCGGTTTAACCTTAATAACCAAAGTTCTAAATACCAAATGACTTTCTTTTAGGAATTTTTCGATGATTGAGACTCAAGATTTTGAAGTAATGGACTTAACGAAAGTCTGTGGTGTGTTTCCCCAACTAGGTGAACCCAATATTCTGCGGGACAATATGGTTATGACCGTTGAAGGGATGCTAAATAACAGTGAGGTTGTTATTGTTGAAGGTGCAGATGGAGCAGGGAAAACTACACTATTAGCGCAATTTGCTCGCGCATTTCCAGATCAAACATTTTGTCTATTTATGCGTTCAAGTAGTCGTTGGGCGTATGATTCGCAGAATCTTACTCGTGATTTATGCGACCAAATTGGTTGGGCACTTTATAAAGAAGATTATCTTGAGAAAGATAAGGAAGTTGAGGCCAAGCAACTATTGAGGAAACGAGTGCATGAACTCCAACGCAAAGCTAATCTGGAGAGGAAGACATATTACTTTGTAGTGGACGGCTTGCATGAAATCCCAGAAGAGGGATTCGGCGAGAAAGAAGTTATATTAGACCTTATTCCGTTTGGTATTCCTCGCTTTCGTTTTATTTTATCTGGTTCAATCGACTGTTTTCTAAACCGCCTAAAAAATTCTCAAATTCGCCCATTCCAATTACCGGGATTTACATTAGAAGAAACTCGGCAATTCTTCGATGGATACATTAAAGAGCCATCAAACCTGCAAACAATATTCAAGGTAAGCAAAGGAATTCCCGGCCATTTGGCGAGTATGCGCCGTTTGCTTGAATCTGGTGCTAAGCGGGAGGAAGATCTTCTCGATGAGCTGCCGGAAAGCTTGCCAGAATTGTTTGAAATGGAATGGCAAGTGGTAGAAAACAAAGATAACGGATTGCTGCGAAATGCTCTTGCAATTCTTGCCTTTGACCAACGTCGTCATTCGATAAATTCACTTGCACTGCTCTGTAACATTGATATAGACACTCTAAAAAATAAGCTGGCCTGTTGTACTTTTATAGAGCAAAAGGGCGCTGAAGGAGATATCGAGTTTATTGGTGATGTGTTTAGTCGTTATGCCTCAAAACGTTTGTCTAATTTACGAAAAGGCACTTTAGATAAAATAATTTCCGATTTGTTCGACAATCCTGAAAGCTCTGAGGCCATTACCCACTTGCCGGATCTGTATCATACAGCTGGACGTTACGAGGAGCTATTAACCTATTTATCCCCGCAACATATTGGAAATCTGATTGATTGCAGTGAGTCGTGGGCACCATTGCGTCAGAAAGCTGAATTAGGGGTAAACACCGCACTTGAGCAGGAGCGGGATGGAGACCTACTGAGATTTTCCCTGCAACGCGCCACAATTACTAGTATGGAAAATTCAGAGACTTGGCGTTCAGAGATTGAAGCATATGTTGCTCTTGAGGATTTTTCAACGGCATATGCATTAGTACAGCGGGTGGCCACAATAGCAGATCGCCTTCATTTATTGGCGGTCATTGCCCGAATGAAAAAGAGCAAGTCATTACCAATTGAGTTGGAACTAAAGGATCAAATTCAGCAGTTGTATGCACAATTAGACCGCAGCAATTTGGGGGACAGAGGTATCGAAATAGCCTCAGACCTGCTTTACACGCAACCGGAACTAGCCATTGATTTAGTTCAGGATTGCATGCGCAAAGCAGATTCCGATCATGAAGGAAGGCTTGATCTTGCTCTGGCAAATTTATCCTTTAAAGCTTTGATCGAAAAACAGGATGGAGTTGATGGAATGGAATCAACCCACCAGGCTTTTCAGTCAAAGATTAAGAATCCAAATGTCCAAAAATTTATGGATAAGATTGGCCTCTTCTTCGGTGGCTATACTGCGGATGGAGTAATCACCGAAGTGAGTAATTGGGAAAAAGTCTCTGACAGGATGTACGCATTGAGAGCTTGGACAATGGCTAATGCCGAAAGAGATGATGCTGTAATTGTTGTTGAATATGCGATAAACACGATCCTTCAAACCACAACCTACACTGCAAATGCAAGAGTCTATCAGGAACTAGTTTCTCCATTGGTTTGCATAGCTGATCTTGAAAAGGTAAAAACAATAATTGCAAGGTTAGACGGGCTAAGGGAGCCAATTAAAGCGTCAGGGCCGACTTTAGAATATGTCAAACTCCAAGTAACTTTAGCGGAAGCTGAATCACGGTACGATACTCGTATTGCCTCTGATCGCTTATTAGAAGTTTATTTCTATATCGATGAACTTCTGGAGCCAGGAACAAAGCTCGCAACACTAGCAGTTTTGGCTTACGGACTAAAAATAATTAATGCCGATAAGCAGCCTGAGCTACATAGTGGCCTTCACGCTTCAGTAGTTAAGGGCCTAGAGTCAGTTGTTGATGAGATATTAACAAAAACTGCAGACCATTACGAAGCAGTGCAGTCCGGGATTGGAGCTTTGTCAAGGAGTGATTCTAAAGTTGCTTTGGGTGTAATTACCAAGCTAAATACAATCGAACGTCGTGAGGCGGCTTTAGTAAAGCTAATTGAAGCAACGGCGTCTGAACAGCCCTGCAATGAGAGTTTTTCCGCTATTGTAGAAGCCTATAACAGAATTAAAACTATTCCTCTGCGCGCAAAAGCAACGCGTGCCGCTTTACAGGGATTGTCAAAACAAAAGAAAAATTTAACTTCATTTTTAACTCAAATATATCCTTTTAGGCAATGGGTGTATGAGATTCCAGACGCTGAAGAAAAATGCCAAGCCTTGTGTGTCTTTTTAGAGCTCATTTTTGAACATCAAAACAGTCTTCCCATAGGATTCCTATCTGAATTACAGGAAGAATTGCGTAGTACCTGGAATTCAATAGACTCTGGATGGGCGAGAGTCGACAGTGGTTTCAAGATCGTCTCGAGAATGGCAGATAGCTTCCCAGAAATTAGTCATGAATTTTTGAAGCAAACAGAGGAAGCAAGGAAAACGATAATTTTGGACTCACCAGATACCGCCAATACTTATTTTCTGTGCGTCCAGTTGGCTATTCGCTGCTTTGCAGGGCTATTGAAACGTAAACTCTACAACGAAAAAGATGATTTTGATGATCTCAAAGACCTTATTGAGAAGATTCCGGCTGCGCATGCTCGCGTGATTGCTTGGAGCGAATTGGCGCTGAGAGTTTTTATGGCTCATGACATTAATAATTGCAAAAAGATTGTCAATGAACAAATTCGCCCGCTGCTTGATACTGAACAGATCAGAGATAGAGAAGCTCTTTGGGATGCAACCATTTATGCCGCACCAGTATTACATTGCGCTCATTCCACTTCAGCCATACAAATAATTAGCCAAATACCTAACCCTTATAAAGATGATGCCTATAGTTGGATATGTACATTTCTAATTAGTAAACGCTTGCCCATGGAGATTTACGATTCCGCAAGCAAACCAGAAAAAAAGGTTAGCTATGAAGATTTTTTAGATATTTGCAATTTGTTGGAGCTGATCGAAAACGATAGTGTTATTTGCTGGCATATTAAATCGCTCGTGGACGGGTTACATACCAATTTTCGCAATTCATTTAATAATACTCAGATAGCCGATATTCAAGGGAAGTTGCTTAATTTAGCCGCGACGAAGTTTCAAACTCCTGATGGCATTCAGCATGAGGGGTATAAAATTTTGGCCGAAGCTCAAATTGCGAGGTTGGATCGTCAAAAAAGTCCTTGGAGTAATTTAGCAGATAGGGCGAATACGCTCCCCAATCTGGCAGATAAGGCTTTTGTATTGATGCAAGTAGCCGCTGCGATGCCAAATAAACAAAAGACATTGGCGCTTGAACTGATGCAGAATGCCAAGCGACTCATCCCCGATATTCCTTTCTTTGAGGACCGTTGTAGTCACTATGAAACATTAGCCAAATTAAGTGTCGACATTGATAGGCGCTTTAGTAAGGATTGTTTACGTCAAGCATGGAGTGAAACCAACCCATTAAATGCTGCTGAACTCCCAAAAATTCGAAAACGCATTATTGATTTCGCTCACCGGCTCGATCCAGAATTTGCTGCGACTTTGGCATCAGAAACCGATGACGATCCTGGTAGGGATTTTGCGAGAAATCAAGTTAATCGAAGGTTGCAAACGCTTAATCTACGAGAGCAAGCTGCAAATGGAGGAAGAACGGCAATATCAAAGCTGACTCAAGATAAAAAACAAAAAATTGAAATTACAAAGATGTTGTTATCGGGTCTTAATTCTGATCGAGCGGGGACAGTGCACATTGAGGAGACACGCCAAGATATTAAAGATGCGAGTTATATGGATTTGCAGGATGCTTATACTGTTTTTTCATGGGCTATTGAGAATTCAGTCCGTCGCTATTCTGATACTGACCAAGCAAACACAATCCTTCGCCCACTATACGAGGCTGTTCACCTTTCATCAGAACTCGCTTTCAGAATTGCTTCCCGAATTCGTTCGGTTACAGACCAAGGCATTGATATTGCTCGGCGATCTGATGGTTCATCTGAAAGCGGGCTAATTCGTCCAGGAGAACGGAACAAAGCTTTGGATATGCTCAAAAAGTGGGTAGTGAATGCGACCGGATTTATCAAGATCACCGATCCATATTTCGGCCTAGAAGAGCTGGAACTTGTTAAATTAATTCGAGGTGAGAAGCCTGACATCCCAGTTTTCATTCTTGCAGCTCGAAAGCATCAACAGGATTTACAAATACAAAAACCCTGGGAAGAAAGCTATCAGTTACATTGGCGTTTGCATGTTTCGGATGCTGATCCAGGAGATGTAAGGATTTTTATGATTGGTAAGGGGAGTAGCGGTAGCCATCCAATTCATGATCGTTGGTGGTTGTCAGAGCAAAGCGGGCTTCGCCTTGGAACTTCGGCAAATAGTCTTGGCATGCGATTATCCGAAATGTCGTCTGTTACTGAGTCAGAGATACCACATATGCTTGCTGAAGTGGATAAATATATCTCTGGGAGCGTTCGCACCATTGAGAATCAACGTCTCGAACATTCTTCTTTCTATCTATAAAACTTTTTCTAATTCGGGTGCTAAATAAAGTTCATTAACTGATGTTTATAGCCATTGGGAACTGATGGCATGTTTGAAAATTATCCACGTATCATCACAGTTAGTTACACCCAACAAAATGGAAAGGATCAGTGAAATTTATTCATGCTGCAGACATCCACCTGGATAGTCCATTAACCGGATTGAGTGCCTACCCTGATGCCCCTGTGGAAATGCTGCGCACGGCGACGCGCGATGCTTTTTCCAACCTGGTTACCGAAGCGATTGAGCAAGCGGTTGACTTCATGGTGATTGCCGGCGACCTTTATGACGGCACCTGGAAAGATCACAACACTGGCATTTATTTCTGTAAAGAAATGGGTCACCTGAAAAAAGCCGGTATTCCGGTGTATCTGCTGTTTGGCAACCACGATGCCGAAAGTGAAATGACCAAAAAACTGCAGCTGCCTGACAACGTCTTTCCCTTCGACACCCGCAAACCCAGCACGTTTCTTCTCGATGACTTAAAGGTTGCCCTACATGGCCGCAGCTTTAAGGAAAAAGAGACTCTAGAGAATCTCGCGACAGGGTATCCCGCTCCGCTGCCAGGCATGTTCAATATTGGTGTGCTGCATACCGCGCTAGAAGGCAATGCGGCGCACGCCACCTATGCCCCGTGTAGTTTGGATGAACTGCATGCCAAGGGCTACCACTACTGGGCACTGGGTCATGTGCATGAATATCAAATATGGGAAGGTGCCTCGACAGTGGTTTTCCCTGGCAATCTTCAAGGTCGTCATATCCGGGAGACCGGACCACGTGGCGCAGTGATGGTGACGGCAGACGAGCAGGGCATTCAGGACCTTCATCGCCTGTTCGTCGATGTTCTGCGCTGGGCCAATCTTGACGTCGATGCTACCGAGTGCAAAACGCTATCGGAAGTAGTATCCAGGATAGGCAAAGCCCTTGACGAACTGGTAGAGAGCAGCCCGTCGACCATCCCCTTAGCAGTTAGGGTCACCGTCACCGGCAAAACAGCCGCACATGGCGATCTTTTTGGACTGGAGTCGCAACTGCGCGCCGAAGTCTTAGCTTTGGCGGTCGCCATGGGGGCGGAGCGACTTTGGATTGAAAAGGTGAGGGTGGCCACATCGGCGACAGATGACGGCGAGGCGCTGCGAGCACGAGCCGACGCCTTATCCGATTTACAGGACCTGCTGCAGGCAGCTGAATCAGATGCAGACTTTCTTAACAGCTTGCAAGACGATCTGCTGGGCCTAGTCAACAAAGCCCCCCTGGAATTACAAACTAGCGTCCCTTATTTTAAAGCCATCCGCTCAGGCGAGTTAGTGGATTTGGTTCGTGAAGTCCGTCCGGGGCTGTTGTCTCATTTAGCCAAGGTGGAGTGAACTGACGATGCGATTCCACCGCTTGGACCTGATCAAATATGGCAAATTCTCTGACCGCTCGGTGGAATTTCCCGTGGCCAAACAGGACTTTCATCTGATTGTCGGACCCAACGAGGCCGGCAAGTCCACCTTGCGGGCCGCCATTGTTGATTTGTTGTTCGGTATCCCGCCGCGTTCCGTTCATAGTTTCCTGCACCCGCTTAACGAATTGCGCTTAGGGGCTTACATTAGCAATGCCGCAGGCACGCTTGAATTTCAGCGCGCTAAAGCGCAAAAACAAACCCTGCGTTCGCAAGTAGATGCCATCTTATCGGATACCGCGCTGACACCGTTTCTTGGAACTGCGGATAGAAGCTTCTTTGACCAAATGTTCGGCCTTGACCATACCCGTTTGGTGAACGGCGGCAATAGCATCCTTAATGCCGAGAACGACGTGGGTCAGATTCTGTTTCAATCGGCAGCCGGCGTTGCCAGCCTTGGCAAAATCCGTGATGCGCTGGTAGCCGAGGCGGATACGCTTTGGGCTCCCCGAAAATCCAATGAGCGGGCCTATTACATCGCTTCAGATCAGCTCGATAAGGCGACCACCGCGTTAAAGGAAGCCACTGTTCGCACTAAAGTCTGGGTGGACGCCAATAGTAAAGTCGAATCTCTGCAAGCAGCGCTCAGTCATGAGCGCGAACGTCATCAGCAACTCCAAAGCCAGCGTAATAGCCTGGAACGCATCCGCAGGCTAGCCCCGTTTCTGATGATGCTTAGGGAAAACGAACAGAAATTGGCTGAACTGGGCGAGGTGATAGAGTTGCCGGCAGAGGCCGCGTCTACTCTGGCAACGGCAGAACGCGAGCTTGCTATCGCCCTTGAGCGCCTGGAACTGCGCAATGCCGAGGTTGAAAACCTCACGGAAGCGTTATCACACATTGATGTGGACGAAGCCGTACTTGAATTGGCAGCCGACATAACCAAACTGGATAACCTTCGTCTGCAATACAGCGCTTACAACCGCGATATCGCCAATCGAAAAAATGAAATAGCCGCACTTTGGCAAGCTGTTGGTCTTGCCTGCACCCAGCTGGGTTGGACGCCAGACTCTGAAAGCACAATTGCCCAACGGCTGCCAACACTGCTGGTGCGACGCGAACTCAGGCAACTGATCCGCGACCTTGGCGGCATTATTCAGACATTACGGGCAGCAGAACAGGCCGAAAAGACCAAGGATTCTGAAATCAAAACCCTATCAGCTCAACTGGCTGAGTTGCAAATTGGTGAGATCAAGCCTGCGCTACGTGCGGCGTTAGCAAGCGCCAAATCATTGGGTGACACCGAAATAGCCCTCCAAAAGCGACAAGCCACGCTGACCAAGACGAAGTCGGCGTTGGACGGTTTATTGTTGGATTTGGGGCAATGGAGCAAGCCTTTGCCTGAGTTGATGGTACTACTGCCGCCTAGCCAAGAAAAACTAACCCGTTTGATACAAGAGCGGCAAACTCTTATCGCTGATCGAAAAGCGGAATTACTGCGACTAAAAAATCAAACTGCCGAGGTTGCCCGAATTGAATTGCAAATTGCTCAGTTTAAAGCATTACATCATCCCACGACACTGGAGGCGGTGATTAAAGCTCGGACTGAACGAGATGTATTGTGGGGAGGCATAAAAACGGGCGATATTGATATGCAGCGCGAGGGGCTCTCGTTTGAGGAGAAAATGGCCTATGCCGATCAAGTTGCTGATAGGCGACTCGACGATGTCGAAGAAGCAACCGAACTTCAAAGCTTGAATCAGCTGCTGGAACGGGAGCAGCAGAGCCTAACGATGATTGAAGGTCAATGTGCACAATTGGAAGTAGATCTTCAATTGTTCGATGACCGATGGGCACAAGAGGCAGTAGGCATGGATTTGGCCGGCATGCACCTAGAAGACATGGGTGCCTGGATTCTTAGGCGGGAGAGGGCACTGTCTGCTGGGATTGCCTATCAAGAGGCACAGAGTGACGTGGAGTCATTTTGCCAATCAATTGCAGCATCCAGATTAACCCTCGCCAAGGCCTTACAAGAAGCCGGGCTTCCTGTGGTCGAGACGGATAGCTTGTCTGTCCTGTGCATTCAGGCAGAAGGCTATATTCAAGCCATCGACAGCGCTAAAATTCGGCACGAAACCCTAGGGGCTCAATGGCTTACCGCGCAGTCACTGGGGACTACGTTAAAGCAAGCCACTGACGATGCGAAAGCCGAGGAAAGCCGCTGGTCTAAGGCCTGGTCAACAACGCTCGCCAAGACGGGGTTATCCCCTGACAGCGATATTGGCACGGCGGAAGGCGCTCTTGAACTCATCGAGCAAATAGCCGAAAAGCTAGACAAGATGCGACAGATTCAAGTCGAGCGTATCGACACCATGAATGCTGATCTAAAGGCGTTTTCTGTTGAAGCCAATCGACTCGCTCAAATCGTTGCCGCTGAGCTCAAAGATCAGCCGGCCGAGCAAATTGCCCTAACATTAGCCAATCGTTTAGATCGAGCCCGCGAGTCTTTTGCGGAAAGCAGTCGGCTTAAAGAAGCCCTGCGTGTTGCAAACAGTCAGGTTTTGGAAGCCAAGGAATCAAGTCAAACAGCAACGGCGAGTTTGAAACCGTTAATGGAAAAAGCGGGTGTCGACACCACGGCTTTGTTAAATGAAGCAATAGGTCATTCTGATGAGCAGCGCCGCCTAAATGCCGAGCTGGCAGAGGCTAAGACTACTCTTCTCAATGGGGGAGATGGCTTAACGCGGCTGCAAATCGAAGCGGAGATTGATGCCGCTAACCTAGTCCAGCTGGCCGCTGAACTCGCACACATCAACGATGAAATTGCTGATGCAGTGCAGCAGCAAACGACGCTTTCGGCTGAACATGCAAACGCCTTGCGGGCTTTGTCCGAAATCGGTGGATCAGACGCAGCCACACAGGCGGAGGCCCAACGCCAAGAAGCGCTTGCACAAATGTCGGATGCCGCCGAACGTTATGTAAAAGTTTTTACCGCCGGGCGTTTGCTCCGCTGGTCTATAGACCGCTATCGAGAAGAGAAGCAGGGGCCACTGTTACAACGAGCGGGCACGATCTTTTCGACCTTAACGTCTGGATCGTTTAGTAAGCTGATTGTGGATTTTGAACGGGAGCCGATGGTATTGGAAGGGCTACGTTCGGATGGCAAGTTGGTCGGGATTTCTGGTATGAGTGATGGGACACGAGATCAGCTTTATTTGGCACTTCGACTGGCGGCCCTGGAAATGCACCTGGAACAGGCCATGCCGTTGCCATTCGTCGCCGACGATCTATTTATCAACTACGATGATGTACGATCAAAAGCGGGATTTGAAGCACTTAAGGTATTGTCAGAACAAACCCAAGTTATCTTCCTGAGCCACCATGACCATTTGATTCCGACGGTGCAAGAGGTGTTTGGCAAGCAAGTGAATGTTGTGTGCTTGTGATTGGTACCCGATGCACCGGACCGCGCACCGTGGCGGCGGGATTTAGTGGCACTACCTGTTCGGTCATCAGCCAGTCGAATAAGGGGGAAGAGATCCGATTGTGACGGGTAGCTAGATGCGATTGGACTTAAACCCCCATTAACTCTAGCCAAATCATGGCTGCTATATTTAGTATCTATATTTAAAATTCATAATAGGGAGTGAATGGATGTCAAGTGAGACGAAAGAGCGTGTTCTTCAGTGGCTTACTGGCTCTGATGTCTGTTTTTTGATTGGCGCAGGATGTAGCCGTTGTGCGGGAAAACCGCTCATTGGTGAGCTTACAGAAAAAGTCTTGGCAAACGTTGATCCAACAATACGGAAAGAATTCGATGGGCTGAAAGGCACTGGAACGAGAGCGCCGACAATTGAAGACCTCATCAACTATCTGGTGCGCTACCAATATATTCTTCAAACGATGCTGGATACTGATAAACATCCAATTAGACCAGTATGGATTGACGATTCGTTACAGGCAATCAAAAAGGAAATCGTCGCTAATATTGCTGACTCCTGGGCTGACAGCATGGTGCATATGCGATTCTTGCAGCGTATCGCCAACAGGTGGTCGAAGTCTGGGCGAGATATTTTTACCCTCAACTATGACACCTTGATCGAAGCGACGCTTGATAAGCTGCGATACCAGTATGTTGACGGTTTCCGAGGCTCTCGCCGTGCTTGGTTTGATCCAACGGTTTATGACGAAGCGTCAACATGTGTGCCGAATTTCAGGATTCACAAATTACATGGCTCTATCAATTGGCTCAGAGAAGAGACCGGGCACGTGCGTAGAACAGTCGTCAGTTCAGCTGATGACATCAAGGAAACGGTTGTTGTTTACCCATCCGAACAAAAATACCTGCAAACCCAGTTTGGTGTGTATGAAACGCTGATGGGAAGATTTAGGGCACGTCTCCGTGCCCCCAATGTTAACAACTGCCTTGTGACATTGGGCTATAGCTTCAACGATGAACATATCAACGAAGCGATCATTGACGCCATCAATTCGACAGGAAGCAATCTTACCGTGATTGCATTTATTGGACCAGACCCGAAGGCGGCAGAGCAGCAGATACAACTAACCAAAATCGAAGAACGCTGTGACAATCGATTTAATGCTTTCGTTGGCAACTCGTTTTATGTTGGCAACGCGCTCGACGCCACCGAGGCAAATATTCTGCTTGAGGCAGAGCTTTGGAAGTTTGAAAGCCTGGTTGACTACATCGCAGGGGTAGCAGTATGAGCGCTGAGATTCTAAGAGTTGGCCGTGTTATTGAAGTTTCTGGTTCTAAGGTTATAGGTGAATTGGAGGCTTCGGTAGAAGATCTTTACAGAACATACAAAAGTCGCCGCTATACTGTAGGGCAGGTCGGATCTATCGTCCGCATAGAAGCCGGCGATAAACTGGTATTCGGCCTCGTGACCGCACTGCGAATGGCCGAAGTTGCCATGGCCGAAAGGTCACTGGATAAAAAAATAGTAGAGCGCAGTAACGACGCAAAATGGCTAGAAATCGAGCTTTTCGGCGAGGGTCTTCGTGGTGGAATTGGTGAAAATGACTTCTCGTTTCAGCGCGGTGTTGTCACTTATCCTCTTCCCGGTCAACCCATCTTCGTCGCGACAGTCGGTGAACTCGGCCGTATTTACAACCGACCAGACAAACCGTCAATTCACATTGGCTCGCTTTCGCAGGCATCAGGATTGCCGGTTTATCTGATGACTAATGAGCTGCTTGGCAAGCATTTCGCCGTACTTGGGACGACTGGATCGGGTAAATCATGCTCGGTTACTGTCTTACTCCAAGCAATATTGGACGTGGCTCCCAGCGGGCACATTATTCTTCTCGACCCACACAACGAATATAGCAAAGCGTTTGGTGCAAAGGCCGTATGCGGTCAACCACTCCACGTCGCCAGGATGCTGCGACTATGATTTAATTATCCAAGCCGAAAGGCAGGAGTTCGTCGATGCGGCTGTTTGGCCAAGTGGGTAGCTTTTCCAGGGTATCTTTTAGCCACGCATAAGGATCAAGGCCGTTGAGTTTGGCGGTGCCGAGCAAAGTTTGAATGACTGCCGCGCGTTGACCTGCGCGTTCGGAGCCGGCGAAT
>Ga0172380_10006492_pt1 | contig 13563 bp, 11 predicted proteins | sample Leawe162metaG_FD_119747 | JGI IMG/M metagenome (GOLD analysis project Ga0172380, IMG submission 119747) | Leachate microbial communities from a municipal landfill in Southern Ontario, Canada - Leachate well 162 metaG | ecosystem: Engineered > Solid waste > Landfill > Unclassified | place... | reverse complement strand
GATCGCCGCCCATTGCGCCTCGTTCAGCCAGAACAACCTGCTCATCTCGCCTCCGCGTCCTTCAGGACATCGGAATCACGATTTGCCTACCACCTCAACCCCATGATTGGGTATCGACCCTAGCAGTTCAGAGAAGGCGGTCCAGCAGCAACAAGGACTGCGCCGAGGCGTACGACAAGTTGCAGCCTAGCAGTTCAGAGAAGGCGGTCCAGCAGCAACCACCCGTCACCGCCGCACCCCGCGCCGCCGAGCCTAGCAGTTCAGAGAAGGCGGTCCAGCAGCAACTTGACAATACCGCCAACGGTCGCCGTCGCCAGCCTAGCAGTTCAGAGAAGGCGGTCCAGCAGCAACAGCTGGGTGCCACGACTGAACGTCGACCAGAGCCTAGCAGTTCAGAGAAGGCGGTCCAGCAGCAACTCGGCGAGGACGTGGATGTGCAGGGAGCGTAGCCTAGCAGTTCAGAGAAGGCGGTCCAGCAGCAACTCGTCGCCCATGAAGCGCAGCGTGTGGGTGAGCCTAGCAGTTCAGAGAAGGCGGTCCAGCAGCAACCCCGCAAGGCCCCGAACTACGGCACAGTGGAGCCTAGCAGTTCAGAGAAGGCGGTCCAGCAGCAACGCGCCGAGATCGTGAGCGGCGCGACGGTTGAGCCTAGCAGTTCAGAGAAGGCGGTCCAGCAGCAACTCCTTCCGGCCACCTATCGCGCCGCTGGTGAGCCTAGCAGTTCAGAGAAGGCGGTCCAGCAGCAACTGGCAAAGCGACTGACGCGCGGCGAGCGCAAGCCTAGCAGTTCAGAGAAGGCGGTCCAGCAGCAACTGTCGAAGATCCCGAGCGTTCGCTGGGGCGAGCCTAGCAGTTCAGAGAAGGCGGTCCAGCAGCAACTCATCACTGGTGATATAGCTGCTGGCTCTAAGCCTAGCAGTTCAGAGAAGGCGGTCCAGCAGCAACGTCGCAGGCGCACAGACATTGCCTGCCAGCAGCCTAGCAGTTCAGAGAAGGCGGTCCAGCAGCAACAGGTCTGCATCTGGAAAGACCCGGTAGTCGAGCCTAGCAGTTCAGAGAAGGCGGTCCAGCAGCAACCGCAAGCGACGTGCAGGCCGTAGGTCTTGCAGCCTAGCAGTTCAGAGAAGGCGGTCCAGCAGCAACCAAACACCGCCTCGATTTCTTCCTCGGTGAAGCCTAGCAGTTCAGAGAAGGCGGTCCAGCAGCAACGAGATGTCGCCACGCTCAACCAGCGTCAGCAGCCTAGCAGTTCAGAGAAGGCGGTCCAGCAGCAACTCGTCATCGCCGGTGATCACCGTCGGCGACAGCCTAGCAGTTCAGAGAAGGCGGTCCAGCAGCAACAGCACCGGCAGCAGATGGCCCGGCGCGATGAGCCTAGCAGTTCAGAGAAGGCGGTCCAGCAGCAACTCGGGGATGTCACTCATGGGGCTTCTCCGCAGCCTAGCAGTTCAGAGAAGGCGGTCCAGCAGCAACACATGTGGCGCATGAGGGCGCCGAAGACGCAGCCTAGCAGTTCAGAGAAGGCGGTCCAGCAGCAACTCAAGGGCAAATCGAGAAGTTCGCGATAGAAGCCTAGCAATTCAGAAGGCGGTCCAGCAGCAACTTAGCGGCACCTGCCGCCCTATCTCGTTCCAGCCTAGCAGTTCAGAGAAGGCGGTCCAGCGACAACTCGATCATGTCGGCATCGCCGGCGGCAATCCGCCTAGGAGTTCAGAGAAGGCGGTCCAGCGCCAGGTGGCGGGGCGACTAGGAATGGCTGCATCCCCATCTAGGAATATGGCTCGCTCCCCACCGACAGCGGATCCCGTCGGCCGCATGGCGATCAACGGAAACGCCGGAGCCCGGTGACACCCTCATTGAAGTGCTGGAAGGCCTGCTTGGAGGTGATGGAGGGTGCCCTCGACTTCGGTGCCCGTTCCGCCGACAAGGGAGACTGCCTGCACATCCCAGATATTCATATGGTTCTTTCGATAACATGCATAACAACATGATTTCATTACATTATCGAAATTGCCTACGTAGCCATACTTGAAAACCAACGTTCCCTGAGTTATTTGCCACGCCAATCGCAACATATCCACCGGCCGCAAGAAATGGCCGGTCTGGCAATGGTCCAGAAGTAGCAGGCGCATCCATCCGGGACGCCTGATTTTTTTCGTCCGTTTGGAGTAATACGCTATGACTTTCGATCTGACCGCACTTCGACCAGAACTCCGCCGTTTCGTGACCTTTGGGGGCCGCTTTGGTTCGGTGTTCGATCACCCCCTGCACAGCCAGATTGGTCTTGAATCCCTCGCAGGCGAACCGTCTGGACATCGGGCCAGCGGTCTGGATTGCATCAATGATATCGTCGAGGAGAAGACGAGACTGCTCGACCAGGCAAGGGCCGAACGAGACTGGAATAGCTTCGTCTTTCTGCATCAGCGCCCCTATCGCATAGACGCGCTGGCGGAAGTGATGGAGGTGGAGCGACCAAGCCGCCTGTGGCCATTGGTGGGTGATGTTTGGCTCGACTCCGCGGCCCCCTCGGACTCGGAAGACCTATGGGAGGAGGTATGGAGCCGCGCATTCACACAATCGGGCAAGCGACGCAAGACGTCTCTCAGGGTGATGTCGCCGGCGGAGCGTCGGGCGCTGGACGAACTACCCGAGACCATCACCGTCTGGCGTGGCTGTAGTCGCGAAGGGGCTGTTGATGGCTTCTCGTGGACATTGGATCGCGAGATGGCAATCTGGTTTGCCTACCGCTTTGGGGGACGAGGCGATGAGCCAGCGATATTGGCGGAAGTGAGCGTCAGCAAAGAGAGCGTGCTGGCGTATTTTGAGCGGCGCCGGGAGAGCGAAGTGGTCTTATGGCCGTGGCAGTGCATGGGTGCCACATGGGAAATGTTGCCGAGAAAAGCGCAACAAGCAGCATGACGATGGAAAGACCCTGAAGCTGGATGCTCGAAAGGCGCGGTCCTCCCCGCCCTTTCGAGCTCTACCCCTGGGGTGGCTTGAACTCCGACCCCGTGCTGTTGGGGCGACCAGGAATGGCTGCGTCCCCACCCAGCAATGGCTGACTCCCGACCAGCAGTGGATCCCGTCGACCTCGATTGCCTAGCAGTCCAGAGAAGCGGTCCAGCGGCAACCCATAGACCCATCGGCTCAGATCCTGAAGATGGGGGCACCCAACCCAAGGAAGTCGCGCTCCCGGCAGGTAAAAATCAATATCTGTTGGTGCGTGGCGGCCCTGTGCAGCACTAGGTGCATGCGCTCAAGCCGCTCCTGGTCGGCGTTGACCAGTGGATCGTCGAGAACCACGCAGGATGAGTGACCGCCCTCGCGCAGGATGTCTGCCAGCGCCAGGCGGGAAATGACGGCAATCTGCTCGCGCGCACCCATGCTCAACGAGTTGAATGGCTCAGTGATGGCGTTGCGCCGCACGGCGTTGAGTTCGAGAGTGTCTTCGTCAAGCTCGATGGAGCCGCCGCCGGACAGCAGCTTGAGGTAGGGCGCTGCCCGTTGGTGAACCGGTTTCAACCAGCGTTGCTTGCCCTCACGCTGTGCCCCGGCCAGCACCTCGTAGAGGAGGGCCGCCGCGCGCGCCTCAAGCCGTTGGCGTGCCTGCTGTTCCTCCTTGTAGGCGATCTGTCCATCAAGCTCACCAAGCTGCTCACCTAGGCCTTGGCTACCCCGCGCCCGCAGCGATGCTGTCAGGTCGATCTTGGAATTCTCAAGCCGGTTAATGTCTGCGGCGATCGCCTCCTCCGCCATGCGCGCACGCTGCTGGCGCAGTTGCACCACCTCAGGCTCCGCAGCAGACAGCGTAGCCTTGGCCTCGGTCAGTTCCGCGCCTGCGGCAGCAAGGACTGTAGCCGCCTGCGCACGGTCTGCAGCCAGTGTCTCGTCCGTTGCGGCCGCGCGTGCCGCGGCAAGATTGTCCTGGATCTGCCGCAGGGTGCGATCCGCTGCTTCCGCCCGCTCGGTGGCCACCGCCGCGTGGGCGTTCGCAGTGTGCAACTGATCGAGGAACTGAGCGAGCCCGCGCCGCGCTTCCTCGGCCGCCCTTTCGGCACGTTCGGATGCTGGCTTCGCATCGTCCAGTTCATCGGATGGAACCTCCGCCTCGACCCCCGGCAACTGTTCTACCCGCGCCAGCATTGCGGCATACTCGTTCCGCAGCACCTGCAATCCATCAGGAGCCAGCGTCCCTAGGCCCTCAGCATGTAGTTCTGCAGCAGCCTCGGCGGTCTTGCGCCGCTCCCAGGCAGCCTGGGCAGCATCAAGTGTCTCAAGTCCATACTCGCCCAGTGCCTCGGCGAGTTGACGACTGGCCTCGACTACCGCCGCCTCGAGCGCATCGATCCCCCCGCCCGGGCGCACGTCGATTTCGCCGTAGCCAAAAAGATGGAGGGTGGTATCGCGCGACAGGACCAGTTCTTCATGCTCGACGATGACATCGTCGACCTGCGCCGATCCGCCGAATTCCGGGCGCATCGTCAATCGGACACTCGCCGTCTCCACGCGAGCCTGGGCTTCGGCCAGCGCCGTCGCCAGCGCATCAAGCCGCCTTACGTCCTCCACCCCGATCTTCGCCGTCGCGGCGACGGCCGCTGCCGCCAGCCTCTTGCTTTCGGCCGCTTCGGCGCTCGCCAAGCGCTGCCTTGCCTGTTCAACCGCGCCGCGGAGCTGCCGGGCAATCTCGGCCGTCTCGAGCTGCTGCACACGTGCCGCGGCCTTCCGCGCAGACTCATCGGCACAGTCGGCCTCGGATTGGGCAGCCTCTGTAGCGACGCGAATTCGTTCGGTCAGCGCCCGCGCTTCCGCTGCCGCCTCCCGGGTTCGCAACAAACCTGCGGTCGCCTGGCCCTCAGTCGCGATCTGTGCGCCCCGCTCCTCGAGCGCCCGTTCCGCTGCTCCGTGTTCCGAGTTCGCCAGGGCATTAGCGTCGCTCGCGGCCTTCAGCCGCTGCTGCAAGCTAGCGATGGCATCAGCCGCGGAATTGGCGTCCCGCACTGCGTGCCTTGCCAAGGACAGGGTCTGCTCGACTTCATACTGAACGAGCCGCCTCTCGACGTCCTCCAGCCTATCGACGTCTGCTTCAAGCTCCAGCAACCGCTTCTGCACCTCCGCGCGCTGCTCTCGCCGTTCCCCCCAGCTCGCTGTCTGCCCTGCGAATTTCAGCGCGCGGCTTGCCGGATTTCTCCCAGAATCGGGAGCGTCTCTCCTCCGCCAACTGTAGCAACGCCCGGCCGTGTTCGCCGCCAGTGACGTCGCCCACTTCGCGCTCCAGCGCGCCTGCGACATGCTCTCGCCCTGCGCCAATGCCCAGTCCCCGATGCGACATTCCCTGGGTGACCCAGAGAAGCCCGAAGATGCCATGGTGCTCGTCGGGCTTGGATTCCCCGCGTCCTGGTCGCGTGAACCTCAGCACGCGTGCGATTTCATCGTCGGCTGCATCACCCGTCCAGGCGCGACCGCCGCTATTCAGCTCTGCTTCAGGGCGCTGATAGAAGGCCTTTCGCAGCGCGTAGGCCACCCCGTCCTTCTCAAAATCCAGTTCGATTGTGGGCCGCACCTCTCGGCCATAGGGCAGCATCTCCTCCACGACGCGCCCCATTACCCGGTGGCGCTCAAAAAGCGCGGCACGCAGAGCGGCTAGCACGGTCGACTTGCCAGCCTCATTGTCGCCGACAATGACATTGAGCCCCTCGCCGAGGCCAGAGATCTCAAGTCGCTTCAGCTTGCGGAAGTCGGCAACGGCAATTCGCGAGAGTCTCACCTAGCGCGCGCCCCCTGTGCGCATGTGGTCGAGATAGAGCATGCGCAGGGCAACGCTCGCCGCATCCCTGTCGGCGCAGCCGGGATCCCCTGCCATGTTTTGCAGCTTGTCCACCGCTGTGCGGAGAATCCCTGAGTCCGCCAATACCTCGAGATCCTCCGCCGTAGGCTCTTCGTGAAGGGCGCTATTGTCGACGACAAGGTGGTGTAGCCGAGCACTCCAGGAGTCTAGAGCCTCCTCGAGCCGATAGCGCTCGGCAAGACTGATCGCACCGCTCAAAAGTAGGCTGACGACTGCCTGCTGCGGATTTGCGGCAACGCCCTCCAGCGCGGCCAGCACAGCATCGCACCTACCATCCACGATGCCGACCTCAAGTCGTTGCCAACGGTAGGCAGTTGTCGGCACGGGAACGACGTTCAGCGCCGCGCCGCTCTCGGCGATCTCGACCAGCAGCGCGTGGCCTGACTGGTTGGCACGATGGCGATCCGTTTCGGGCGTCCCCGAATACCAGGTTCTCTCCGCGACCTCGAGCGTGCCATGCCAGTCCCCGAGGGCCAGATAGTCGAGACGGGCCGACACCGCACGATCTTCAGCGATCTCGTTTGCGGCTTCCGTGCCGGCGGGCAGCCGGTTTGCGACTGTGCCGTGAGCAAGGCCAATGCGCATTGCGCCGGGTGCGGTAACGAAACCGTCGAACCAGCCGGTCAGGTCACTCGTCTCACGTCGCCTCCGAAGTGGCGCGGGCAGCACCACTACCTTTCCATGGGCAAGAGGAATTGGTTCTGGCGCATCGGCGATGATGATGTTGGGGCCAGGCCCCAATTGCCTCAGCCGGGACCAGACGCTGTGCACCAGTGCGGCATCGTGATTGCCGGGCAGGAACACCCACGGCCCGTCAAACGGCGAAAGCGCACTCAGCATCTGGTGAATGGTGCGGTCCTCGACCTCGCTGCTATCGAAGGCGTCGCCGGCTACCAGAACCGCGTCCAGTTGCTGGGCGGCTGCATACTCCGCAAGCTTCCGGACGGTCGCAATCCGCTGTCGACGCAGATCAGCGCCGGCGTCCCCCGGCACGTTGCCAAAGGGCTTTCCGATCTGCCAGTCGGCGGTATGGAGAAACCGGAAGCTCAACTTCACTAGTTCGCCACGCGGCGCTCCTTGGCTCCCTGCTCACGAAACGGCGTTGCGGCGACATCTATGTGCGAACTCGAACACTCTGGCGCAGCCCAAGTGACACGCGTGTTGCGAGCCCTGGACAAACTGCAGCGATTCAATCGCAGCACTTCGGCCATGCAGGGTAGTTGACGCTGGAATCGGCTCAAAGAGACTGCCTCCCTCTGCCATACGCTAGCGACTGATGCTGCTGGTGTCGACAGACGTCGATCCGACGCTGGGGTTCCCATCAATATGCCTAGGAATGGCTCGCTCCTGCCCGGCGTTGGATCCCGTCGTTCTCAACAGCCGTCGTCACTGCCCGCTAGGGGAACCAACCGGGATCAATCATCGAAGTCCTAGGAAGCCCCGTCGAGTTCGATGGGGATGGCTCGGGGGGCCACAAGCACCGGGCACTGTCCTCCTCTGTCTGTGGGAGTCTCGACCGCCAAGGCTATACCCTGCGGCAAGCTCGGTGCTTGCCGCGGGTCCAGAGTGCTGCAACTTGTTGCATGTGATATCGGAGCGCCTCGTGCGCAAAAAACGCACGCCACCCGCATCTTCATGGTTTTAATTGCTGGTGAAGAACGCCTGCAGCCCGGGTTCGATCGATCACGGCAAATTCCCACAGGGAGGGGTCGTCGACCGCTGTGCAAATTCAATGCCTTTACCCGCCGAATGCACTATCTCCTGACCCATGCGGCTTTCAAGGCAAGGGCAGAAATCGTGAAAAAGGAAACTCCTAAACAAGGAATTCAGTCCGTGGAGCACGCCATGCGGCTCCTCGAAGTGTTGGTGGCGGAACGGGCGCCCCAAACCCTCAAGAGCCTGTCCGAGAGCGCACAGATGACGGCAAGCACGGCCCATCGCTACTTGGTCAGCCTGGGCCGCGCACGAATGGTTCAGCAGGATCCCGCCAACGGCAAGTATGAACTGAGCACTTTCGCCTTACGGCTAGGACTTGCGGCACTCGGGCGCGCCAATGACATCGAGATCGCAAACCGGCACCTCCAGGAGGTTGTGCTACGACACAATATCGATGGCCATATCTCGGTATGGGGCGATTTCGGTCCAACTATCGTGCGCATCCAAAGCGCGAGTGGCCCCCTCCTAACGAACCTCCGGCTCGGCGCCGTTCTTCCCCTCCTGACGTCCGCAACCGGTCGAACATTTCTCACTTACATGCCCGATGCCATGCTCGAGCCGGTCCTCACGCGGGAGACGAACCGCCACGGCCCCCTGTCGGCTGCCGCTCGAGCGGCCGTCATCGAACAAACGAAATCTCAGGGCGCGGCGACCGCGGACAACCAACTCGTCGCAGGCATGCGCTCGATTGCCGTGCCGGTGTTCGACATGCAGCATTCGCTGCGTGCGGTAATTGCACTCGTCGGCCCTTCACCATCATTGATCGAGTTTCCAAACCCGGTCGCGTCCGATCTCATCCTCGCAGGGCGCAGGGCATCGCAGGACCTTGGATCGACCTAGTTGGGAGCTTGACCGTCCTTTCCACCATATGCAATCAATTACATATAATGGAACGCTGCCGACGTAGCCCTCGGCGCGTCAGGAGGAACAGATGGTTACTACGTCATTATCTAGTCTTCGTCCGCTCACGGCGCCCAGTTGCGTTGCCGGTCTTGCAGCCGTGCTAATGATGGGCTTCTCCGGACCCGCAAGTGCACAGACCGAGCTCACCTTCGCGACCACGCTTCCCGAGGCCAATCCGCTCGTTGTGGAGGTGTTTGCGCCTTGGGTTGAGGCTTTGAATGAGGCTGCTGCCGGGGAGTTTGTCGTCCGCATCGAGAACGGCCCGACGCTGGCCAACGCCGCGAACGTCTACGATCGCACTGTCAGCGGCATTACAGACATGGGCTGGGGCATTCTGGGATCCGTGAACGCGCCGTTCCCGCGCAGCTTCGTGAGCGCACTGCCATTTATCGTGGAGGAGTCAGGCAGCGGCTCCCGTGCGCTCTGGTCCATCTTCAACTCGGGCTTGCTCGCCGAAGATTTCGGCAATGTCCATATGGTGAGTCTGGTCGTGACGCCGCCATCGGGATTGCACTCGACCACCCCCCTGCAAACGCAAGCCGATCTCGCGGGAAAAAAGATCCGAACTGCCGACCGAATTTCCTCGACGCTCGTCTCCGCATTCGGCGCCACACCGATTTCGGTCCCCGCACCCGAGATGTATCAGGGCCTGGAAACGGGACTCGTCGATGCAATCATGACTGGTTGGCCGGGCGTCGTTCTGTTTCGACTCGAGGAAGTCTCGACGGAGCATCTGGACGTGGCGCTGGGTGCCATTCCAGCTGGCATCTTCATGAACCAGCAGTCCTTCGAAGGCCTGTCGGATGCCGGCCGGCAGATCCTGTCGACGGCCGGAGACCGGTTAGTAGAGGATCTGGGGGCCTGGTATGACGACGTCAACAGCGCGTATCGGGCGCGGGTGGAGGCCATGGACGGCCACACTGTGCGCGAACTCGACGCGGCAGAGCTGGCGTCGTGGAGGGAGCGCGGCCAGGCGGCGGTCGATCAGTGGGTCGCAGAAACGCCCGGTGGCCAGCAGATCCTCGACGCCTTCGTTGCGGCCCTGGACAGCGCGCAGTGACTCCTCGGGCGCTGGCAACTGGCTGGCGCCCCTCTTCTGCCCCTACACCTCGGAATCGAAGGCCCTGACCTGATGGCCCGTGCCCTGCACTACACTGCCGGCGACGCCACGCGTTGGGAAGCGGGCGTCGTTGCCGCAACGCGCCGCCTCGCCTTCCTTGGCGTCATGGGGATGCTGGCCGTCGGCATCCTCACCAGCGTCGACGTTCTGGTCTTCCGCGCCCTCCTCAACAGCCCTATTCCCGGTTCAAACGAGATTTTGCAGACGGTCCTCGCCGTTTCAATTTCCGCCGTGATCGCGAGCGGCCTTGCCGAACGCGCCAATCTTCATGTTGATGCTCTCGCAGGCTTTTTCGGACCCCGGACAACAGCTTGGTTGCAGGTTCTGGGGGACCTTCTGCTCATCGCTGTCTTCGTTCTCCTCGCTTGGCGGAGCGGTGTGCAGGCTGCCCACGCTGGACGACTGTCCTCGCAGACAGTGATCCTGCAATTGCCGCTCTCGCCGTTCCTTTGGGGAATATCCGCCACGCTCGCGCTGTGTGTGCCTGTGCAGCTGGTGATGTTTCTTTCGTCACTGGCGAGCGGGCTAACGCAGCATCGAGGCGCGGAAACTGAAGCTCACGTGAACGCAATTTGGCCAATCGGCTCTCTCGTCGTGGCGGCAATTGCGGTTCTTGCAGTTTATTGGCTCATTGAAGCTGCCAGCCCCGCCTTGTCGACTGCACCCGCTGCCTTGGCCGTTGGCATCTTCGTTCTGCTTTGGATCCTCGTTCTGATTCAGATCCCCGTCGGCGTGGCGCTTATTCTTTGCGGCGTGGTGGGAACGGCGCTGACCTTTGGCTGGAACCGGGCCCTGCTGGTCGTCGGGTCGGAGACGCTGGGCCTCTTCACCAATGCCGAGTTGGCCCTGATTCCACTGTTTCTGATGATGGGCGCCTTCGCGAACATCAGCGGCATGTCGGCGGATATCTACAAGCTGGCGCATGCTGCATTCGGATCGCAGAAGGGCGGTATCGCACTTGCAACGATCGCTGGATGCGCGGGATTTGGAGCACTGACCGGATCGTCAATCGCAACCGCCGCTACGATTGGTTCAGTGGCACTGCCCGAGATGCGGCAGCGGGGCTATGCGGCATCTCTGGCAACCGGGTGTGTTGCAGCGGGCGCAACACTGGGCCAGTTGGTTCCGCCCTCAACGATCATCGTGCTCTACGCCATTCTTGTCGAAGAATCGATCGGCCAACTCTACATCGCGATCCTGCTGCCGGCGTTGCTCAGCATCATCCTCTATATGATCGCAATTGCAGTCATCGTGCGCCTCCAGCCGGACACAGCGCCGGGCCGTGATCCGTTTCACCTGCTTGAGCTCCTGGTGGCCCTGCGACAGGCGATCGGGGTTGTCATACTGTTCGCGGCAGTCATAGGGGGTATCTACGCGGGCATATTCACGCCCACTGAGGCTGCCGCTATCGGCGCAGTTTTCACCTTCGCGGTCTCGGTGCTGCGGGGCAAACTCAACCGCTCAACTATCTGGCTGGTGGCAAGCGAGACCACGCGCTCAGTCGCCATGCTCTATGTGCTGATTATCGGCGCGCTTCTCATGTCTTTCTTCATGTCGGTTACCGGACTGCCGTCGGTCGTGATCCAGGCGCTCGCAGCCAGCGATCTGACGCCATTGATGATCATTGGGATTCTCGTTGTCATCTTCCTGGTGCTGGGAACTGTGATGGACGCCACTGCCGTCATGATCATGACGGCGGGGATCGTTGCACCGCTTGTCGTCAGCCTTGGCTACAACCCCATTTGGTGGGGCGTGATGATGGTAGTGCTCGTCGAGATCGGCGTGGTTACTCCGCCCTTCGGCGTCAATCTCTTCGTCCTCAAGAGCTTTCAGAAGGACGTCAGTCTAACGACCGTCTATCGGGGGGTCATGCCATTCGTGGCTGCCGACCTGATCAAAGTCGTGCTCCTCCTGGCATTTCCCACCATCGCGCTTTGGCTTCCCATGACATCGCGCGCGCTGGGCTAACTGCGCGATCCATTTGCTAGAAGAAAGGAAATAACCCGATGAAGACGATTGGTGACTATCGGTATGTTGCTTGTGTGATGCCAATGAACCCCGACTTTTCCCTCGATGAGGCCGGGTTCCGAAAGTTCATTCGTCACTTCGCCGACAACCCCCGCTTCCGCAACGCAGGCGGGCTGTGCATCAACCCCGAAGCGGGGGAGATTTTCTACATGACACGCGCAGAGAAGCGGCGGGCGCTTGAGATCGCCATGGAAGAGGCCCAGGGCAAACTTCCGATCATTGCCGGCACCTGGGCTCTGACGACCGAGGAAGTGATAGAGACAGCCAAGGACGCCAAGGCGGTGGGTGCGGATGGCATCTTTGTAACTCCCCCCCAGGGCTTTGGTGACATCACCTCCTCATGGGATGCCGACAAGTATCCCGAGGTGTGGCTTGACCAGATCATCGAGCAGGACCGTGCGGTCGACCTGCCCATCGTGACCCATCCTGTGAGCGGGGGGCAGATGCCGTTCTATCCCGGACTTCCGCTCCAGGCGACGCTCAGGATCTGCAAGGAAGTTCCAAACGTTGTCGGTTGGAAGATGACCTATATGTATGATGGGTTCCGCATAATCGCGCGCGAGCTGCGGAAGCTCGATCGACACGTGGCCGTCATGGGCGCGCTCGGCTCCCGTTTTCACGAATACCGAGCGACAAATTCCTTTGACGGCACGCTGAGCGGATTCTGGAATTATGCGCTCGAGCCTATGCTCGACCATCTGGAGGCGTGGGACAATGGAGACCTCTCCGGCGCCAACGCCGTATGGGAGGGCGGGCTCTCCGACCTACAGAGCTATATTGCCGATTTCGGACGCCTGCATATTCGCTACAAGGTGGCGACATGGCTCGCCGGTCTCATCCAGAGCCCCCTGATGCGCAAGCCGATGCCAAGGCCGCTGCAGACCGAGATCGACACGATCTATGAGCTGTTGCAGCGCGCCAACGTCTCAGTGATCGATCGCAGGGAAACCAAGATCGCGGCGTGAATTGCTGCGATTGCCACGCGAACTTGTTGGGTGCCTCATCATGAGGCTCCCGCCAAGTTCAGGAACTCGAGGGGGAAGGTTTCCACCATGGACTTCCTTCCGCAGTCCGAGCGACCCATGCTTGCAGTTCCTGAACTACACAGTCCACCCACCCGGGGACACCCTGAAGACAGCGCCGGGGCTGACCTAAGCCCCAAGTTTCCTCCGGTCTTGGGGAGAGTCCTCGGGCTGATGTTTGGCCCGAAGCGGTCTGTTTCCAGTGCCAGTTGGCTGGCTGGGCGTGAGATTGCTCAGCAAGGAGTGTGTCAGGACCCGCAGCCTGGCAGTTCAGTGAAGGCGGTCCAGCGGCGTCGATGCCCTGTTTGGGTTGGAATCAAAGTGTAGCGGCGAAGCGAGGCCCATCCCCACCCGAGAATTGCCCGCTCCCGCCGGCGGCGAGTCCCGTCGCTCTCGACAGCCATCACCGCTGCTCGGTAGGGGAACCAACCGGGATCACTCATCGAAGTCCTAGGAGACCCCATCGGGTTCGATAGGGATGGCTCGGGGGTTCACAAGCACCCGGGGCACCGTCCTCCTCTGGCTTTGGGTCTCGACCGTCAAGGCCATACGCTCCCCGAACGCCCGCACGCTGCTTCGACCACTCGAGACTCAACCTTGCGCAGTCCGAGCTGCGCTCCGGCCAGCCGTAGTGTTGGCATACAGGTAGCCAACAACTCTGGTCTGCGGGCGGGGGCCGCTCGCCATTATCGCTCTTCGGTCAATGTCATCCCAAACACCGGCGCGGCGGTGCAATTTTTCTCATATCGGTCAGGTCGTAGAAAGACATTCTGCGCACGGCGTCTCCACCTCGCTATAGAGTAAAAGGATCGTAAGCGGTGTTCTGCGCCCACCTTCCGCCGCGTCGGATCACGTGCGATCCCGCACCGGTTGATGTCAGTGCTGGAGTTTCTCCATGGACGCTCCATTGGAGCTTCTCACAAGTGGCG
>Ga0172380_10006491_pt1 | contig 13565 bp, 16 predicted proteins | sample Leawe162metaG_FD_119747 | JGI IMG/M metagenome (GOLD analysis project Ga0172380, IMG submission 119747) | Leachate microbial communities from a municipal landfill in Southern Ontario, Canada - Leachate well 162 metaG | ecosystem: Engineered > Solid waste > Landfill > Unclassified | place... | reverse complement strand
GCGGATGCGCTCCGGGGAACGGTCGGCGCTCGCGCGCACGGTCGCCTCGGTCGCGTCGGCGAGCATCACGAGCGCGGCCTCGCGTGTCTGCGGGCGCGGGCCCGGGTAGCGGAACAGCTCCGGGTCGACGTTCGGATCGACCGAGGCGGCGCGACGGTAGAAGAAGGCCGCCAGCCGCGTGCCGTGGTGCTGCGGGATGAAGTCGACGACCGCCTGCGGCAGACCGGCCTCACGCGCGATCTCGATGCCGGCGGTGACGTGGCGCAGGATCACGCGCGTGCTCTGGAGCGGGTCGAGCGTGTCGTGCGGGTTCGCCTCGCGCGTGTTCTCCACGAAGAACGGCGGCGCCACCAGCTTCCCGACGTCGTGGTAGTACGCGCCGATACGCACGACCAGCGGATCGGCACCGATGCGCTCCGCAGCGCGTTCCGCCAGGTTGCCGACCATGATCGCGTGCTGGAACGTGCCGGGCGCCTCGTCCTGCAGGCGACGGAGCAGCGGCTGGCTCAGCTGCGTCAGCTCCATCAGCTCCACGCGCGTGAGCACGCCGAAGCGGCGGCGCAGCAGCGCGAACACGCCCAGCACGACCGCCACCATGAGCAGCCCACCCGCGAGTGACGCGCCGCCGAACCATGCGAGATCCACGAGGCGTCGGTTGGCATCGATCAGCCAGACCGCACCCAGCGCAACACATGCGCTCGCGGCGGCAACAGCGCAGGCGACGACGAAGCGCTGCAGGCGATCGGCACCGGCAACGACCAGCACACCTGCATGCGACGCGGCGCTGAAGGCGAGCCAGACGCGCGCCACCTCGAGTCCCGCAGTCGCGTCGCCCTGCATCAGCGGCAGGTAGGCGGCGACGAAGGCGGCGAGCGCGGGCAGCAGCGTGGCGAGCAGCAGCGCGAGGCTGGCATCGAGCAGGATCGCCGCGACGATCGGCGCCGCCGCCAGCGGCAGCGCGTAGATCGCGAAGTGCCGCCCCAGGTCGGGCAGCGCGAACGCGAACGCCACTTTCACCGCAAGCAGCGGGAGCGCGACCAGCGCGCCCAACAGCAACGCGCCGCGCCCGTCGCGGGTCGCGGCCCCCCGCACGGCGAGCGTGTAGCCGGCGACGAGCGCGCCCGCGAGCAGCGCAACCACCGCCGCCGCGGCCGCATCGGTCGTCCGGATGCGGTCGGGCCAGAGGCCGGACTGGCGCAGCAGCTCGATATCCGCAGCCGTGAGCGGCTGCCCCTCGACGACCAGCACGTCGCCACGGGCGCGGCTGACGTGGACGGGTGGCTGGCTGCTGCGCGCCTCCGCGCGGAGGGCGGCGGTGCGCTGCGCATCGACGACGAGCGTCGGCACGATCAGCGGCGCCAGCAGCTCGTTCACCGCCGCCGCCTGCTCCGGGCGCAGCGCCGGGGAGAGGAAGCCCGCGGCGCGCTGCCGAGCGGCGGGCAGATCCTCCGCGCGCAGGGTGCCGGAGAGCACGCGCCCCAGGGCCGCGCGCGCCTCGGCGGTGAGCAGCGCGAAGTCGACCTCATCCGCCCCCACAAGCGCCGTGGCCGCGGCAGCGCTTGGCCGCGCTGGCAGCGCGCGCACCGAGGCCTCACGGCCGGAGGCGCTCAGCGAATCATCCGCACGCACCGCCTGCACGACCCCCAACTGGCGGTCGAGCTCCGCGATCTCGCGATCGCGGATCGCGGGATCCAGCACCAGCACCTCCGGCACCGCGTTCGCCGCCTCGGCGCGCACCTCAGCGGTGCGTGCCTCGGAGTCGTACGAGATCGCGCGAGGCGCCGTGAGCGTCCAGGGCGCGCGCATCCCCTCGCGGAGCGCCGTGCGCGCCGGGAACCACGGGAACAGCACGGCCCCCACCAGTACGGCGATCAGCGCGCCGAGCGTGATCGCGCCGTCGCGGCGCCTGCGCGACGACGAACCGGGAGTCGGCCGCGCGGCGGTCATGCGCCGCCCAGCGCCTCGCGCACCAGCGCGTTCACGCGCGTGCCGTCCGCGCGACCGCCGACCCGCTTCATCAGCGGCCCCATCACCTTGCCCAGGTCACGCGCGGAGGTCGCGCCCGCCTCGGCGACCGCCTGCTGCACCAGCGCCCGCAACTCGTCGTCGCTGAGGTCGGCCGGCAGGTAGGAGAGGATGAGGTCGAGCTCGTCCTGCTCGTGGTCGACCAGATCCTGGCGGTTACCCGCCGTGAACTGCTCGATCGACTCGCGGCGCTGCTTCGCCTCGCGCTGCAGCGTCGCGATGGCCTCGTCGTCCGACAGCTCGTGGCCCAGCGCGATGCGCGCATTGTTGAAGGCGGCGATGAGCAGCCGCAGGATGTCGCGCCGCCGGGTGTCCCCGGTGCGCATCGCCACCGGCAGCTCGGCCTGGATCTGCTGAACAAGGGGCATGACGGCCTCCGGGGGCATGGGTGCGCGGTGATCGACTGCGATTGTGCCAGAGCCTCGGTATCGCGGTCGCGCGACGGTGGCACCTCGCCCCGCAGAGGCGGGGCCGGAAACACAGAACCCCGGCTGGGCCGGGGTTCGTCGTGTGGTGCGTAGCCAAGCGCGATTAGCGCTGGCGGGCCGCCTGGGTGCGAATCGCCTTGCGCAGCTTGCGGATGCGCGCGGCTTCCTTCTTCTTGCGGCGGACCGAGGGCTTCTCGTAGTACTCGTGCCTGCGCGCGTCGGCAAGGATGCCGTCGGCCTGGACGCGCTTGTTGAAGCGCTTCAGGGCAGACTCGAGGGACTCCATCTCACCAACCTGGACATCACTCACTGGAGAACATCACCCCCTCCCCGCGAAGATTCCCGGCGACCGATGTGCGGCGAACCGGGCTACAAAGCCTAGGCGAGCCTCACGTGCGCGTCAAACCGCGCCGCGAGGCTCGCCCGGAGTTGTGCGAATCTACCGAGACTAGTCGGCGGACGGCAGCACCTTGGGCTGGAGCTCTTCCATGCCCTTGCCGTCGATGTTCAGCTCGCAGGTGCCGGCCTTGATGCAGAGCAGCTCGATGCCGGACGAGTCTTCCTTGTAGCGCTTGCCGAGTGCGACCGCCATTGCTGTGTTCTCCCTCTGCCTAGATCTGCTCGAGCTCGGCGTCGTGGCAGCGCAGCGCGCCGTCGCCACCCTTGGTCGCAATGAACTCGGAACCACAGTTGGGGCAGCGGTAGCGCTTACCCGTGACCACAGCCATCTGTCTCCCCCTTCACCGGCGCTCCGCCGGGAACCAACCTTGCGAACCGAACTTCGATGTTACTTCAGCGACTTCATGTACTCGACGAGGGCGTCGACCTGATCCGGCTTCAGTTTGTCGCCGAAGCCCTTCGGCATGATGCCGGGAGCGAAGCCCTTCACGACCTTGGCGTCCGGGCTGACGATCGCTTCCTTCAGGTACGCGTCGTCCGCCGCGACGGTGGTGCCGTCAGCGAGCGTCGTCTGGCGACCGGCGATGCCCTTCCACGTCGGGCCGACGCCCGCAGCGCCACCAGCGGAGTGGCACGCGGCGCAGCCCTGCGCAGTGGCGATCGTCTTGCCTTCGCCAGCCTTGCCGCCGGCCGCCGGTGCCGCACCACCGCCCGAAGCAGCAGGAGCAGCCGCAGCGGCGGGGGCCGCAGTGAACGGGTCACGCTCGCGGAACTGCGCGGCGTTGTCGGCGGTGAACTGGCCGCAGTTCTTCTCCGTCAGCGACAGCGTCGCGGCATCAGCGAGGATCGTCTCCTTCGTGTCGCCGGTCTGCGCGTCGTGAATCGCCGCCTCTTCCTTCACCAGATCCCAGCGCCCCTCCTCAATGAGGGTGGTCAGCTGTCGGATCTGGGTATCGGCAAGTGGACCGCCGAAGCGCTGCGCCCACACCGGCATGAAGGTGTTGGTACGACCGCACGCGATCGAGTTGAACAGGAACGCATTCACCGCGTCCGCCTCACCCTGCGGGGTGGGGGCGGCACCGGAGGGGTCGTGCTCGCCGATGATGCGGAAGCCAGGCTTGTTGAGCGCGGGCGCAATGTGGCCCTCGCCCTCCATGCCGTGGCAGGAGCGGCAGTTCGCAATGTAGAGGCGAGCCCCACGCTCTGCGGTACGCAGCGTGGTCTCCTCGCGCTCATGCGCCTGGCGCGTGCTCTCGTACCCGATGTACCCGCCAAACACGAGGATGGCGAGCAGCACCGTGCCGATCATGATGTTGACCTGCTTGCTGGTGTTCATCGCCCTGCCATTCCACACGCCGCCATGTCAGATGTCCTCGGTGACCGCCCCGACTAGGAGGGAAGCCCGGGGGGCTGAATCGCACGCTTCGGGTTGTCCGGGCCGCCAAACTCGCGGACACCGGTCTGCACCACAACGTTGCCGGCGCCATCGACATCGATCTTCATCGTGTCCATGGAACGCGGAGCTGGACCGAAGACGCGGATGCCGGCCTTCGTGTACGTGGAGCCGTGGCACGGGCAGCGGTACCAGCCCTTTGCGCCCTCGAAGTCGAACTCCTTGCGCCACGGCACCGTGCAGCCCAGGTGAGGGCACTTGTGCCACAGCGCCAGCAGGCCGGCGGCACCACCGGTGCCGTTCACGCCCGAGTCCGCGGGGTCGAGGTTTGCGAGGAAGAACTGGCCCTCCAGGAACGCCTTCGGCTCGCCACCCTTCTTGTAGTCGGAAACCTTGCCCGCAGGGACCGGGCCACCGAAGCCGCGCACGTTGCGCGGGTAGAGGTAGTCGACCATCAGGCCGACGGAGCCGAGCAGTGCCAGCCCGAGACCGCCGAGGAAGGAGCCGCGGATGAAACTGCGCCGGCTCGCCTCGATGTCCGGTGCCGAGGCGAGCGCACCCGGGACGTTCGCCGTCTCGGCGACCGTCTTGCGAGCGGAGAGCGCCTCGCGCCACGTGTCCATGGACTCGCCCGCGGCGGGCGACTGGCCCATGTCGGAGGGCGCGGACCTGGGTGCGTTGGTCATGTCTTCGACTCCGTCTCGCGCGCTAGGAGATCGGCATCTTCACCTGCCACGGCAGCATGAGCTCCATGCCCTGGCCGCGGAAGGCAGTACCGATGATGGTCAGCACGATGTAGGTCGCGATGAAGCCGGAGAACTGGGCGATCATGTGATCACGCCGCGTCTTCGCCTCGCCGGTCTTCCAGAGCACGATGGAGAAGATGATCGGCAGGCCGATCATCAGGCTCACCGGCAGGATCTGGGCGACGATCAGCTCCGGAATGTTGAGCGTGATGTCGGCCGCCGGGAGACCCAGCAGATCCAGGCGCAGGATGTTGCCCAGTGGAATGGACTTGATCGCGTCCGGCCACGGCAGGTCGTTCTGAATCGCGCGCGCGTTGCGCAGGAAGTTCAGCGCCGCAGGCCACTCGGAGCCGGTGAGCGCGACGAACGACCGCACGTGCAGCTGCGCGTCCCAGGCAATCAGCAGCAGGCTGCCGACGGAGCCCACGATCGAGCCGATCCAGGTCAACCGCCACGCGTTCGGCGTGGACAGCCACTCGCCCTGGCCCTCGTTATCGCGGTCGTAGTACGGGATGGCGCCCAGCGCGACCAGCGCGACCGTCGGGACGACGACGCCGGCGAGTGCGGGGTCCATGTGCAGCAGCAACTCCTGCAGGTTCAGGAAGTACCACGGCGCCTTGGACGGGTTCGGCGTCACCGCAGGGTTGGCGCGGTCGAGCAGCGGCGCGTTGATCGCGATCGAGAGCGCCGTGATCGCCAGGGTGAACACCATGGCGGCGATGAACTCGATGAAGACGAGGTCAGGCCAGACCAGCAACTCGTCATCGCGCTGGCGACGCGCCTTCTGGCGCACGGCCTGCGAGGCAACAGCATCGGGAGTGGTAGCGACCATGCTCGGATTCCTTCCGGCCTACAGCGGCCTGGCCAGGCCGCCGTCGCGGCGGATGCGCCAGAAGTGCACCGCCATGAAGGTCGCCGCCAGAAGCGGCAGGCCGATGACGTGGAGCGTGTAGAAGCGGATCAGCGCGTTCGGGCCAACCTCGAAGCCACCGATCATGACGAACTTGTTGGGCGGGCCCAGCACCGGGGCGGCGCCGATCATGTTCGTGCCGACGGTAATGGCCCAGAACGCCAGTTGGTCCCACGGCAGCAGGTAGCCGGTGAACGAGAGCAGCAGCGTCAGGACGAGCAGCACGACGCCGACGACCCAGTTGAACTCCCGGGGCGGCTTGTACGCGCCGGTGTAGAACACGCGCATCATGTGCATGAGCACCATGATCACCATGCCGTGCGCCATCCAGCGGTGCATGTTGCGCATCAGGAAGCCGAAGCGGACGTCCGTGTGCAGGTGCAGGATGTCCTCGTACGCCCGCTCAACGGACGGCACGTAATAGAACATCAGCAGCACGCCGGTGATCGTCAGACCCAGGAACAGGAAGAACGAGAGGCCACCCAGACAGTAGGTGTGGGTGATCTTCACGTGCGTGCGGTGGATCCGCGTCGGGTGCAGGTGGAGGAAGACGTTGGTCGCGACGACCAACATCTGGTTCCGAGGGGTGTTCGGGTAGCCGCTCCGGAAGATCGACTGCCAGAAGTAGTTGTGGAAGAGGGCGTCGTACAGCCGGTCTCCCAGGCTGCGCGACTCCGGGCGCTCAGTCGTCGCCATCAGTCATCCCCTCGCATCGTCCTGTAGGCCAACGGGCGGCCTAGGATTCCCAGTACTTGCCAAGCGCGACCATGATGGCGAGCGCCGAGAAGATGGTGATGACCACGCCCACCAGTTCGAGCGTCTCACCGACTTCGCCAAAGATCATGGCGCTGCTCCTTCAACCGGCACACGAAAACCGTGCCTGTTTTCACAAACCCTCGGGATACTAGCCAGCGCCCCAAGTAGCGTCAACAAAAACAGTCGGCGATCTGTCCACTGCGAGACAGCAACCCGTTATCGAGAGGCGTCTGTACCACGCTGCGCCTTCGGGATGCCGCCCACCCGCAGGCGCCAGATGCCCTGCAAATCCTCGGTGGCGGTCGAGATGATGTTGACCCGCGTGTCGGTGTCCTCGTCCCAGCGGACGGGCACCTCGCGGAGGCGGTAGCCGTTCTCCTGGGCGATCAGCAGCAGCTCGGAGTCGAAGAACCAGCGCGTGTCCTTGACCAGCGGGACGAGGGCGTGCGCAGCATCGCGCCGGATCGCCTTGAAGCCGCACTGGGCATCGCTGACCTTCAGCCCGGCGAGCGTCCGCAGCAGGAAGACGTACGTGCGCGAGATGAACTCGCGCTTGAAGGAGCGCTGGGTCTGCGAGAGCCGGTGGAGGCGCGTGCCGTACGCCAGATCCGCCTCGTTGTCCGCGAGGGGATCGATGAGCGCAGGCAGGTGCGCGAGGTCCGTGGAGAGGTCCACGTCCATGTAGGCGCAGACATCGGCCGGAGAGGTCAGCCAGGCGACCCTCAGCGCGATGCCACGGCCCTTCACGGGGATGTGCAGTGCGGCGACCTGCCCCGGGTGCTCGGCCTCCAGGCGGCGCGCCACGTCCAGCGTGTGGTCGGTGGAGGCGTTGTTCGCGACCACCACGCGCCACTGGTGCTCCGGGTGGGCCGACAGGAACGCGAGCACGCGCGTGACGCTGTCCGCCAGCACGTGCTCCTCGTTGTAGACCGGGATGACGATGTCGACCGTTGCCACGCGCGCCTGCCGTCCTGCGGTGCGGGCGAGGTCGCCCGCGATACCTCGTGAGTCTCGCCGAGCAGTCTAGTGGCGGAAGTGCCGAGCGCCAGACGTGACCAGCGCCATGCCCTGCGCGTCGGCGGTCGCGATCGACTCCTCGTCGCGGATCGAGCCACCGGGGTGCACCGCCGCCGTAACGCCCGCCGCGGCCGCGACCTCGAGCGAGTCGGGGAACGGGAAGAACGCGTCCGAGGCGAGCACGGCACCCTTCGCGAGTGGCCCCGCCCCGGCGACCGCCAGGCGCGCGCTCTCGACGCGGTTCGGCTGCCCGGCGCCCATGCCGACCATGACGCCATCCTTCACCAGGACGATGGCGTTCGACTTCACGTGGCGGCACACCATCCACGCGACTTCGAGGTCACTGACCTCCTGCGCGCTGGGCGTGCGCTTGCTGGTGACCGCGAACGCCTGCTCGTGCGAGACGTCGGCGTCCTGCACCAGCACGCCGCCGCGCACGCTGCGCAGCTCCGGCCGGGTGCGGCCGAACTCACCGAGGGGTGCGCTGAGGATGCGGAGGTCGGCCGACTTCCGCTGCAGGTGCTCCAGCGCGCCCGGCTCGAAGCCCGGCACGATCACGATCTCGAAGAACATGCGCACGCCGGCCACGGGGCTCAGCACCTCGCGCAGCGCCTGCGCCATCGCCATGTCCAGCGGGCGGTTGATCGCGACAATGCCGCCGTAGGCGGAGATCGGGTCGCCCTGCGTCAGCGCGCGCTCGTACACCTGCGCCAGCGACTCACCGTCCTCGGCGACCGCGAAGCAGCAGGGGTTGGTGTGCTTGATGATCGCGACGGCGGGACGCGGGCTCTCCGCGACCAGGTTGTAGGCGGCATCGGCGTCCAGGAAGTTCGTGTACGACATCCCCTTACCGTGGTGCTGCGTGTACCCGCCGATGCCCTCGACCGGCACGCGCACGGAGTCCGTGCGGTAGAACGCGCTGCGCTGGTGCGGGTTCTCGCCGTAGCGCAGCACCTCGCCCACACGGGTGAGGCCGACGGTGAGCTGCTCCGGGAACGGCTCATCCTCGCGCAGGTACTCGGCGATCGCGGTGTCGTAGTGCGCGACGTGCTGGAACGCCTTCGCGGCCAGCCGACGCCGGTGGGCGGCGTCGAGGCCGCCCGCGCGCAGCGCCTCGATGATGCCCGCGTAGTCAGTGGGGTCGATGACGGGGATCACCCACGGGTGGTTCTTGGCGGCGGCGCGGATCATCGCCGGCCCCCCGATGTCGATCTCCTCCAGCGCCTCGGCGAGCGTCGGGGCGTTCTCGCGGGTCACGGTCTGGACAAACGGGTAGAGGTTGCCGACGACCATGTCGATCGCGCCGATGCCGTGCGCGGCGAGGTCGGCAGTGTCGTCCTCGCGGTTGCGACGGGCGAGGATGCCGCCGTGCACCTTCGGGTGCAGCGTCTTCACGCGGCCGCCCAGCATCTCCGGGCTGCCGGTGAGGTCGGCGACGCTGGTCACCGGCACGCCGGCGGCGGCGATCACGGCCTGCGTCTGGCCGGTCGAGAACAGCTCCCACCCCAGCGTCGCGAGGTCGCGCGCGAAGTCCGCGATGCCGGTCTTGTCATAGACGCTCAGGAGCGCTCGCACGTCGGTCCCTTTCCTGCTCGATGCGTTCCGGCGTCAGGCCGGCAGGCCGCGCACGGCGGGATCGCCGGGGCGGCGTTCGATGATCGTGCCGATGCGCCACGCACCCTCGACGGCAGCGAGGACACGCGCGGCGTCCGCCTCCGCGACGACGAGGACAGCGCCCACGCCCATGTTGCAGGCACGGAACATCTCGGCGTCCTCGACGTTGCCTGCGCGCTGGATGAGGCGGAACAGCGGCGGGACGGTCCACGAGGCACCGTCGAGCTCCGCGCCGATGCCGTCGCGGAAGATGCGCGGCAGGTTGCCGACGATGCCGCCGCCGGTGATGTGCGCCCAGCCGTGGAGCAGCGGGCGCAGCGGGTAGATCTCGCGGAAGTAGGAGCGGTGCACGGCCAGCAGCGCCTCGCCGAGGCTCGCGCCGGCCAGCTCCTCGGGCCGCTCATCGAGCACGGCACGGTCGTGGGCGGGGTCGCCACCCTTCGCGATGCCGAACGCAGAGCGCACCAGCGAGTAGGCGTTCGTGTGCAGGCCGGTCGAGGGCAGCGCGATCAGCGCGTCGCCCGGCGCGATCTTCGTGCCGTCGATCACCTCGTCGTGCTCCACGACGCCGACGATGAAGCCGGCGACATCGAAGTCACCGGGCTCGTACATGTCCGGCATATCGGCGGTCTCCCCGCCGATGAGCGTCATCTCGTGCTCCTCGCACGCCTTGCCCATGCCCGCGACGACCTCGGCGCGCAGCTCCTGCGGCAGGTCGGCGGTGGCGAGATAGTCGAGGAAGAACAGCGGCTTCGCGCCGGTCGTGAGGATGTCGTTCACGCAGTGGTTCACGAGATCCTGGCCGACGGTGTCGTAGCGCCCCGCCGCGATCGCGATGCGCAGCTTGGTGCCCACGCCGTCGGCGCTGCTCACGATCACCGGGTCGCGGTAGCCCGCGCCCAGCCTCCACAGCCCGGCGAAGGGGCCAACGCCGCCCATCACCTGCGGCTGCACGGTGCGTGCGGCGATCGCGCGGTAGCGGGCGACGGTGGCGTCGGCGGCAGCGATATCGACGCCGGCCGCGGCGTAGGAGAGGGGGCGATCGGAGGGCGCGGTCATGCGCGGTGATCCTTGGCTGCGAACGGCGGGGAGAGGGCCGGATCGCTGCCGGAGCAGCGTATCCGCCCGGGCGGACTCGCGGAAGCGGGCGGCGCGCCCCCTCCGCGGCTAGACGGTCGCGGCGGCGGGCACCTCGGATGCCGCTGCTGCGGCCTCGGCAGTGCCGAGCGCGAGCTTGTCGAGCTGCAGCGGCACCACGCCGGGGTACTGGCCGCTGAAGCAGGCGGTGCAGAGCTCGCCCTCGGGCTGGTTCGTCGCCGCGATCGTGCGGTCGAGCGTCAGGTGGCCGAGGCTGTCCGCGCCGATGTGCACCCGAACCTGCTCCACGGTCATGTGCGCGCCGATGAGCTGATCCTTGGTCGCCATGTCGACGCCGTAGAAGCAGGGGTGCTGGATCTGGGGGGTCGTGATGCGCATGTGCACTTCGGTCGCCCCGGCGGCGCGGATCATCGCGACAACGTGGGGGGTGGTGGTGCCGCGCACGATCGAGTCGTCGACGACGATCACGCGCTTGCCGGCCAGCATCTCCGGCAACGGGTTGTATTTCAGCCGAGCGCCGCGCTCGCGCAGGCGCTGGTCGGGCTGGATGAACGTCCGGCCGACGTAGCGGTTCTTGATGATGCCCTCGACGTACGGGATGCCGGACTCGCGCGCGTAGCCGATCGCCGCCGCGGTCGCCGAGTCCGGGACGCCGATGACCACATCCGCGTCGACGTGGTGCTGGCGTGCCAGCTCCGCGCCCAGGTTCATCCGCGACTGGTAGAGCAGCTCACCGCGCATGCGGGAGTCGAGGCGGGCGAAGTAGGTGTACTCGAACAGGCAGAGCGCGCGACGCTGCGGCTCCGCCGGGAACCACGAGGTGAGGCCGGCCTCATCGATGCGGACGACCTCGCCCGGCTCGACCTCGCGCAGGAACTTCGCGCCGATCTGGTCGAGCGCGCACGTCTCCGAAGCGAGCACGTAGCGCTCGACGCCGTTGTTGAGGCGGCCGATCGCCAGCGGGCGGATGCCGTTCGGGTCGCGGACGCCGAACAGCGCGTCACGCGTGAGCACGGTCAGCGAGTAGGCACCGACGGCGCGGCGCATCAGCACGGCGAAGCGCTCGTCCCAGGTGCCGCCGGGCGCGGTCGCGAGCAGCTGCGCGAGCACCTCGGAGTCGGTCGTGGTCTCGAAGGTGATGCCCTGCGACTCCAGGTCGGCGCGCAGGGTGTCGGCGTTGACGATGTTGCCGTTGTGGGCCAGCGCGAGCTGGCGAACCTCGCCGTCGAGGAGCGGGCGGTGGTCGCCCTGATCGCTCACCACCAGCGGCTGCGTGTTGCACTCGATGCTCGCGCCGGTGGTGGAGTAGCGCGTATGGCCGATCGCCGCCACCCCCTCGAGGTCTTCGAGGTGGTCCTCGGTGAAGACCTGGGAGACGAGGCCCATCCCGCCGCGCATCGTGATGCTGCGCCCGTCGGTCGCGGCGATGCCGGCCGATTCCTGTCCGCGGTGCTGGAGTGCGTGGATACCGAAGAAGGTAAGCCGAGCGACGCCCTCGCCTGGAGCGAAGACGCCAAAGATTCCGCACTTCTCGCGCAGAGTCGGCATCACCGATGGCCACCCCCGGCTGGCTCCGGTTGAGTACCAAGTGTACCACCGCGAGCGGTGCTGACTACGCATCCCCCGAGGCCGGCCCCGCGGCGGCGATCCGCGCATGCTCGATCTTCATGCAGCGGTCCATCACCACCTCCAGCCCGGCGGCGCGGGCGGTGGCGGCAGCACCCTCGTGGACCAGGCCGAGCTGCATCCAGACCGCCCCCGCGCCCGCCTCGATGGCGTCGCGGATGACCTCCGGCATGAACTCGGCGCGGCGGAAGATGTCCACGACATCGATGTGCGCCGGGACGTCCTGGAGCCGCGGGTAGACGGGCCTGCCCAGCACCTCGGTCTCCGTCGGGTTCACGAGGTAGACCTCGTACCCCGCCTCGATCAGGTAGCGCGCGACCTCATGCGAGGGGCGCGAGGGGTCAGCGGCGACGCCGTAGACGGCGATCACGCGCGCCTCGCGGACGAGACGCTCTGCCAGCGCGCCGTCGGCGGCGGTCATCGGGCGCCCCGACGGCGGGTGCGGCGCCGGTCGTTGCGGGAGCGGCGGCGGTGCTCCGCGGGCGTCCGAGGCGTCTCGACGGCCTCCTCCGCCTCATCGTCGTCCCACTCCTCGTCGTCCCAGTCGTCCTCGTCCACCGGCGCCACGGCGAGGACCGCCGGCACCGCTGCCATCTCGGCGAGCACCGTCGCGAGGCGGTTCACGCGCTCCGCGCCCTCAGCGGCCAGCGAGCGCGCGGAGACGACGCTCGCGACCGGCGTCCGGCGTTCGTCGTCGCGTGCGATCACGACCTCGAACGTCACCATGTCCTGGCGCTCGCCGCTGCGCGTGAGCAGGTCGGCGTCGGAGACGGCCTCCACGGCCTTGATGCGGCTGAAGGGCACGCCGTCGGTGGTGCCGATGCCCATGCCGAGGAAGCCCTGCTGCCACCGCGCCGCGCGGTTCCCGCGCTCCATCACGAACGCGGTGCCGGCGATGCTGAAGACCAGCCCCAGTGTCCCGATCGGGCCGAGGAGGAGCGCCACCAGCAGCAGCGCGATCATCACGAACATCGGCAGCACGTCGAACAGGGTGAGCAGCGCAGTCATCGCCAGGCCGGCGATCGCCAGCTCGATGAGCGCGCCGACGATCTGAGCGCGCGAGGGGTAGATCGCGATGCGATCCGCCTCGATCACCGCGAAGGCGCGCTGCAACGGGATGTGCTCGTTCGTCGCCACGGCGTCCTCGAAGGCTGCGGAAGGCAGGCTGTAACGTGTGTGATGCGGCCAGCGGCGCCGCGAGTTTGCGCCGCGAACGGGCGCATCCCTATCATCGCGCATCGGAGGCTTGCATGCGCCAGGACCTGATGGAGATCCTCGTCTGCCCGGTGTGCCGGGGCGATCTGACGCTCTCGATCGTCGCGACGGAGGACGACGAGGTGCTGACCGGCGACCTCGCGTGCGCCGCGTGCAACCAGCACTACCCGATCACGGACGGCATCCCGAACCTGCTCCCACCCGACGTGCGCGACGCCATGGCCGCCGCCGAGAGCACCCCGGGAGGCCACTAGTGGATCCGGAGCGCACTCGCCAGCTGGGCCAGGGGCTGATGGCGCTCGCCGTGGTGCAGGCGCTGCTGTTCCTGCTGGGCGTCG
>Ga0172380_10006490_pt1 | contig 13569 bp, 12 predicted proteins | sample Leawe162metaG_FD_119747 | JGI IMG/M metagenome (GOLD analysis project Ga0172380, IMG submission 119747) | Leachate microbial communities from a municipal landfill in Southern Ontario, Canada - Leachate well 162 metaG | ecosystem: Engineered > Solid waste > Landfill > Unclassified | place... | reverse complement strand
CATGGTGCCTGCCTATGCTGCCGCCGGCGCCCTCATCTATGTGGGCGTGCTGATGTGCTCCGAGCTGACCCGGGTGAAGTGGGAAGACCTGACCGAAGCGGTACCGGCCTTCATGACCGCCGTCATGATGCCGTTCAGCTTCTCCATCACAGAGGGGATCGCCGTGGGCTTCATCTCCTACTGCGTGATGAAGGCGGGCACAGGCCGCTGGCGCGAGATCAACCCCTGCGTGCTGGTGGTGGCCCTGCTGTTCGTGCTCAAGTTCGTCTGGGTCGACAGCCACTAAGCCTGACTTTCGCACACAAAAATGCCCGTCATCGACGGGCATTTTTTATGGCTGACAGATAACGGCACTCAGCGGATACCGCGCGCCTCGCGGATCCACTCCCAGGCCTGCTGTATCTCCTGGGTCTTCTCCTTGGCCATCTCCATCATCTCGGGCGGCAGCCCCTTGGCGGCCAGCTTGTCCGGGTGATGCTTGCTCATCTCCTTGCGGTAGGCGCGCTTGATATCCTGATCGCTGTCGCTCTCGCTCACTCCAAGCAGCTGGTAGGCATCCTTGAGGCGATCCTTGGAGGGCGCCTCCTGCCGGTACTGCTGCCCGCCGTGCCCACCGTCCTGATACTGGCCGCCGTGAGCCCGGTTGAAGAAATTCATCTGCGCCTCGGCCATGGCCAGGATGCGGGCCAGCTCGATGCGGCTGAAACCCAGCTCATCGGCGATGGTGTGCAATATGGCGCGCTCGTTGGCCTCGACCTTGCCATCGGCAAAGGCGGCCTGCAGCTGCACCTCCAGGAAGAAGCGCAAAATGTCGCGCTGCCCCAGGCTGGCACGGCGGAATTCGGCCAGAGTTTCCTGCAGCGGGAACCCGGCCTCCTTGCCCAGCCGGAACGACTCCTGGGCGCGGGCCCGCTGATCGCCCACCAGCCTCATCCGATCCATCAGGTTGGACGCGACCCGGATCTCCTGCTCAGTGACCTGGCCGCTCGCCTTGGCGATATGGCCCATGACGGCGAAGGTGGCGTGGAAGAAGACTGCCTGCTGTTGCTGACTGGGGCCACGCTGGAACGCCCCCCGAATACCCATGCCCCGATCGAAACGATGGCCGATCCAGAGGCCAAGCAGGGCACCAAAGATGTTGCCGAGCAGAAAACCGAAGAAGGCGCCAAGCACCTTACCCCAAATACGCATGGTTCAAGACCTCGTGATGTTAATGAGAGTGCCCCAGCAGCTGGTCATCCAGCTCGCGCAGCCGCGAGACAGTGCCAATGTCGCGCCATTCGCCGGCCAGCATGGTGCCACCGACCCGGCCTTGCGCCATCCAGTCGCGCAGCAGGGGGGCCAGCTTGCGCGCACCCGGCGACAAGTCGGCAAAGGCGGCGGGGTCATAGAGCCCGACTCCGCTGAAGGTGAAGGCCGGCGCATCCTGTACCCGACCAGCGTTAAGAGAGAAATCCCCGCCTGGATGCTGGGGTGGATTGGGCACCAACCAGAGGTGGGCCAGATCCTCCCCCAGTGGCTGGGTCACCAGGGTGCGATAGTCCAGGTCGAGCCAGGTATCGCCGTTGATCACCAGAAAAGGCGCAGGACCGAGCAGGGGCAGCGCCTGCACTATGCCACCGGCGGTTTCCAGCGCACTCGCCTCTGCCGACCAGTGAATCTGGACCCCGAACGCACTGCCGTCACCGAGCGCTTCCACCAGCTTGTGGCCGAGCCAGGCGTGGTTGATGACAAGTGTGGTCACCCCGGCCGCCGCGAGCTTCTCGATATGGTGCACTATGAGCGGCTTGCCCCCCACCGCCAGCAGCGGCTTGGGCAGGCTGTCGGTGAGCGGGCGCATGCGCTCGCCACGGCCGGCGGCCAGGATCATCGCCTTCATGGTGTCACCTGCGCTGTGCGGTTGATCCCGGGCAGCACCACCTGCTCCAGCCACAGGCCGAAACGGGCCAGCACGGGATAGGTGGCGCCATGCTGGTGGCACGCGTCCACCACATAGCCCAGGGTGCGGGGAATGTCCTTGAGGTAACCGGATTTGCCGTCGCGATGGTAGAGGCGGGTGAAGATGCCCGCCGCCTTCAGGTGACGCTGCATGCCGGTCAGGTCGGCATGGCGACGGAAACTGGCATAGTCGAGTTCGCCAAGCAGTCCCGCCTGCTGCAGGGTATCGAAGCCCTGCTGCATGCCCTGTTCGATCACCGCATCCGGCCAGCGCACGTAACAATCCTTGAGCAGCGAAACCAGGTCATAGCTAAGAGGCCCGATGACCATGTCCTGAAAATCGATGATGGCCAGGGTGCTGGTCTCGGGCCTGTCGCCACCACACACCATCAGGTTGCGGCTGTGAAAATCCCGGTGCATCACCCCCTGCGGCTGGGCCAGGTTGTTGGCGGTGAGGCAGGCGAAGGTGTCATCCAGCAGCCGTTGCTCGGCCTCGCTGAGCTGCAATTGCAGGTGATGACCCAGCAACCACTCGGGAAATATGCTGTTTTCACGGGCCATGAAGGCTGCGTCGAAGGGTTCCAGCACCAGATCCACAGCCCCCAGCCGGGGCAGCAGGGCGATGGCCTTGCCATACCAGGCATGCACGTTGTGCGCGTCCAGACAGCCGATAAGCTGGGTATCCCCCAGATCCGTCACCGCCAGCAGGCCCTGCTCATAATCCACAGCCCTGACCTCGGGCGCCAGCAACCCCATGGCATGCAGGGCGGCGGCATTACGGACAAACTCATGATTTTTTTCAGTTTTCGGATTGGCGTCCACCCACACCAGGCCGGCGCCACGGTGGTAGCGGCGAAAACTGGCGTCACCGGAAATCAGGGTCAACTGAAGGTTGGCATCACCGGAGATCCGGCGCGCCCATTGCAATAGCAGGGAATCGCGATCGTACATAAGTCGGGGACCAAATTGGAAAGCAGCACTTGGCTGTTAGCCCTGGCCGCAATAATGCTTTATCATTGCCGGCTAACATAAAGCAATGACATGCAATGTCAACTCGATGAATCCTGTCGTAAAATGCATGTCTTGAATCAGCCGTAGCTACCACGGATTGCGCGAGTCTTTCACATGACAAAATGGACACTGGGGTACGCTTATCCCATCGCCCTGACCATCAGCCTTGTTCCAGCCCTGACCCCTGCCATGGTGCAGGCGGCACCGCTGACGCCGCCGCCCGCCACCGGGATCCTGGACGGGCTCTGCTATGACTATGTTCCCAAGATAGAACGTCTGGCCCCGGACAAGGATGCCAACGCCCAACCCGTCGAAGTGGATGCGGATCGGCTCGAGGCCAAGCAGGGCGGCACCGCCGTCTATCAGGGCGACGTCAAGGTTCGCCAGGGTGTGCGCAAATTTGACTCAGATTATGCCGAGCTCGACCAGAAGAGCCGGGATGTCATCGCCATCGGCAACATCTATTACAACGATGGCCAGATCACTGTCACCAGTGACAAGACCCTGAAATCCAACCTGGATACCAAGAATTCCGAGCTGGAAGAGGGCAAGTATCAGGTGCATGGTTCGCCGGTGCGCGGCTCCGCCGACCGGGTCACCATGACCAACAACAACCAGAACATCACCCTGGAAGGGGCCCAGTACACCACCTGCCCGCCGGGCCAGGAAGTGTGGACCCTCAAAGCGGGCAGCATAGACATAGACCAGACAGAGGTGTTCGGGGAAGCCTGGAACGCCAGCCTCTGGCTCTATGACTATCCGGTCTTCTATTTCCCCTATATCAACTTCCCCATCAAGGATGAGCGCAAGACGGGTCTGCTCTACCCGGGTTATACCCAGAGTTCCCGCAACGGCATGGACATCACCCAGCCGTTTTACTGGAACATAGCGCCCAACTACGACGCCACCATCACCTCCCGCTTCATGGACAAACGGGGCCTGATGGAGCAGGTGCAGTTCCGCTACATGCCGGATCCGGCCCACGTCGGCAGTCTCTATTTCGAGAATCTGGCGGATGACAAGCAGTATGACCCGACCGATCCCAGCTTCACCGGCCTGGATGACGGTCATCGTTACCTGCTCAACGCCCGCCACACCTCGATGTTTGCCGACAACGCCATGCGGGTCTCGGTCGACTACACCAAGGTGCGGGATCGGGATTACAACTACTACAACGACTTCTCCCCCAAGGTGGGCACCCAGGTCGAGAACCAGTTGCAGCAGTCCCTGATGGCCGGCTACTTCCAGCCCAACTGGAACATCAATACCGAGGTGCGGACCTACCAGATCCTGCTGGCCAGTGCCCAGCAGCCCCACGAGCTGATGCCGCGCATCAACCACAACTACTACCAGCAAGGCAACTGGTACGATCTGGCCTGGAACACCGAGATCACCAAGTTCGGTTACAACAATGCCCAAGCCATTGAGCAGAACAAGGGCAGCGCCTACACGGGTACCCGGGTCTACACGGCCCCGACCCTGACCATGCCGCTGATCGACGAGGCAGGCTACTACCTCGACAGCCAGTACAAGCTGATGTACACCCGTTACGATCAGGAAGTGCCGGACAACATGAGCCAGACCTTTGTCAGCCGCTTTACTCCTGAAAACGGTAACGGGGTTACGCTGGACGAAGGGATCATCACCCGGACCCTGCCCTCCTTCCGCCTCAAGGGCGGCATGACCTTCGAGCGCAACCAGAACTGGTTTGGTGACGATGCCAACCAGACCCTGGAGCCCGAGTTCCAGTACCTCTATGTGCCCTACAAGGATCAGGACAACATAGGCGTCTATGACTCCACCAACATGCGCCAGGACTACTACAGCCTGTTCAGCGATCGCCGTTATGCAGGTCTGGACCGCATCAGCGACTCGAATCGCGTCTCGCTCGGTGTCACCACCCGGGTCTATGATGCCGCTGGCGATGAACGAATTCGGCTGGCCGTTGCCCAAGCTTTCGATTTTGTTGCGCCCAGGGTCAAACTCTACCCCAGCGAATCCTTGGCCACCAACACCCGCTCCCCGCTGTCGTTTGAGGGAGACGCCAAGATCAATGAACAGTGGTTTGCCCATGCCGGTGCGCAATATGATATGGATCAGAGCGAGATCAGCTCGGCCAACAGCGCCATCGAGTATCGCCGCGAGAAACTGATCAGTCAGCTGAACTACCGCTTCGTGCGCGATGCCAACTACGACCTGTCCAACACCAACCAGGTCGCTGACCTCAACCAGGTCGGTATGCTGTTGACCACGCCGCTCAATGACCAGTGGCACCTCTACGGTGGCTACTATCATGACCTCGATCAGGGGGTGAAGGTGGATCGCAAGGTGGGTCTGAAATATGACTCCTGTTGCTGGAGCATCAACTTCAACCTGGAGTGGGTCAATACCCCGGATAACGTGACCATGCGTCCGACCTCGGAGCGCAGCCTGGGCATTCAGTTTGAAATGAAAGGATTGGGTAGCGTGGGTACCGGCTCCAAGGGCACCTCCCTGGATACCGAAGCACTGCCTTACATTCGTCCGTTTAACCTGCGAGACCAGTAACCGGTCTGGCAAACGCCTTGAGAGATGGATATGAAGAAGACGTTGATTTCCCTGCTGACTGCAGGCCTGTTCGGAGCCATGAGTCAGGGTGCCTTCGCCGCCCCCGAGCTGATGGACAAGGTGCTTGCCGTGGTCAACAAGGACGTGGTGCTGGCCAGCCAGCAGGAAGCCCTGGTACAGAAAGTCAAAAGCTCGGCCCAGGAGAGCGGTCAGTCCCTGCCTGACGATGCCACCCTGCGCAAGCAGGCGCTGGATCGCCTGATCCAGGAGAGCCTGCAGCTGCAACTGGCGGATCGTCAGGGCCTCAAGATCAGCGACACCCAGCTGGAGCAGGCCATCCAGAGCATAGCCGCCGACAACAAGATGACGGTGGAGCAACTGCGTGCCCAGCTGGCCCGCGAAGGGCTGACCTATGCCCAGTATCGGGAAGAGGTGCGCCGCGAGATCCTGATGAACGAGGTGCGCCGCAACCAGGTGCGCCGCCGCATCAACATCTCCGAGCAGGAGGTCAAGCAGGTGGTGGACATACTCGCCAAGCAGGGCCAGCAGCAACAGCAGTACCATGTCGGCCATATCCAGATTGCCCTGCCGGACAACCCGAGCGCCGAGCAGCTCAACGCCGCCAAGAGCAAGATTGAACGCATCCTGGCCGCCCTCAAGCAGGGGGCCGACTTCCGCAAGCTGGCCATTGCCGAGAGCAACGGTCCCAAGGCGCTGGAAGGGGGCGACTGGGGCTGGATGAGCCCGCAAGAGATGCCGACCCTGATGGCCGAAGCGGTACAGGGCGCCAAGAAGGGTGACATAGTGGGTCCGCTGCGCTCAGGCGCCGGTCTGCACATCATCAAGGTGTTCGATGCCAAGGGCCAGCAGCAGGTCGTGCAGACCGAAGTGCGCGCCCGCCACATCCTGATCAAGCCCTCCATCATCCTGAGCGAAGAGAAGGCCAAGGGCATGCTGGATGGCATACTGCACGACATCAAGAGCGGCAAGGCCAGCTTCGCCAGTCTGGCGGAGAAGTATTCCGAGGATCCGGGCTCTGCGGTGCAGGGCGGCGAGCTGGGCTGGTCTGATCCCAACGTCTACGTGCCGGAATTCCGTGACATGGTCAACCGCCTCAAGCCGGGTGAGCTGAGCGCCCCCTTCCGCACGACCCACGGCTGGCACATTGTCCAGCTGGAAGAGCGTCGCAGCCAGGATGCCACCAACAAGGCCCAAGAACAGCGCGCCTATCAGCTGATCTTCAACCGTCGCTTCACCGAAGAGTCCCAGGCCTGGCTGGACGAGCTGCGTGACGAGGCCTACATCCAGATCGAAGGCGCCGGCAGCTGATGAGCTGTCGTCGTCTCGCCGTCACGCCGGGTGAACCGGCCGGGATAGGCCCGGATCTGGTGCTGCAGATAGCCCAGCAGGATTGGCCCCACCAGCTGGTGGTGATCGCCGATCCCGCCCTGATGCTCGAACGGGCCGCCCTGCTAGGGCTGCCCATCGAGCTGGAACCCTATGACGCCAAGGCTCCTGCCCAGCCGCAGCGGGCGGGCACCCTGACCCTCTGTCCGGTCACCCTGGGCGCCCCCGTGGTGCCGGGTGAACTCGATGAAGGCAATGGCGCCTATGTGCTGGCGACCCTGCAGCGCGCCTGCGACGGCAACCTCAGCGGCGAGTTCGCCGCAGTGGTGACCGGCCCGGTGCACAAGGGGATCATCAACCAGGCGGGTGTCTCGTTCAGCGGCCACACCGAGTTCTTCGCCCAGCAGTCGGGCACCGCCGATGTGGTGATGCTGCTGGCGACGGAAGGCTTGCGGGTGGCGCTGGCGACCACTCACATCCCGCTGGCCTACGTGGCGATGGCGATCACCGAAGATCGTCTCGGCAAGGTGATCCGCATCCTGGATGCGGATCTCAAAACCAAGTTTGGCATCGCCAAGCCCCGAATTTACGTCTGCGGCCTCAATCCTCATGCCGGGGAAGGGGGCCATCTCGGCCGTGAAGAGATTGACGTGATCGAACCCGCCCTGGCCGGCTTGCGCCAGGAGGGGATAGATCTGGTCGGCCCGCTGCCGGCCGATACCCTGTTCCAGGACAAATACCTCAAGGATGCGGATGCGGTACTCGCCATGTACCACGACCAGGGACTGCCCGTGCTCAAATACAAGGGCTTCGGCAGTTCGGTCAATATCACCCTTGGACTTCCTTTCATCCGCACTTCGGTGGATCACGGCACTGCGCTGGATCTGGCAGGCAAGGGCCTGGCGGATCCGGGCAGTCTGATCACCGCGATTAACCACGCCATCAAGATGGTAGAGAAAAAAAGATATGAGCAGTAAGGTGCAGAGCAACAAGGTGCACATGGGCCACACGGCCCGTAAGCGTTTCGGTCAGAACTTCTTGCACGACCGCTATGTGATCGATCAGATAGTGGCCGCCATCAATCCGCAGCCGGGTCAGAACCTGGTGGAGATAGGTCCCGGTCTGGCCGCGCTGACCGAACCGGTCGCCTCCCAGATGGACAAGATGACGGTGGTCGAGCTTGACCGGGATCTGGCCGCGCGCCTGCGTGAGCATCCGACCCTCAAGGACAAGCTGACCGTGATCGAGGCCGACGCCATGCGCTTCGACTTCGGCACCCTGATGGGGGAAGGCAAGGGGCCGCTGCGCATCTTCGGCAACCTGCCCTACAACATCTCCACCCCGCTCATCTTCCACCTGTGCGATTTCGCCGACCGGGTCGAAGACATGCACTTCATGCTGCAAAAAGAAGTGGTCCTGCGGATGTCCGCCGGTCCGGGCAGCAAGGCCTATGGCCGCCTGAGCGTCATGGTGCAGTACTACTGCCAGGTGATCCCGGTACTGGAAGTGGGCCCCGGCGCCTTCAAACCGGCACCGAAAGTGGATTCTGCCGTGGTCCGTCTGGTGCCGCACAAGAACCCGACAATCGTCGCCAAAGACATCCGCTGCCTGAGCCGCGTCTGTACCGAAGGCTTTGGCCAGCGCCGCAAGACCATCCGCAACAGCTTCGCCAACTTCATCACGGACGCCCAGCTGACCGAGCTTGGCATCGATGGCAACCTGCGCCCGGAGAATCTCTCCCTGGAGCAGTTCGTCATGATCGCCAACTGGCTGGCGGATCAGCAACAGGCCTGATCCCGTGGCACACCCGCACATAGTGATCCGCCCATACCCCAGTTATGTGGCGGATACCCAAGACCCTTACCAGTTCCACTATCTGATCGAAATTGAGAATCTGGGGCCCGGCCCGGCGCAGCTGCTGCACCGGCGCTGGCTCATCACGGATGCCAATGGCAAGATGCTGGAAGTCGAGGGCCCCGGCGTCGTCGGGGAGCAGCCCCTGATTGCAGAAGGGGAAACCTTTCGCTATCAGAGCGGCGTGCCACTCGCCACCCCGCTGGGGGTGATGGAAGGGAGCTACACCCTGCAAGATGCGTCGGGACAGCAGTTCGAGGCGCCCATAGCGCCTTTCACGCTGGCCGTCCCCCACATTATCAACTGAGGTTTCATGGCGAACTGTTTTGTTGGCGATATCCAGGGCTGTTATGACGACTTGCGCCGTCTGCTGGATCTGGCCGAGTTCGATCCCGGCAACGATGTGCTCTGGCTCTGTGGCGACCTGGTCGCCCGCGGCCCGGACTCCCTGAAGACACTGCGCTACGTCAAGTCGCTGGGCCAGCGGGCCGTCACAGTGCTCGGCAACCACGACCTTCACCTGCTGGCGGTCGCCGATGGCGTTGCGCCGCTCAAGAAGAAAGACAAGCTGCAAGCCCTGATGGAAGCGCCGGATCGGGATGAACTGCTGGAGTGGCTGCGTCATCGCCCCCTGCTGGCGGAGCACCCTGACCTGCCCATCATGATGGTGCATGCCGGCATCTCCCCCGCCTGGGACGCCCGCACGGCGCGCAACTGTGCCCGTGAAGTGGAGAGTCTGCTGCGCGGCGATCAGTACAGCTGGCTGCTGCACAACATGTATGGCGATCTGCCCGATGGCTGGAGTGAGGATCTGGCCGGTATCGAGCGTTACCGCTACATCATCAACACCTTCACCCGCATGCGCTTCTGCTATTTCGACGGCCGGCTCGAGTTCAAGTGCAAGAAGGGCCCCACGGAGTCCACACCCGGCCTGCGCCCCTGGTTCGAGCAGCGTGAACACCACGTGGATGACCCCATACTGGTGTTCGGCCACTGGGCGGCCCTGATGGGCAACACCGGCAAGCAGGATATCAAGGCGCTGGATACCGGCTGCGTCTGGGGAAACAGTCTCACCCTGTGGCGTTATGAAGACGATGCCCTGATAGCGACACCCTGCCCCACTCACGCCAAGTGATGCAAGAGACTTGCAATAGAACGGGCTCGGCATCTGCCGGGCCCGTTTTTATTGGTCATGACGTACGAACCTGTTACAGCTTGCGTCCCAGCCGTTTCTCTATCTGACGCCGTTCCCACTCGGGCCCGAACAACTTGAAGGGCTGGAACAGATTGATGGCATGGGAGATCAATCCCAATCCCCAGCCCAGCGCCGGCCACCAGGCCCAGATATAATCCGGATTGCTGAGATAGTTGATGACAAACAGCCCGCAAATTACCAGCACATAGCTGGCGATGTGGTAGTAGAAGCCCTTGAGCCCCTCCACATAACGCATGGCCGCCCGCTCCTCTGCCGACACCTGTACTGCATCCTGACCCATGGTTTCATTCCCTCTCATCTCGCGCTCCTGTTGTTGCGTCCCGTCTAACTGAGCCACATCAAGTTCAAAGACGGAGGCCAGGGCCTTGAGAGACTCCAGTCCGGGCTGCTGACCCTGTTCGATCCGCTGTATGGTGCGAACACTCAGGCCAGTCAGGGTCGCCAATTGATCCTGGGACCAACCCCGCTGCAATCTCAACTTCCTGACGATCATCATGAGCTCCTTGTGGTGATTGACAGGGCCAGCATAGGGCCTGAGTGGAGGGTGGTGACACGACAGATGCCCGACATCAACCTGACTATTCTTTAAAATCAATACGTTAAAAACATTTTATGAGCACTGTTGTCAATCGGCGGGCCAAGCACCTGGCTCGACCCGCCACAATGACAAGCCCTGCCTGCCAGCTTACAGGCTATTCATCAGCTCGGCCGCAATCTCGAACGAGCGCAGACGGGCCTGATGATCGACGATGGGGCCGTTGAACATCAGCTCATCGGCCCGGGTCTCGGCCAGCAGCGCCTTGAGGCCGTGACGCACCCGCTCCGGATCGCCGACCAGGGAGCGGGCCAGGGTCTGCTCCATCGCAATCAGTTCGCGGGGTGACCACTCTTCCCCCAGCTCGACCACGGGCGCGGGCAGCTTGCCCGCGTCACCGCGGTAGAGGCGCAGGAACTGCTGCTGCACAGTGGTGAACTGGAAGCGGGCCTCCCGCTCGCTGTCGGCGGCGATCATGTTGATGCAGACCACGGCATAAGGCTTGGGCCAGCGCGCCGAAGGGCGGTACTGGGTACGGTAGATCTCCAGCGCCTGCAACAGCAGGGCGGGGGCGAAGTGGGAGGCAAAGCCGAATGGCAGCCCCATGGCCGCCGCCAGCTGGGCGCTGTAGAGGCTGGAGCCCAGCAGCCAGATGGGCAGGTGCAGCCCCTGACCCGGCACCGCCTGTACCGCTCCCGCCTCGTCCCCAAAGTAGCTCATCAGTTCGCGCACATCCGCCGGGAACTCGTCCACCTCGCCGCTGCGCTGGCGCCGTAGCGCCTGCATGGTGCGCTGATCTGTGCCGGGCGCCCGGCCCAGCCCCAGATCGATGCGATCAGGGTAGAGCGAGGCCAGGGTGCCGAACTGCTCGGCGATCACCAGCGGCGAATGGTTCGGCAGCATGATGCCGCCAGCACCGATCCGCAGGGTGTTGGTAGCCCCCGCCAGGTGGCCGATCAGCACAGAGGTGGCGGCGCTGGCGATGCCCGGCATGTTGTGGTGTTCGGCCAGCCAATAACGCAGGTAGCCCCAGCGCTCGGCATGTTGCGCCAACTCGCGCGAACGACGGAACGACTCGGCCGGCTGGGATCCTTCGGGGACGGGCACCAGATCGAGCACGGAATAGGGGATGGCAGACATGGGTCACTCCATTGATTCACAGACCAGTAACAAGGAGGGCAATGTAGCACGAGATACCTGAATGAATCACGCATCGGGCCGGCGAATTGCCCCCGCTCAATCTCTGGCAGGCCGACAACCGAAAGCGTCACACTGGCCGCACGCCTGATTTATCCTGCCCTGGCATCAGGTGGGGTGGCGCTATGCCAGCCCTGACGGGGCGTCAACTGACAAGTTGCACAGTTACCCTCTCCGGCCGCAGGCGCTAGCATGCTGTGGCTCGTCGTCTGGTTGTGAGCTACACCCACCCTCTTCTTGCAGGAGAATACAGGCATGAATGCAATCACAGACACCAAGACCGGCCTCTTCCTCGCCTCTTTCGAGATTGGCAAAGCCATGCCGGGGGCACAACTGCTGCACCTGAACCTGGCCGTCTATACCCCGGGGGAGACGGTGAACGGCGTCGCTCACCTGACCCAGGCAACCAATCCACCGCTGGACATGGCCTCCGAACTGAAGGGCCAGTACACCTATATGTGTGTCATGCCCAAGCTGTGCCATATCCTGGTAACCGCCCAGGGTTATCCCATCATCAAGTGGCCGCAGGGTGGCGGGATCGGCCCCGTGATCCAGCCCAACTTCGAGCTGCGTATGGTGCTCAGCGAAGACTGGAAGTCAGGCACGGCCAACTACAAGTACCAGGACAGCCACCAGGTGTGGCACGAGGTGAAAGACGCCCCCGTCAACCTGGTCCCCGCCGCCGTACTGGCGTGATCCCCAAGACGGCCCCGCCAGGGGCCGTCACATCCGACGCCATATCCTGATACCGCTCAATCATTTATTGTGTTTTCTGTCATCCTGTTGGCACACTGGTAGTTGATCGTCTCTGCAATCGCCCGTGTGACAAGGATGCGTCCATGACAAGTGCCAGGCCAGGTCGTAAACCCTTCTATGTGCATATTGCCACCCTCTTCATCCTGCTGTTTACCCTGCTGGGCAGCGCCCTCATAGCGCTGCAGTTCCAGCAAGGGGCGCGCCAGGGGCTGGAGCATGAGCGACAGAACTTTCTGCAATACCGGGAACAGCTGGCCCTCGCGCTCCAGCTGAACGAGCGACCGGCCCGCATGTCGCTGAGCCTGCTGCGCAGCGGCCAGCTGGCGGCCATGACCAGCCTGGATGCTCGCCTGGGCTACCTGCCGCAACTGGCGGAAGTGCTGGCCAACAGCCCCAGCTATGGGGCCGTCTACGCCGGCTATGAGGATGGCGACTTCTTCCTGGTGCGCAAGCTGACCGAACGGGCCAGAGCCCAGCTGGACAAGGTGCCCACCGCCAGCACCCTGCTGGTGCAGAGCCTGCATCAGGGCAAGGGGGAGTTTCTCTACTTCGATCAGCGGCTGACCCTGCTCGAGCGCCGGGCCATGCCCCTGTACCAGTTTGATCCCCGCAGCCGCGACTGGTACAAGCAGGCACGCTGGCGCACGGGGATCGCCACGACCAGCCCCTATCTCTTCTTTACTACCAAGGAGCCAGGCATGACGCTGGCGGTGGAGAGCGATGACAGACGGGCGGTGATCGGGCTGGATACCAGCGTAGAGGGGCTGTCGGCCCTGATCGGCAAGCTGCGCTTGCCAGCGCAGAGCCAGGTGATCCTGTTCGACGAATACGCCACCCTGCTGGCCGCCGATCCCAGGCATCTGCCCAGCTTCGAGCAGCTGAGCCAGCTGCCCACGCTGTCGGCGCTGTCCCATCCCGTGCTGACCCGGCTGCAACAGCAGATCAGCCGCCAACCCGCCCTGCTGAGCAGTCCGGTGGAGCTGAACCTGACTGCCGCCGATGACAGCGACTGGCTAGTCAACCTCTCCCCCCTCGGCGAGGGTTCCCCCTTCCATATCGCCCTGCTGGTGTCGGCCGATCTGCTCTACCAGCAGGCCCGCGACGAGGCACTGGTCAATCTCGGCTGGGCGCTGGCGGGCTTGCTGTTGCTGCTGCCGGTGATCTGGCT
>Ga0172380_10006489_pt1 | contig 13573 bp, 14 predicted proteins | sample Leawe162metaG_FD_119747 | JGI IMG/M metagenome (GOLD analysis project Ga0172380, IMG submission 119747) | Leachate microbial communities from a municipal landfill in Southern Ontario, Canada - Leachate well 162 metaG | ecosystem: Engineered > Solid waste > Landfill > Unclassified | place... | reverse complement strand
GAAGAAGGACTTGATCCTACCAATTATCGACACTACGGCCAATCTGGGCTTCGACTGATCGCCTACCCTGAACACATTCTTCTTCGAAGGAGGCTTTTCAAACAGCTCGTTGATGTCTTGCCCAGCATCAAGGAATCCCATGATCTTTCCGTTTCGCGTGAACTTCTTCTTTTGCCAGGTTGCCTCAATCTTTACGTCCTGGCCGAGAGTAAAGTCGTCTTCGAGGGATGTTTCCTTCTTCTTTGCAGGTTCTTTAGATGGCTTTTTCTCGTCTTTAGTTGCTTTTCCAGAATCCGGTTTTGCTGTTGATTTGGCAGAAGTCTTTCCAGAACTCTTTTTTGCTGGAGCAACCATTTCCTTCTTACTCTCCTTCTTTGCCTCCCTCTTAGGTTGCTCCTTCTTTGCAGACTTCTTTCCACCCTTGCCAGATCCTCCCCTCTTTTGCACTTCTTCCGGTTCTTCGTCTCCATTAACCTCGATTTCTGGCTTCTTCTCCACGCCAGTTGGTTTACCCCACTTTTTATGAATGGCTGCAACTTCCTCATTCGATAGTTCCATCGGCTCTATCTCTTTCAGGTTAGCCTGTCTGATATAGCTTCCAGGGTTCTTAGTTGCTAATCCCATAATCTTTGCAGTCTCAGCATACGTATATCCTAGTCTCTTTGTAAGAGTCAAGGCTTCTTGTGCTCTACTTTCAAACCTGATTTTTTTCATGGATCATACCTCTGCAGTTCTGAAATATAAATGTTATTATCAAAGTAGTTCGTTCTTGTCTAATTCAATCAGGCCCTCTATCTATCTCCATCCTCTGTTCTTCCCTAATCTTTTTTGCACTCTATCCATCACATCTTCCAGCGTCGGCCCAAAGATCTGGCGTCCTTGTTTCAATAGCTCTTTTTGCACAGTCTTGTTTTCCGGATCTGGGTATTGTAGATTCTTCACATACCAGAAAATCCATGCCAGCCGAGTTCCGGCTACATGATGTCGTCTGCCCGGCACCCAAGTCATCGCATCCAGTTTGTTCATCTAATTCAGCCTCTATGCACTCTTTGCACCTTAAAATGTGCCTGTTAAATGTCCGACTCAAAGCTCTTCCGAATATTTTGCATCTGATTTGCTCGTATTTCCCGCTTATCTCTTTTCGTTCACATCCGAGGCAGAATTCCCCCTTTGCTTTTATCAGTAACACGATTTTGGTCATACTTCACCTCTACGTCTTCGTTGTCCATCCAAGTTTTTCCATGTGCTTCCGGAAGCACTCAGAAGAACAATACCAGTCGCTCTTTTTGCCTGTATCTGCAATGCTCACTGGCCACCAGAATCCCGATAGAGTCAACCCCTCTTTTTCGCATTCGATGCATTTCATGTCCATCTATAACCTCTCCGTTAGCGATCTGTTCTTTTCTACCTTTTTTTGCTTAGGCTTCTTTTTCGCCTCGGAAGTTGGCTTGTAGCTCTGGAAGCAGCTATAGCAGACCTTTCCCACACCTGAGATCGTGAGATTATTTACATCCCCTTCGTGGCATATAGCGCATTTTTTGGACTTTGGAGTCCTCTTGTGACACTCATTTATGCCCTTCTGCTTCTCGAAACAGTTCATACAGACTTCTCCCATTCCTGTGAGTTCTGCACTCATGCCGACGATAGGATCTTTGCATAAATTGCAGTATCGCTTCTCGGTTTTACGTTCTTTTGCCTGCTGTTTTAAGAGTTTTTCTTGGTTCTTGCGGTACTCTGTCACATTGGTCACACTACTTTTTGTGACGGCCTCGTTTTTTGACTTCTGCTTATCGGTTTTGTTCTTTGTGACAGTGTTTTTGACCGCTATCGGCTGGCTTTCTGTCACAGCGTCACAAGAACTCTCTATATATGCATTCACATGTGCCTCGCGTGTGTGTGACGCTCGTGACACTGTGACACTTCTATCTTGTGTACTATTACATATATGTATATTGTTGTTGTTTTTATCATATATAGTACTAGGAGAACTGTCACATTCAACTCCTTTAGGAAGTTCCCAGTCTTTCACTATCTGCTTCTTCATTTTGTCCACACCTTTTGACAGTGTCTCGGTGCTTGTGACAAAATCTCTTAGGAGTACTATCCATGTTACAGTTTTTCCGTTTGTAGCCTTTAAATCAACTAGCCGTACTTCATCTGCAGCTACTAAAGCTTCCTCAGTTTCAGCCATCTCCTTCATCTTTACGTGCATTTTTCTCATTACATCGCGTCTAGTAGCCTTTCCACCCATTGTCGTAAGAAACGCCACCACGCGATCTATTGTGTTCTTGTCTGCAGCCTTTCCAACAGACTTTTCGACCATTAGTGCTACTTTTATGAAATATTCGTCTACTAGCCTGCAGGCCTCAATCATGTACTCCTCGGAGATTGTTTCATGCAAGTCATCTCCACGTTGAACATCTCCTAATTCGAATAGCATCGCCAGTTTTATGGCATAGATTGTTAGCCTGCTTAGGGTTGCAGATAGCACATCATTGTTCTTTCTCTCCGCCTCCGTCTCCCTGGCGTGTGACCAGTTTGCGTAGTACTCAATTGCTTCCGGGCTGAAGTGCATCCTAAATTTATCTTGCCTGTCGAACAGCAACTCTTTTAGGTATAGTACTGAAGCTACGCAGTCTGATTCTGCTTCAACGTCGTCTTCTGTTTCTTCTGTAATTGGCATCCAGCGAGTCTTTGGAGCATTTGGGTAGAAGTAGATGAACCTCTGGAACCAGCCGCTTAGGAGATCTTCTTCCTCGGTGCTTGCTGCATATCTGCTTGGCGTCGTTGCCATGAGCATCGTTAAGTAAGGCTCGTCCACTATGAACGTCGTTTTCTTATTCGCCCTGGTCTTCAACTTTCTTTCGAATCTTTTGCCATCATACATCTTCATTAAGATGTCTTTCATACCCTTCTGATAGTCTTTTTTCAGTGCCTCCATGATCCCTGCGCTCTCGTCGGCCAATAGATAAGATCGCGAATCGTTGCTCAGTATCTCGATCATGGCCTCCGGTGACATATCATCTGGCAGGTTGTTCGTCAGTCCGGTCGTTGCTAGAATTAGGTCTACTTTGTTGATTACCGTTGATTTTCTCGTAGCAGATGAGATCCCTAAACACTGGCACCACAGGTTTGTTTTGAATATCCCCTGTTTCGTTCTTAGTATCAGGTTTCTATTCGCTATGATTGATAAAATCGTCAGACCACCCGCAATCCATAGTTCGTCGTGGGCGTCGGCACATCCGTTCCCATATTTTAGGAACTTCATCAAGAAGTTTGTATCAGGCAGGTTTAGAGTCAGCTTAGGATTGTAGTCGATTCCATAGGCAGCTAGTTCTTCTTCTGTGACCACCTTGTTGGCCGGCTTCGACACCACATTTTCGTCTTTCTGCCTTTGGACTCTCCGCTGCTTGCGATTGCTTTGGTCCTGTTCAAGTCTCTTCGAGTTCCTTTCCAGTCTATTTTTGCCAGGTTCCTCGAACAAGTGCCACAGGTCTTTGAATCCTTTTCCCTTGCATCCGTCATGCTTGCATCCTGCCTTTACTGCTCCGTTTGAAGTCTGCAAAATCCATGCCGTTTTGTCCGTGTGAGAGCTGCACCAAGGACATCGATCAAGGACCCATATTGTCCCCAGATCTCCTCGCTTTTCTTTGTATATGCCAAGGCCGTGCTCTTCCAGCCAGTCTGGTATATTCGTTTTTTCAAAATCGATGTCTTTCGTACTCGTTTCAGGTTCTTCATAGAGATTAGCTACTGCTTCAAGTTGCTCTCTTGTTACCGTTTTTATCTCTTCTGGCACCTCGACGATTTCCGATCTTCTATGAGGCCTGTCATCCGTGCCGGCACCTTTGCGATTCATTGTGCCGTACAGCTTTACCAGTCGATTAGCATCTACGTTTTGCGTATCTACTTTAACAGCTTCTGTCGTAAAGAGTTGGTCTAGTGCATCAAGTACGTCCCTGACAAGTCCTTCTTCTTCCTTTCCGTTTGGCAGGTCTATTCGATAGAGCGCGTGATAACCGTTTCCAGAATCTGCCAGCACTGGCTTTGGCCAGCCCAGATTTGAAAGATATTCGATTACTCCCTTGGCCAGCTCCAGGGCCATAGCCTTTTCTCCGTCCGATGACGATATCCCTGTTGGCCTGTTTGGATCAAGATCAACCAATAGCCAGACTCTTCTTTCGATATCTGGTTTTGATGTTAGGACAGGATCTTGACTTGAACTTTTAAATTCATCAGGTGAACGTGCGTGGCACGCTTTTTTGATCCTGTTCATGACCACGTAAATTCCTTCGTGATCATTCTTTTTATCCATCATATTGGCTGTTTCGATTAACTTAGCTCTGTTCAGATAGTAACCGCCGCTCCCCTTATCACCTCTCCTTTTTCCAATGATCCTTAGCTCAACTACCTGATCATCGGCGAATAACACCTTCAGTGCGGTTTCTATTCCGGTCATGTATTCCCTCACTGACGGGAACGACCGGCACTAATATCGGCTACGTATGTTGATTTAATTCCAAAATAGTCTGCTATTTCGTGTAGGTTCATTCTAAATAGCAATCTCAAAATACGTATCGCTTGGACTTCTGCATCGGTCACTTTATGGTTTGGATGCTTGTTTCCGCTGCACTTGTGTCCGTATCGGTAGTGGGTTATCATTGGCTATCACCTGAGATATTTAGTTCTGCTCTTGCAAATCGTTCGAATAGCCTGCTTAAGTCAAACCCCATCTGTTTTATTGTTTTAACAAGTTTTGTATCTATGCACAGGTCCAATTTTTCTTTTTTTAGATTGCTTCGTCTGTATCTATATCCATTTGGTAGTGCTTTCTTTCCGTGTTCTTCCATGTGATGCTTAAAGCAAAGTACCATTACATTGTCGTCGTCATCAGATCCACCGTTTGTTATTTCTATTATGTGATGAATTTCTAGCAGATCCGTAGATGGACATCTTGTGCATCTATTGTTTGCGTTTTTTAAGATCTGCTCTCGTCTTTGTCTTGGTATAGTTTTCCTTGCCATTATGCATCACACCCTTGCTTTGTTTTTGCCATAGGGTTTTGAAGAATTACGAAAAACTCTTGTCCAGGGACGATTTCAAGTCCCTCTAATACAGTTGGTGGTATTGCTATTCGGTTTGGCTTCTGCAATACCACTTTTATCCTTGCTTCACGGCATTCGGTTTTCGCCATGAAGTACTGTATGATACTTGTTCAGTACTTATATCTTCCGGTCAGACTTCTTAAACTTCTCGATACATCCTTTTTATATATCCATGATATATTCTATAGGTTGTAATAATATCCCCTCTGCAGTGTTTGCATATCTCATCAAAATGCTTGGTGTTCCATAGGGCTTCGATTTCACTGCCATGACCGTGGATATCATCATCAACGCCGAAGTGATAGGCAAGTTCTTGCAGAGATACTTTTGTCGAACCATAAGTGCCTCCGAGGATCTGGAAGATGTCGGTATGGTTCTTCGCGTACTTGCTCATTGGCAGTCTCATTGGGACAAGATTCTTCCAGGCCCTTGCCGTTAGGTAAGGGAAGTCAAAGGACTGACCATTGAAAGTTATATATTGGTCAGTGTATGCCTTCAGAATCTCATGAGCTTCTGTTAGGGTGTCTCCTTCGTCGCCTTTGCATATCGTTATTGGATTGTCTTCTTCATGCATTAGCCCGACGCAAACTACCTGGCCAGTCGTCCAGTAGAGACTTGGCTTGTCCGGCTTGTAGAGCTTGGCATGTGGCTTTTTTGGGAATTTTTCAATATATGCATCTAGCTCGTCTCTCGGTATCGGCGCAGTTTCAATATCGACGATCATCTCTCTTGGTGTTTTCATAATAGTTTTTATCATTCGTATCAATATTTATCATTTGCGTACAGAATGGACAGACTGGAATGAAAAAAGGTCTTAGCTTGTTACAGTTTATACAGAATATGCCTGGCCTCATTTGATTATCCCAAAGTCTTTCAGCCTACCTATCGTTACTTCGATTAATATCGCTCCGAGCGTCGTTGAAATTCCGGCAATTGTTATTTGCACCCATCGGTTCTTTAGGATGTAGTCCTTTACTGTGTTCCATTTCCAGTCCATGCTGTCGATCTTTTTCTTTATCTCCCCAACGTCTGCGTCAAGTTTGTCAAGTCTCGTGATAATTGCGTTGTCCTTTTTTTCTGCTACGCTAATCACTTTTCCTTCGGATTTAAGCAGCTCTGATTCTGATACCAGTACCTCTTGCTCAGTGTTCAGTACGCTTAGACACGTTTCAACGTTCCTTAATCTTGGTTCCATTTTGTCTAATTTGTTGTTCATCTCTCGTTGACATTGCTCCCTCATTTGCTGACATCTTGGCCATCCTACAAGTTGTTTTGCTACGTCGTCGAACTTGTTGTTTAGAATTTGATAATCACCTCTAAGCCCTAGCATGTCGTTTTTTAATCCTGTGTCGTTGTCGAGTAGTGTTTTAAAAAGGAGCATGAAGGCAGCCGAGTCTAGGGGCCTCGTTGGTTCTTTTTCCATTGCCTTCATCATTTCGTCTATGGCGCTCATTGCAGTCCTATTTTTTGTGCAGCTTCCGTTGCTTTGTCCTTGAAGAAGTATGCACCACCTACCGTTACCAGAGCTGCAAATACTCCTACTGAAGTCATGTCAGGTCTTTTGTCATAGACCACTTCAATTACCATTGCAATCGCTATCAGTAGGAATAGCATTATCATTCCTATGATTAGGATCATTCCTCTTTGGCTTTGCCATATTGGCACAATGTCTACAATTTCGTCTGCCATTTCGATTTTCACCTCAAAAGAGACGTTAAAACTTTACTATATTAAACATGTAGAATAAAAAAAGATTTTTTCTGCGCTACTCATTTTGTCATGGCTGAAGCGATATTTCTATGTATTCGTTCCTTTGTCTCCGGTGTAATGTCTTCGTTTAGAATCCTATTCCATAACATAATTGCTACTTGGTTCTCTTTTAATGAATATGCACAGAGTGCCAGCTCCTCCCACAAGTCAATTTTATAATTGCTTGGAATTGGGAACAGTGCATCTTCTGGTATCTCTTTGTCCAGTGCTTCAATTCCGAACAGATATGCAGTACTGAATTTTCCTATTGCCCGGTACATCTTTAGCAGCTCGAATAAAGGCTCAGCTCTACGTGTATCTGTCTCATAAGCATCTAGGAACCACTCTGTTGCTTTGGCCAGATTTCCTTTGGAATTTTCTAGCCGGCCCAACCAGTACTTTGAGAACCATACCTCGCCGAACCAGCCACCCATTTCAATTCTCTTCTTGTAGAATCGTTCGGCCATATCGGGTTCTTTTGCATCTCTGAAGGACTGAGCCATGTAGAATACGGTCCTTGCATTTGTTGGGTCTTCGATGTGCTCCCTCCAAAGTTCTAATGCGTGCTTTCTGTATTTTTTCTCGTCTTTCCAGCTCGACCCATCGTTGTTCGTCTTGATTTTTATTGCGTCTGTGTATATCCATTCACCAACGTCTTTGCATGTTGGATATTCATGGATAGCACCCACGTATTTCCAGGGCTTTGAGAGTTTTAGGATTCTTGTCTGCATGAACGTCGTGCTGCCGCTTGTTACGCTTATCGAATAGCCGTCTGCAGTCAGCTCTTTGGGCAATGTTCCGGTCAGCTCGTCGTCTGCGTCGATTATCACTGCGTAATCGAATTGCCAGTCTCTTGCTACTTTCAGCGCTTCGGTTCTGTTCTGGCCGAAGTCTTTCCAGGTCGTGTAGTGAAACGACATTCCCAGGTTAAGTTCTTCTGTTACCTTTCTTGCGATGTCCACGGTGTCGTCTGTTGATCCTGTGTCAACGATTATGAATTCTTTTAGTACCTTAGCTGCGCTTCTTAGGCATCGTTCGATTATGTGCGCTTCGTTCTTTACCATGATTAATCCGACGACTTTCATCTAATTTTTCCTCCGCAAACTTCAGGTTCTTTTGTATTCTTTCTCTTGCTTCTGGCGTGATGTTTTCCTTCAGTACTTTTCTCATATAGGCTGCTGCATTGTTGTAATCTCCAATATAATATGCACATATAGCGAATTCGTCCCAAAGGTCCGGGCCGTACATTGCGTCCAGGATGAATAGCTTTTTGGGCTTTTTCAGCTCCATTGCTTTTTTTGCCAGCATGTAGCCTACTACATATTGTTTTTTCTTTCTGAAGCATCGTGCCAGGGACGTTAGGTTTTCGGCTCGCGTGTTGTCGATATTTGTTGCTCCGAAGTATCCTAGAATTGCGTCGTTCAACTTCATTTGGTCTTCGTCCATCAATGCGGTCGAGAACACTGAATACCATATCTCTTCAGCCCATCCACCCAGTTTAGCTCTCTCTGTGAATAGCTCTTTGGCTCTGTCGTACTCTCCGGCGTCTTTGTAGCTCATTGCCGCGTAAAACAGTGTCCTTGGATCTTTGTTTTCCAGATAACTCGTTTCTAGTTCAATTCCATTTTTCAGGAACTTTTGTGGGTCCTGCCAGCTCGCTCCGTCCTGTGTTGATCTTATCCAAATCGACTTGTCGCATTGGATTATTGTTCTGCCGGTTGTGTCTGGATAAGCGTGTCTTACTCCCACATATTTCCAGTCTAAATCTCCTTTCAGCAATCGTATTTGGTCAAACGATTCTTTACCAGTGTTGACGTAGAGTTTTATGCAGTCTCCTTTTAGCTTTGGCCTTTTTTCTATCTTCCAGATGTCGTCTGCATCGACGACACACGTATAATCAGCTATTCCTTTACAAAATGCTAATGCTTCTGTCCTATTGTATCCGAAGTTTTTCCAGGTTGTTTGATGAACTTCTCCTGGCAGGTCTTTTAGTATCTCGTTAATTACCTCTATTGTAGAATCTGTTGATCCAGTATCCACAAAAACAAAGTAGTCGATAAGTGGTTTTATCGACTCTATACAGCGTCTTAATATATGGCTTTCGTTTTTAATCATAACACAGGCGCAGATTTTCATGTTGATATTTGTTGTTATTACTCATATAAAAAGTAAACTTGAAAAAAGTTTCCTAATTGAAATAATATATTTACTGCCATCATAGATACGCACAAACTGCTTCCAATATAGTTCCAAGCGTTGAGCCAACTATTGCAATTGATGTCATCGAATCAAGATTAGTTTTCATGTTTAGATAGTAAACGGTCTTACTTGTGACTGTTATCTTGCCATTTTTTTCTAGTGATCCTAGAGCACCACCCGCTGCGTTATATTGTCTCCTAGTCCAATAGTTACTAGATTCGCTGTTATTAGCAGTTGAAAGTGTTACCCATATATCAGCAGCCGATCCACTCTTATTGCAATATGCCTGACATCCATATCCAACATACCATGATCCTATAGGCAGTGTTATATTCGTTGCATTATACCAAGTTGTAGCAGTTGGTGTGTTTTGTGTGTGGTCAGAGTTTTCTGACACAATGACGGTCCATTTAGCAGGATCAGATGGGAATCCTGTTGGTACTGAATATCCTGAATAATATGGACTTGTTATTGATTCATTGTTTAGATCGTAATCAGTGCCACCGTATATTGTGATTGTTGTTAGTCCAGTTCCAGATGAGTATGATACACCAGTTATGATGAAATATTTTGTACCTCCGGTGCTCTGTGTCAATTTGATTCTTTGTTTTATACAATATGTAGATGTTTTATCACCAGAACACGTCATTGTGTATGTTGGATCATCTGCGCTTGCATAAGTCATTGTATCAGCAGACACCCATCCATCAGAACTTGAACTACCTGTAGCCCCTGTTGGTCCAGTCGGCCCAGTAGATCCAGTTCCGGTTGTGCCCGTAGGTCCCGTTGGACCCGTTTGTCCTGTTGTAGATGATCCAGTAGGACCTGTTGGTCCGGTGCTTCCTGTTGCACCAGTTCCAGTCGGACCAGTGGGTCCAGTCGGACCAGTTCCTGAAGGTCCTGTAGCGCCCGTAGGACCTTGCCCGATTACAGTTACGTCATCAAACATCATTTTCAATCACCCAAACATTGTAGGAGCGAATAGATCTTTTTGGAATTTTGCTCGTGCGAATACTCCTCTGATTCGTGTTGTGTAAGTGTCGTGCTGATTAGGTAAATCTATTGCCCCTCCAACCGACCTTACATGTGCCGTGAAATATAATTTTCCTGTTACATGGCTTGAATCGTCTGCCACGGCTAATAATAGGCATCCGTAATCCTGTAGCAACTGTGAGTACACGTTATCTATTTTTGGTAGTCTTGTGCAGACTGTTGCTATCATCATAATGTCTTTACTTGTTGCTGTGAATGTCGTTAGCTCTTGAGCCACCATACTATATGTAGCTTTGATTATAAGACCTTTGTAATAAGACTCACTTAGATATGTTGTATAAATATATAAATTATATTTGTCGTCTCCTTGTATTTGTGCGTATCTTCCCGAGTCGTTTAAGATCGTGCCTGGTGTTGACCAGCTTGCTCCTGTTTTTCTTGTGAATCTCAATAGGTATTTTGTTGTTGCCATGTCCATTACTGCATATACTACGTTTAGGTTTCCTTTTAAATCCCAATACAAGTTTGATACTTCTGCAGGCCAATATGGTGGAGGATATGTTCCGTTGTATCCGTCAGTTCCAATTCTTACTGCAGCCTGCCAAGTTCCGCTTGATTTATAATAGTAAAAAACGCCCATTAATCCCACTGATATGCAATGTGGGTTTCCGTCGTCGTCGTAATCCAGCGATGGAACTGTGGTTACAGTAGTTGAAGCGTTTTCTATGCTACCCCAGTTTCCGTTTGCGTCTCGTTCTCTGTAAAGAATATAATCATCGCCAGACGCAACGGTTCCTAACCATACAACACCTATTGATAATCCATCTGGCTTTACTTGCATTATTGGACATTGCTGAAAACCAGTGTAATTTGTATCTGTTCTGCTAATTGTGACAGAACTTGTCCAATTTCCGAATCTATCTACGTTTTTATATCTAAGTCTGTATTCATAGTAATATTGGTATCCATCGCCCACGTCCATCCAGTACGGAATTGCTTCTGCCCATACGAAGTGTTTAGATCCGTTTTTGTCTAATACAATTTGAACCCATGATTGGTCATAACTTGATGTTGAAATTATCCATCCCGACCACGCTAATCCTCCATCTGGTGTTTCTCTGTAAATTGCTTCGTTTAGACCTGTTGTTGTGCTTTTTCTCGTGTAGGCAATGCATGTTTTTTTGTCCTTGTCTAATACAATATGCCTTCCTGCTGGCGTGTCTATGCATCCTATGAATGGAAAATCTGTTCTTACATGCACACCGCTATATGCATACCATACACCCATTCCACCAGACTCGACGTAAATCGCCGTTGGTTCCGGAGGTTGATTTATTTCGAATGATTCTGTTGAAGCTCTGAATGTCCCTTCTGGCCAATCGGTTACTATTATTTTATGAGCTTCGTCTGTGTTTCCTGTTGATCCTATTTTGGTTGCTCCATCCGTGTCTTGTTTCATGTTGTAGCCGTCGTCTCCAGCCACAACAATGAACATTGATGGTCTTGTTATGCTTTGTTGGTCTTTTATGTATAATTTTGATTCACCTATTGCTGTTTTATAATATCCGTTCCACATTGTTTTTGCATTTTCGTTGCAGTCCAGTACACCAATATCTCTTCCCTGTGCTGATGACATTCCTGGTACTGCAAGTGCAACTGGATCAAGTTTTGTGACATAGTTCTCCGCAACCCCGTTTGCTTTTATGAAAGTCGTCGCTATTGTTGCTGGCGAACTCGCGTCTCCCTGCATTTTCCGTTGGTTATTAACTACGTCACTCACTTAGCGTCGCCACCGTTCCCTCATAAGGTATAGTCATTACTGCAATTGGCGTTGATTCTAGTTGCAACTTTATCTTTGTGTCCGAGAAACATGTTATTTCTAACGTCATGTTTTTTCTAATGTTGCTTTGTTGTACTGCTATAATATCATCTGGACGTAATCCGTATGCAGCACCTATTTTTCTGAACACTGTGAAATATATTCTTTTTCCGAATGTTGATAGTGAATCAAAATCTGTTGCCGTTGCTGGTGAGAATACGAAATACGTTCCCTTTGGTTTTAATGAGCTAGTTCCTACTGTTGTTAATTTTGCTCCTACCCAGTAAGCTGCTTGACCGTTTAGTGTCTGTGAAGTTAGTTCTGTAGTCCATGTTACATCTCCATCTTGTGCAAATGAGTAGCTTCCTGGCTTGGTGCCATCTGAAACACCATCTAGCGTAACGTTTGTTGCACCGTTCCAATAGACCCATTGAAAACCCGAGTCCGTGTTGTATGGTCCAGGAGTCACTACGCATCTTAGTCTATGCGTGTGCTCTGATAGTCCGAACCAAATTATGTCACCTACTGTTGGATTTGTGGCCGCCACCAGTGGAATATCACTGGTCACTAGATCATTTGCTTCTACATCATAGTTTACGAAAGTACTGTTTGTCGAGTGCCTGCAGTAATCGCATCTTGCACCTGACACCCCGAATGACATCAGTACTTGAAATGCACTTCCGTAACTTGCTTCTAGTAGTTCTATCTCACCAGCATTTGTTGTTGATAGCGTGATGTTTCCACTTATTCCAGTGTAAACACCTCCACCCGTAATCTCACTTATTGCTTTGTCCAGGAATTTTCCAAAAGATCCCGTTACTAGATGGTCTGCGTGCAGCTCATCCCAAACGGCATCTGCGATTTCTGCTGCAGTCGGCCCCACAGGGTTGTCTAGCAATGATCTTAGCATTTCTCCTATTTTAATAAAAATTGGATCTACGTGATTCTGGACCTCGAAGTCGTTGAAGTGTATGTCTAATGCATCTCCATCGTGGTTAGATCCAGCAGATAATTCGCAATTGTATCCTACTAATTCTGGAAATTGGAACGAAGTTCTGTAGACGCCATCTAAATATACACTTATCTCGGTTTCTGTTAGCATTAACGTGAAAGTTCTATAATCAGTATCAATTGCTGTTATGTCTATTCCAATTGTTTCTTCGACACCAGCATATTTTACTCTAAGGTATGCGGCATGATTAAGTCCTTCTGAAAAATCTCTGTAAGGCCCGAATTTAATCCAGTTGTTTGTATCTTTATACAAAACCAGAGACGCTTCACAGTGTTCACCGTCTACAGCTTCGTGTCCGTTTACAATTTTTATATCTGCGCTGATTCTTAAGAATCTTCCGTAGTCATTATATTTTGTTACTAAGTCTGATATCCCTGCGTAGCCACCTGCATTATAGACCCTGAATACTCCACTGGCTTCCGAAGTTACGTTGTCTCCTGTTGGGATTATGTCTTGCCATATTGCTTCGTTTAATGCCGAATCATCGAAGCTATCGTAGATTTCTGCGTGTGTCGGCTTTGCGTTCCAAGGATCAAGTGGCATCTTCTGTGGTCCTCCTCGTTTCAAAGTCTTTGTTTTCTTTTAGTATCGTTGGCACTCTTCGTAAGAATCTTTTACCTATTTTGATCTTATCTATCTTCCCTGGCTCGGAGCTGTGCGACTTGTCTGTAATCCTTGGTTGCCTTTTTTTGGCTT